>Ga0209798_10001623_pt1 | contig 13443 bp, 12 predicted proteins | sample DOMMetBare3Fresh_FD_187475 | JGI IMG/M metagenome (GOLD analysis project Ga0209798, IMG submission 187475) | Wetland sediment microbial communities from St. Louis River estuary, USA, under dissolved organic matter induced mercury methylation -... | ecosystem: Environmental > Aquatic >...
CCTCGCGCGCGACCGTCGGCCCCCCGGGCTTGTACGCAGGGACGGCAGCCAGTGTTTCTCGGAGACGGACCGTGTGGCTCATATCAGCACTGTATTGCCAGTCGCGCGCTGACAGAACCGGGCGCGTGCATGCCACGATGGGCCCATGAAATCGATCGCCATCAGGATCCTTGTCAACGGTGCCGCCATATGGGTGGCCTCCTTCCTGCTCAAAGGCATCAGCCTCGGCCCGGGTGAAGGCATCACCAGCGGACGGCTCGTGACGCTCTTGTGGGTGGCCGTGATCTTCGGCCTGGTCAACGCCGTGATCAAGCCGGTGCTGCAGTTCTTCTCGTTGCCGTTCATCATCCTGACGCTGGGGCTGTTCTCCCTGATCGTCAATGCGGCCATGCTCGAGCTGACATCGTGGTTCGCCGTTCAGTTCGGCCTCGACTTCCGCGTCGACCAGTTCTTCTGGGATGCAGTCCTCGGATCAATCATCATCACGCTCGTGTCGATGATCGCCAGCCGGATCCTGCCTGCAGTCAGGGACTGACCGCTCGCCACCGACCTCCTCGGTCAGGAGAACCGGGGCTCAGCTCCAGAACCGGCGATCCCAGCGCTGCGTGCCGATACGGGTGTCGGGGCCGTGCGCGGGATGCACCACCGTCTCCGAAGGCAGCGTGAACAGCCCAGCCCGGATCGAGGCCAGCAGCGTGTAGCGATCTGGCGCCGGAAGGTCGGCTCCGCCCGGACCGAGCAGCCCGAGGGTCCTGCCGGTGAACACCGCGGACAAGGACGGCACGTGCCACACCAGACCGCCGGGGGTGATCCCGGGTGTGTGGATCGACTCCAACCTGACACCGCCGACGTCGAGCACCAAGCCGGGTGGGACCGAATGGTGCGGTCGACGTTCTGGCTCCGCCTGCCGCCAGATGACGAGATCGTCTGTGTCCAGATACGTCATGGCGCCGGTGTAGTCCGCCAAAGACATGCCGATCTTGACGGACTCAGGCCAGATATTCGTCCAGAGAATCGCCCGGAGACGTCGTTGGTCGCAGTGGGCCAGGAGCACGCCCACGTCACCGGCCGGATCGATCACCGCGCACTCTGACCCATCGCCGACGAACCACACGTTGCGCTGACCGTCAGGGGTCACAACCCGTACCAAGGCGGGTCGCAGAGGCTGCGCAATGACCACATTCCATGGGACCACGTGATCGGGTCGCGCACAACGGGCGCCGCGGACGCATACGGTGTCCATATGCGCGTTCTCGTCACCGGTGGGGCCGGCTACATCGGCTCGCACACCGTCATCCAGCTTATTGCCGCAGGTCACGATGTCCTGATCGTCGACAGCTTCGCCAACTCCAAGCCGACGGTGGTCAACCGGATCGAGTCGATTACCGGCGAGCATCTGCTGGTCTACGCCTTCGACCTTCGTGATGCGGACAAGACCGAGGACCTCTTTGCTCGCGAGCGGATCGACGCGGTCATCCATTTCGCTGGGCACAAGGCGGTGGGCGAGAGCGTCGAGAAGCCGCTGGAGTACTACGAGAACAACCTCGACTCGACGCTCGTTCTGGCCGGTGCGATGGGGCGTCATGCCGTGACCAAGCTCGTGTTCTCTTCGTCCGCAACCGTGTACGGGGCGAACGCTCCCGTCCCGATGACGGAAGACCTCCCCACCTCGGCGACCAACCCCTACGGGTGGACCAAGGTGATGATCGAGCAGATCCTGCGCGATGTTGCCGTGGCCCAGCCCGAATGGCGGATCGCCCTGCTGCGCTACTTCAACCCCGTCGGTGCCCACGCATCCGGCACCATCGGCGAAGACCCGTCAGACATCCCGAACAACCTGTTCCCGTACATCTCGCAGGTCGCCGTAGGGCGCCGCGAAAAGCTGCAGATCTTCGGTGACGACTACGACACCCCGGACGGCACCCCGCTGCGCGACTACATCCACGTGGAGGACCTCGCGGCGGGCCACATCGCGGCGCTGGCAAAGCTGGCTGCGACGGACGCTCCCGTGAGCACCTGGAACCTCGGCACCGGCGTGGGTACGAGTGTGCTGGACGTGCTGCATGCGTTCGAGCGGGCAGTGGGACGCGCGCTGCCGTACGAGATCGTCGGGCGTCGGGCGGGGGACGTCGCTGCCTCGTATGCCGACCCCCATCGCGCCAATGCCGAGCTCGGCTGGACGGCGACCCGCACGATGGACGACATGTGCGCGGACTCCTGGCGCTGGCAGTCGCAGAACCCGAACGGCTATCCGGACGCCTGAACCGTCGCGGTCGAGGAACCAGGTGCGCTGACCGCGGTGTCACGCCCGAGCACGATCTCTGCGATGTTTGCCAGGGACTGCGTGCCCGAGCTGAGGTAGTGGTCGTGGTCGGTGACTCCGCGGGTGCCGAAGACCCGGTCGCCGAACCCCTGGGTCGTGGGCGTCGTGCCGTGTCCGGCACCCCACACCTGGAACGCCGGGACCCAGTAGATCCAGTCCTGCGCCGACTGGCCCGCCCAGACGGTCGCCGACGTGTGCAGGTCCGCAGCTCGGGTGACGCCCATGCCAGGGCTGCCAACCACGACAAGGTTGTTGACCTGCGGCGGCAGATGGGCGGCGGCCAGGCCCGCGACCACTGATCCGTAGCTGTGGCCGATCACCGTCACATGTGCGTGCGGGCGCAGGATCGCCAGATCCTTGGTGAATCCGTCCAGCAAGGTGGCGCCGGCTCGTGCCATCTCCTCGCGCGCCGCATCACGACCAACGCCTTGTGGTGCGTCATAGCCCAGCCAGGCGATCACGGCGACGTGCTGGCCCGGCGCGGCCGCGCGAGTGGCGTCATACAAGGTCTGTGCCTGAACCGCCGGAGCCCGGTCGCGAACGTCACCGAGGCCGGTGTTGAAGTTGTCCGCGCGGTTGGCCACCCCGGGCACGAGCACGGCAATCCGGTCCGCCGCCCCCAGGTCGCCGAACACCTCGACGACCCGGCCGTTGCCCCGTGGGTCGAACGCCAGGAACTGACGGCCTTGCCCGGCCCACTGTGCATACGGCGCCCCCGCGACCTGCATGGCGTGCCGGGTGACGTCATACGTTCTGCTCAGAGCGGCCGGGTCGTTCGGCTGTGGACGCCAGGTCGAATCGGACTGGCCGGCGATCGCCGCGGCCGGGGTAAACAGCAGCATGGCTACCGCGACAAGGAACACGCCGGTGACTGAGGCGGCACTGAGCGCCGTCTTGAACCACCGCATGCGATCCCTCCGCCAGGCCTGTTTCGCCCGGTCGGGCAAGCACCCTATGGTACCCGGCTTTGATGATGACGATTTCCAGAAGGCCAATCTGGAAGCATCAACGCGGCTTTCCACAACTCCGTAGAATCTGGTGCGACCCGCCGTAGACAGTGCACCGAAGGAGCCCCATGGACGCCGTGGACATCGCGAGATGGCAGTTCGCCATCGTGACCGTGTACCACTTCTTCTTCGTCCCGGTCACGATCGGGCTCTCGGTGATCGTCGCCGGTTTTGAGACGGCCTGGCTACGCAATCGCAACCCCGAGATGCTCCGGCTCACCAAGTTCTTCGGCAAGCTCTTCACGATCAACTTCGCCCTTGGCCTGGTCACGGGGATCGTCCAGGAGTTCCAGTTCGGGATGAACTGGAGCGACTACTCGCGCTTCGTCGGCGACATCTTCGGTGCACCGCTGGCTATCGAGGCGCTACTGGCGTTCTTCCTCGAGTCGACGTTCCTCGGCCTGTGGATCTTCGGGTGGGACAAGCTCCCGCCGAAGCTGCATGCGGCCTGCATGTGGCTCGTCGCGGTCGGCACCTTGCTGTCGGCCTACTTCATCCTTGCGGCCAACTCCTGGATGCAGCATCCCGTCGGCTATCGCTTCAACCCGGCGACCGGGCGCGCGGAGCTCAACGACTTCGTGGCGGTGCTGACCAACAAGGTCCAGCTGGTGACGTTCCCGCACACCATCACCAGCGCCTACATGGTCGGTGGCGCGTTCGTCATGGCCGTGGGTCTGTGGCACCTGCGCAAGCCGGACGTGGGCACAAACGCCGGCATGTACCGAAAGGCCACCCGGATCGGCGCCTGGTTCACCCTGGTCGCGGCGCTCGGCGTCGTCGTCTCCGGCGACCTCCAGGGCAAGATCATGACCGAGGTCCAGCCCATGAAGATGGCCGCTGCCGAGGCGCTCTACGACTCCGAGGCCAGCCATGCCCCGTTCTCGTTGTTGACGATCGGCTCGCTCGACGGCAGTGAGGAGAAGTTCGCCGTCAAGGTGCCCAGCCTGCTCAGCTTCCTGGCCACCGGGCGCTTCGACGGACCCGTCAAGGGCATCAACGAGCTCAAGGCCACCTATGAGAAGCAGTACGGCGCAAACACGCTCGACTCCTCGACGCAGGCTCGCGTGTTCAGCAAGAGCTACACCCCGACCATCCCGCTCACCTACTGGACGTTCCGGATCATGATCGGTCTCGGGATGATGGGCGCTTTGATCGCCATCGCCGTGCTCTGGTTCACCCGAGGCGATCGGATCCCCCGCCACCGCCTGTGGTTCTGGGCAGTCCTGGCCACGCCGTTGCTTCCGTTGTTCGCCAACAGCTTTGGCTGGATCTTCACCGAGACGGGCCGACAGCCGTGGCTGGTCTTCGGCGTCATGACAACCGCCACCGGTGTCTCGCCGAACGTGTCGGCCGGTGAGGTCTGGACCTCGCTGATCACCCTCACCCTGCTGTATGCCGTCCTGGCGGTCATCGAGACGAAGCTGCTGTTGCGGTTCATCGCAGCCGGTGCCCCGGAGTTCGAAGAGCCCGTTGACCCTGCCGATCGGGACGAAAACGCCCCCCTCGTCTTCGCCTACTGACACACGCCGACCGAGCCAAAGAAACAACTGAGGGACATCATGGAGCTCACGACCGTCTGGTTCATCCTGATCGCCGTCCTGTGGACCGGCTACTTCGTCCTCGAGGGCTTCGACTTCGGTGTCGGCATGCTGATGCCGGTCCTCGGCCGAGGACCGGCCGAGCAGGGCGAACTCCGAAAACGCGTACTGCTGAACACGATCGGCCCGGTCTGGGATGGCAACGAGGTGTGGCTGCTCACTGCCGGTGGCGCGACCTTCGCGGCTTTCCCGCACTGGTACGCCACGATGTTCAGCGGTCTCTATCTGCCGTTGTTGATCATCCTGGTTGCGCTGATCGTGCGGGCGCTCGGCTTCGACTACCGGGGCAAGGTCGACGACCCGAACTGGCGCAAACGTTGGGACATCGCCATCTTCCTGGGTTCCGCGGTTCCTGCGCTGCTCTGGGGAGTGGCGCTGACGAACGTCGTGATGGGCCTGCCGATCGACGCCGACAAGGAGTACACGGGCAACCTGTTCACCCTCCTCAACCCGGTCGGGCTGATCGGCGGACTGACCACCGTGGCGCTCTTCCTCACCCACGGTGCGATCTACATCGCCCTCAAGACGGACGGCGACATCAGACACGAGGCGCGGCAGCTGTCGATCAAGGTCGGTGCTGTGGCGGCCGTCCTCGCGGTCATCCTGCTCGTGACCATCAACGTGTCGACCGGCTCGGCTGCTTCGTGGATCTCCGCAGTCGTGGCCGCAATCGCTTTGCTGGCAGGGTTGTTCGCTGCGTTCCGTCACCGTGAGGGATGGGCATTCGTCGGGACGTTCGTCGCGATCGGTGCCGCCGTGGCGACCCTGTTCCTGGCGCTGTTCCCCGACGTGATGCCCTCCACGACCAACGCCGCGTTCTCCCTCACGACGACCAACGCGAGCAGCACGGCATACACGCTCACGATCATGACCTGGGTGGCGGCGATCTTCACTCCCGTCGTCCTTCTGTATACGTCGTGGACCTACTGGACCTTCCGCAAGCGGATCAGCACCCACCACATCCCGGCGACAGGTGTGGGCATCCCGTCGAGCAGCGCAGGCACACTGCACTGATGCGTCCGTTCGACCCTCGACTGCTCGCCCAGGTCCCAGCGACACGGAGACCGCTGGTGGCCCTCGGCGCGATCGGGGTGGTCCAAGGCCTCGCCACGATCGGGCTCGCATTCGCACTCACCAACCTGGTGGTTGCCGTCGCGGAGGGCCGCGAGGTTCTGACGCCGGGCGCCTGGCTCGTGGGCCTGTTCGCCGTCCGCGCACTGCTGGCCATGGCCAACGAGCTGGTTGGATCATGGGCCGGGTTGCGGGTGTCGACGGTGCTTCGAGAGCGGCTGATCGCAGCCTGGATGGAGCGCGACGCAGACTCGCGCCCTGAGGCGGGACGCGCGCAGGCCCTGGCAACACAGGGGATGACCAGCATCGAGCCGTATGTCGCGCGCTACCTCCCAGCCCTGGTCTCGGGGGCGTTCCTGCCGCTCCTCGCCGTCGGCACCCTGCTGCTCGTCGACTGGCCAAGTGCGCTGATCGTCGCCCTGACCGTCCCGCTGCTCCCTGTCTTCGCGGCTCTCATCGGGCACACGACGGAGAAGTCGACCCAGCGTCGGTGGCAGGCGTTGTCGGCGTTGTCCGGCCATTTCCTCGATGTCATGCGGGGCCTGCCGACTCTTTCGTCGTACGGGCGGGCCGAGGCGCAGGTGGAGACGATCGCCGTCGTGAGCCGACGTCATCGGCTTGCCACGATGCAGACGCTACGGCTGGCCTTCATGAGCGCCGCCGCGCTCGAGCTGCTGGCCACCATCTCCGTGGCGCTTGTCGCAGTGACCGTGGGCATCCGGTTGGCCAACGGCGCGATGCCGCTCGACACGGCGATGTTGGCCATCCTCCTTGCACCGGAGGCTTATTGGCCGATCCGCCGGGTCGGCGCGGAGTTCCACGCGGCTGCCGACGGGGCCGTGGCTCTGGGCGACGTCATCGATGAGCTCGATCCCACCACCCACGGTCCTCACCCCACCACCCACGCTCGACCGAACACCCCGGCGGCACCGTTTGGGGCCCTCCGGGGCCCCGATTCGGTGCCGCCGCGGTGTTCGGTGGTGGTCGAGGGGGTCACGTACGGCTACCCGGGCGGGCATACCGACGTCCTGAGCAACCTGAGTCTTGAGCTTTCGATCGGGCTCACCGTCGTTACTGGTCCCTCCGGTGCCGGCAAGTCGACGCTCCTGGAGCTGTTGGCCGGGCTTCGCCGCTCGACCACGGGCGTCATCTCGGCGCCTCGATCGCATCTGGTCACCCAACGGCCCTTCCTTGCGCCCGGGACCGTGAGAGACAACCTCACCCTCGGTAACGACAGCACCGACGACGAGCTCTGGGAGATGCTGCACGAGGTCGGGCTCGAGGGCATGGTCACTGCCCTTGAGCGGGGCCTTGACACGCGGCTGGGCGATGACGGGTTTGGCCTGTCCGCCGGGCAGCGCGCCCGCCTCACCCTGGCCAGGGCTGCACTCTCGAGCGCCCCGCTGGTCCTGCTCGATGAGCCGACGGCTCACCTCGATAGAGAGTCGGCAGCGCTGGCGCATCACATGATCCAGCGCCTGGCCGGGTTGCGCACGGTCGTCGCCGTCACCCATCGACCCGAGCTTTTGTCGCTCGCGGACAAACACGTCCAGCTGGTTCTGCGTCCGACCACGGCCCTCGCCGAGGTCCGCTCATGACGACTTCAGACATCCGAGGCATCCGGGGAAGCCGGGCGGTTCTGGGCGCCGGGCTGCTTGGCGGTATCGCGACCGCGTCAGGCATCGCCCTGACCGCCACATCCGGCTGGCTGATCGTGCGCGCCAGCGAACGCCCGGTCATCCTCATGTTGCTGACGGCCATCGTGGCGGTGCGTACCTTCGGCATGGCCCGGCCGGTCTTTCGCTACTGGGAGCGCCTGCGCTCCCATGACGTGGCCCTGGTCGACCTCGCCGAACGACGCACGACGGCATACGCACGGCTGATCCCACTCACCCCGGCACGTCTTGGCCGCCGTGGCCGGGCCGACCTGCTGACCGGGGTCGTCGACGACCTGAGCGACGTCGTCGACGCACAGGTCAGGGTCACGGTGCCGATTTTTTCGACCCTCATTGCGAGCGTCCTGGCCGTGGTCGTCGCCGCACTGCTCTCGCCCCTGGCCGGTCTGGTGGTTGCCGCCATGTCGACCGTCACCGTCGCCATCTTCGTTCTCGGCTGGCGGCTGGAGACTCGCTCGCAGCAGACCCTGCTGGCAGCGCGCGCCGAGGTCGCCCGGGTCACAGCCCTGGTCTCCGGCAACGCCAGCGAGCTCCAGGCGATAGGAGCTCAGGGCCAGGCGCAGTCCTGGTTGGTCACGGCTCATGCGGATCTGCGACGGGCAGCCGGGCGTCAGAGTCATGGCCGTGCCGCAGCCGCGGGGCTCCTGCTCCTGCTGACCGCCGCCGGCACGATCGCGATGACCGCGGCGATCCTGCCGGGCGTCGGCACGACGATCTCGGCGCCGATCGCAGCACTCCTGGTCCTGATGCCGATCGCGCTCGGCGACGCCTTCTCGACCCTGCCCGATGCGATGCGGGCCCTCGCCCGGTCCCGGGCCAGCGCCGTCCGGCTGCACGCGATGCTCGACCAGCAGCCGGCCGTGCGGGCCACCGGGATCCTCGCGTTCGACACGCGACCCGACACCCCATCCGGTATGCCGGCACGAATCTCGGTGACCGAGCTCACCGCTGCGTGGACCGGGAGCGTGCCGCAGGTGGGCCCGCTGGACCTGGAGATCCAGCCCGGCCAACGGCTCGCCATCACCGGCCCCAACGGCTGCGGAAAGTCCACCCTCCTTGCCGTGCTCGCCCGGCACCTCGACCCCACCGGCGGGGGCTACCGCCTGGGCGACCACGACGCCTTGCGGCTCGAGCTCGGGCAGGCGCGCCAGGCGTTCGCGGTCCTCGACGACGAGCCGCACCTGTTCGCCTCGACGCTGCGGGCCAACCTCCAGCTGGCGCGGCCGGGGGCCGAAGATCCGGATCTTGCCGAAGCACTGGGTCGTGCCGGTCTGGGCCAGTGGTTCGCCGATCTCGCCCAAGGACTCGACACCGTCATCGGCGCCGGCGGACGCGGTGTCTCAGGTGGAGAACGTGCACGGCTCGGGCTGGCCAGGTGCCTGGTCTCCGAACGACCCGTGCTGCTGCTCGACGAGCCGGTGGCCCACCTCGACCACACCACGGCGGAAGCGGTCCTGGGCGACCTCACCCGCTCGACGACGGGTCGGTCGGTGGTGATGGTCAGCCATCGCCCCGACGGTCTCGCCGGGTTCGACCGGGTCATCGACCTCTCTCGCCACACCGCTCATCAGGTCCAGGTGCCCTAAGGGGGCTCCTTGTCCCTCTCCGCCAAGGCTCAGGACTTCAGGAGCGCAGCCAGCCGGCGCTCGAGAAAGGCCCGCTCGGCGTCGTTCTCGACCAGGGCCAGCGCTTGCCGGTACGACGCCGCAGACGCCTCATCGCGGCCCAGCCTGCGAAGGAAGTCGGCTCGTGTCGCGGGTAGGTAGTGGTAGGCCGACAGCGTGCGACCGGCCTCTTCCTCGAGCTCGTCAAGTGCCACCAGGCCCGCCTCCGGACCCGAGCGGAAACCAACTGCGACAACGCGATTCAGCGCCACAACGGGCGAAGGCCAAACCGTGAGGAGCAGGTCGTAGAGCTCGACGGCCAGTCCCCAGTCGGTGTCGGCGAAGGTTGGTGCCTCGGCGTGCAGAGCGGCGATAGCAGCCTGAATGACAAACCTGCCTGGACGTCCGCCCCGCAACGCGTCGAGCACCATCGCCCGGCCCTGCTCGATCGCAGGGCGATCCCAACGGGACCGGTCCTGATCTTCGAGCAGCACCAGCTGACCCGCGTCGTCGACCCGTGTGGCCCGCCGCGCGTCGGTGATGAGCATGAGCGCCAACAGCCCACGGACCTCGCGCTCATCCGGCATGAGCACCGCCAGGACGCGGCACAGCTCGATGGCCCGGTCGACGAGATCCGGGCGCACGAGTGCGTCTCCCGTGGGCGCCGTGTGGCCGGCGGTGAAGACAAGGTGCACCGCGGTCAGTACAGCGTCGAGGCGCTCTGGCAGCTCATGGGCGTCAGGCACCCGGTAAGGGATCCGGGCCGCCGAGATCTTCTTCTTCGCACGGGTGACCCGGGCGGCCATCGTGGACTCGCTGACCAGGAACGCGTGCGCGATCTGCTCAGTGGTCAGGCCGCAGACCAGTCGCAAGGTCAACGCCACCTGCGCCTCCCTCGCGAGAGCCGGGTGGCAACAGGTGAATACCAGGCGCAGACGGTCGTCGGGGATCTCGTCCATCTCGGTGAGCTGCGTTTCAGGAGAGGGTGACCCGTCGCCATACCCCCGCGAGTGGGAGTTGTCCCCCGACTCGATGAGCAGGGGAAACCTGGCGCGCAGAGCGGCCGCGCGACGATGGGAGTCCAGCGCCTTGCGACGCGCGGCGGTGGTCAGCCAGGCGCCAGGGTTGCGCGGTATGCCGTCGCGCTGCCACGTCTCCAGCGCGCTCAGGTAGGCGTCCTGGGCACACTCCTGCGCGAGGTCGAGATCCCCGGCCACGCGCACCGTCGCGGCGAGCACCTGCGCCCACTCGCGACGGTGTGCGTCAGCCAGCGCGCGGTTGACGTCTTCCGCAGTGGTCACGCGGAGGTCAGCCCTGCGGGATGTCCAGGACCGGACGAACCTCGACCCCGCCGAACATGGTGGGGACCATCCCGGCGATCTTGATGGCCTGGTCGAGGTCGTCGGCGTCGATCAGGTAGAAGCCGCCGAGCGCCTCCTTGGTCTCGACGAACGGGCCGTCCGTGACGACGTCGCCGCGGATGCTCGTCGCGGTGTCGGTGCCCTGCAAGGCGTTGCCGCCGGCGATCTTGCCACCGCGCGCCGTGACCTCCTCGGCGAACCGCATGTGGGCTTCCATGTTCTCGCGTACGGCCTCGGGACCGGCCTTGGCGACCTCGGACTCGTTTCCGTAGATGAGGATGACGTACTGAGCCATGATGCACTCCTGTTGTTGAGGGGTTCTGACATTCTGACGACGAACCGGCATGGCCACAATCGACAGTTCTGCCCGGTCGTTTCCGGACGGCACAACGACCGCGCAGGGGGCTGTCGAGCTGGCCGATGGCGACCCGATGGCCGATGGCGACGTCACCGTTGACCGACCCCGCACGATTTCTTGGCCCGCCCATGAGCCAGCATGAACCGGTGCACTGGTACCCGAATGAGTGAGTTCGCGCCCGTCATCGTCGTGACCGGCACCGGCCCGTCAGTCGGCAAGACCGTGGCCATGGCCGCGATGGTCGTCGGGCTGCACGCTCAGGGCCTGCGCGTGGTGGTTACCAAACTGGCACAGGCCGGTCGGCTGTCGGGCGAGCCGGGGGATATCGAGCCGGGGGATATGCAGGACGTATGCCGGCTGGCCGGCGAGGTCGAGACGTACGAGTCCGTCAGGTGGCCAGACCCGCCCGCTCCCGATGCTGCTGGTCGTATTTCAGACGTTGTGTTTCCCAACGCCGCCGACCTCGGCGCCAAGCTGGCCGACATCGCGGGTCGAGACGACGTCGACGTGGTGCTCGTCGAGGGGGCTGGCGAGCTGCTCGCGCGGATGGATGGTGAGGGTTCCACGATCGCCGACGTTGGCTCCGAGCTCACGGCCCGGGGCGTCAACGTGGGCTACGTCGTCGTCGCCCTCTCCGGTCATGGCACCTTGAACCACAGTGCGCTCACCGCGGAGGCGCTGCGGACCCGGGGGCTCGGCTGTCTCGGCTTCGTCATCGGGTCCTGGCCGCAGGACCCGGACCCGGAGATGCGATCCAACGCGCACGATCTGGCCTCGGTCACCGGCGCGCGGCTTCTCGGGCGCGTCCCCGCCGGCGCAGGGCAGTGGGGTCCGGTCGACTTCCAGGCCGAGGCCGGGGGCTGGATCTCCATCTGAACAAACCTGGGCTCGCGACCGTGCGGTTCAATGGGCGCATGCTTCCCGCCCCGACCTACCGCATCTGCGTCATCTGCTCCGGCAACATCTGCCGGTCCCCGATGGGCGAGGTCATCCTGCGGTCGATGCTTCTGTCCGCGGGCCTTGGCGACCGCGTGGTCGTTGACTCCGCAGGCACCGGTGGCTGGCACGAGGGTGACGGCGCGGACCCGCGCACTGTGCAGGCTCTCCAGGACCACGGGTATGACGGCACTCACCACCGCGCGCGGGAGTTCCGACGCGAGTGGTTCAGCGACAGGGACCTGATCGTGGTGGCCGACGAGGGACACCTGGAGGACCTTCGTGACTGGGCTCCCGATGACCACGCCTCGGCGAAGGTCCGGCTGCTGCGCGAGTTCGACCCCACGGCGGTCGACTCCGGCACGCTCGAGGTGGACGACCCCTACTTCGGCGACGCCGCGGGGTTCGACCACTGTTTGACCGTGGTCGAACGCGCTTGCCGAGGCATCGTCGACTCACTTGGCACTGCGCCGCCTCATCCGGCCGAACTGCCCGAGCCGCCCGAGCCGTCCGAGCCTGCCGACAGCAGCACATGACAAGGCCCTCGCGGGCCTCGAGCGGAATGCTGCTGGCCCTTGGAGCGGCCGTGCTCTTCGCCATCAACGGCAACGTCAGCAAGGTCGCTCTGCTGAACGGCGTCTCCTCACTTGAGCTCGTCTCCGTGCGCAGCGCCGGAACAGCGGCGATCCTGTTCGGCCTCACCGCCCTCAGAAACCCAGCCGCCCTCCGTGTCGGGAGGCGCGAGCTGGGCTTCCTCGCGCTCTACGGAGTCACCGGCATCGCGATGGTCCAGTGGCTCTACTTCGTGGCGATCCAGCGGATGCCCGTCGGCATCGCCCTGCTGTTCGAGTACACCGCGCCGCTGATGGTGGCGATGTGGGTGCGGTTCGTGCAGAAACAGCCGGTGAGGTCCCGGCTGTGGCTCGGGCTGGCCTGCGCGCTGTCGGGCCTGGCCATGGTGGCCCAGTTCTGGAAGGGCATGACCCTGGACCCGATCGGCCTGATCTCGGCGGTCGGGGCGGGTGCTGCGTTGGCCTGCTACTACCTGATGGGCGAGCACGGACAGCGTGACCGTGACCCGATTTCGTTGATGGGCTTCAGTTTCGGCTTCTCGGCCATCCTGTGGGCGATCGTCTCGCCGTGGTGGGTATTCCCGTTCTCACGGCTTGTCGATGAGGTCGACCTGCCCGGTGCGCTGCCCGGCCGAGCACCGCTGTGGCTGATGGTCCTGTGGATCATCGTGCTGGGGACCGTCGTACCGTTCCTGTTGGTGCTGCTCGCTGTTGGACGGCTGGGGCCGGCCCGGGTCGGCCTGATCGGCATGCTCGAGCCGGTGGGAGCAGGCATCATCGCCTGGGTCCTGCTCGGGGAGTCCCTCAACAGCGCCCAGGTCATCGGGTCGCTGATCGTCCTCGTGGGGATCGCGCTCGCCGAAACGTCCCGGCAGGTGGCGCAGCCCTTACCCCCGCTGCCGGAGGTGAGCGAGGTACCCGAGGTGCGCGAGGTGAG
>Ga0209798_10001624_pt1 | contig 13433 bp, 14 predicted proteins | sample DOMMetBare3Fresh_FD_187475 | JGI IMG/M metagenome (GOLD analysis project Ga0209798, IMG submission 187475) | Wetland sediment microbial communities from St. Louis River estuary, USA, under dissolved organic matter induced mercury methylation -... | ecosystem: Environmental > Aquatic >...
CGGCGGCGACACGGCTGATGGAGCTCGCGGTGCGCGCCGACAGCGTCGTGCTCGGCCCCGGCCTCGGCCGCGCGGATGCGACCGCAGCGGCGGTTCGCTCGCTCGCGCGGGACCTAGCGGTGCCGCTCGTGCTCGACGCGGACGGGCTCTGGGCGATCGGTGAGGACGTCGCCACGCTGAAGCGCCGCTCGGCCGCCACGGTCGTCACGCCGCATGCAGGCGAGGCGGCGCGGTTGCTCGGCATCTCCCGCGAAGCCGTCGACGCCGACCGAGCGGCGGCCGCCCGCGCGATCGCGGGTGCGGGCGTCGTGTGCGTGCTCAAGGGCGCTCGGACGCTCGTGTCGGACGGCGATCGCGTCGTTGTGACCATGACAGGCGGCCCTGCACTTGCGACGCTCGGCACGGGAGACGTGCTCTCCGGCATGATCGGCACCTTGCTCGCCCAACAGCTCGATCCGCTCGAGGCGGCCGTCCTCGCCGCCCATCTGCACGGCGCGGCCGGGGATGCGGCGGCCCTGGAAATGACGGCGGTTTGTTGCACCGCCGAGGACGTGCTTACATATCTGCACGAGGCCGTGCGCGACCTGATCGACTAGACCGCAGGGCCCCGCACACCCGAACCACCACTGGAGGCACCCATGGCGCTGCAGACAGCCAGAGACTTCATGACGCCGGATCCCGTCACGGTGACGCCGGAGATGCCGGTCACCGAGGCGGCCCACATCATGAGCGAGAAGCGCGTCGGCGCGCTGCCCGTGCTCGACGGAGCTGGTAAGCTCGTCGGCCTGGTGACCGAGGGCGACCTCATCATGCAGGACGCCAAGGTGCACTTCCCCACGTACCTTCACCTGCTCGGCGGCTTCATCTTCTATCCCGGCTCGACGGAGCGCTTCGAGACCGACCTCAAGAAGGCCGTGGGCGCCACGGTGGCGGACGTGATGACCGCCGATCCCGTGATCGTATCGCCGGACGCGACCATCGAAGACGTCGCGACGCTGCTGGTGGAGCAGGAGGTCAGCCGCATCCCCGTCATCGAGGCCGGCAGCCTCATAGGCATCATCTCGAAGAGCGACGTCGTACGCGCCATCGCGGCGGAGAAGTAGCGTGGCCGAACGCCGCTGGGCGTGGGCCGAAGTCGACCTCGCCGCCGTCGGGCGCAACGTGCGCGCCCTGAAGGCGCTGACCCGCGAGGGCACGCGCTTCATGGCCGTCGTGAAGGCGGACGGCTACGGACACGGCGCGGTCCAGGTCGCGGGCGCGGCCTTGGAAGCTGGCGCCGACCGGCTCGGTGTAGCAACGCTGGAGGAGGCCGCGAAGCTGCGGCAGGCGGGTGTCACCGCGCCCATCCAGGTCCTGTCCGAGCCCCCGGCGGCAGCAGCGGGCTTCGCGGTCCGGCACGGTCTCGTGTGCGGGCTGTACTCGCGCGACTTCGCGCTCGCGCTGTCCAAGGCCGCGAGTGCCGCGCAGACCACTGCCGTCTTCCACCTGAAGGTGAACACCGGCATGAACCGTATCGGTGTCGAGGCGGACGGAGCGGCGGACTTCCTGGAGTCGCTGCGCGGGCTGCCCGGCATCGCCATGGAGGGTGTCTACACACACTTCGCCACCGCCGACACTCCGGGCGACTGGGAGTTCGAGCGGCAGGTAGAGCGCTTCTCTGCCGCGGTGGGGGAGATGCGGCGGCGCAAGATCGATCCCGGGATCGTGCACGCCGCGAACAGTCCGGCCACGATCCTGCATCCGGAGACCCATCTGGACATGGTGCGCTGCGGCATCGCGCTCTACGGTCTCCACCCCGCTGAGTCCACGCGCGGACGCGTCGATCTAGTGCCGGTGATGGCAGTGAAGGCCCGCGTGACGCAGGTCCGACGGATCGGGATGGGCGAGGGCGTCAGCTACGGACTCACGTATCATGCCGGCGCGCCGACCACGATCGCGACGCTGCCGCTGGGCTACGCGGACGGCGTCAGGCGCGGTCTGTCGAACGAGGCGCGAGTCCTGATCGGCGGGACGGTGTGCCGTCAGGTGGGACGCATCTGCATGGACCAGCTCATGGTGGAAGTGCCGCGAGGGCTTGCCGTCGCCGTGGGCGACGAGGCGGTGCTGGTCGGTCGCCAGGGCGACGCGGAGCTGCCCATGGACGCGCAGGCCCAGGCGCTCAGCACGATCAACTACGAGATCGCGTGTGGCTACGGGATCCGTCTTGAGCGCAGGTATTCGCGGGAGACCGGCTGATCCGCGTGTCGCTCCGGCCGCCCGCCGCGGCGACCCGCACTTCTTTCTTGCAGGAATAGCCTCCGGCGTGCCGAATCCCGACGCTGAGAGATACCGCGCGCTCTGGCGCGGCTGCCCGTCTGCCGGATGGGCGAGCACGGAAACGGCTTGTTCCCGCTACTAGGTGGCCCCGCGCTGTCGTGCGGGGGAGAGGGGATGCGGTGGTCGACGACAAGGTGCTGGAGGAGATCCAGTTCCACCAGGACGTCATCAACAGGGACCAGACATCGCCCCTGTACCAGATCCGCGAGAAGGAGATCGAGATCTCCGGTCGCGTGCTGGCGGCGAAGCAGAAGGCCGAGGCCATCGTCTCGGACGCCCGGCGCAAGTCGGCCGAGGTGGTCAACAAGGCACGCACGGACGGCGATGCGCTCGCCCGTGAGCACGAGGCTGCCCTCATCTCCGAAGCGGAGAAGAAGGCCGCCGCACTGCGCGGGGGGGTTGGGGGCGAGGTCGCTGCCATCGACAGCCAGGTCACGCAGCGGCTCGACGCTGCGGTCAAGTCGGTCGTGGAAGCGGTCACCGAGGTCTAGGTTCTTGGGCCCGCTGGCAACGGGCCCAGAAGGGGGTGTCGGACGTGTTGGTGCCAATGTCACGCGTGGAGATCATCGGCCCGAAGAGTCGCTTCTTCGAAGTCGTGACCCTGCTCCACGAGCAAGGGACGCTGCATATCCAGGACCTTTCGAAGAAGATCGGCGCCGGTGAGGTCCCGCTCGACCAGATGGAGGTCGTCGCCGGCCAGGCCGTCGAGCGCGAGCGCATGGAGGACCTGCTGATCCGCGTTCGCGCGATCATCAAGGCACTCCATCTCCCGGGCGCCCAGATGGACGAAGCCAAGCGCCAGAAGGAGTACCTGCGCCTGTGGAAGCTCGACTCCGGTGAGCTGTCGCAGGAGATCGCCCACGTCATAGACGAGGTCGAGGACAAGACGTCGGGGCTCGCTCAGTCGCAGACCGAGATCGAGAGCGAACTGCAGCTGCTGGCCCGCTACGAGCCGATCCTGCACAAGATCCAGCCGCTCGCCAAGCAGATCGTGACGACGGGCGCGTTCGACTCCGTGGCGCTGCTGGTCGAGCGCCGCTACAAGGGCGCGCTCGAGCAGCTCAAGGAAGAGCTCGACCGACTCACCAAGAAGCAGTGCGAGATCGTCTCCACTGACGTCGACGAGGACACCACTGCCGCCATCGTGGTCTTCAACCGTGCGTACTCCGAGCCGGTCCACAAGTTCCTGGCGATGGAGAACGTGAACCAGATCCGCCTGCCGAACGACTTGCAGGGGATGCCGTTCGACGCGGCCTACGACACCATCAAGGAGCGCCGCAAGACCCTGCCGCAGCAGCTCGAGGATGTCCGCAAGGAACTCGAGGCCATGTCCGGCAAGTGGTACATGCGCCTTGCCACGATCCGCGACGTCCTCGCGGACAAGATCGACGAGATCTCGGCGATCCCGAAGTTCGGGCAGACGGAGTACGCGTTCGTCATCACCGGGTGGACCCCCGTCGACGAGATGTCCGGGCTCCGCAAGGGGATCAAGGCCAGCTTCGGCGACGACGTCATCATCAACCAGCTCGAGATCGACGAGCACGAGTTCGGTGACACGCCGGTCAAGCTCAACAACCCGAAGTACGCGTCGCCCTACGAGACGCTCTTCCCGCTGCTCTCGGGCGGCATGCCGAAGTACGGCACGGTCGACCCGACCACGATCCTCGCGGTCTTCTACCCGCTGTTCTTCGGCATGATCGTCGGCGACATCGGGTATGGCGGCATCTACCTGGCGATCACCATATGGATGCGCATGAAGTACAAGGACAAGCCGTTCGTCCAGACCGTCACGTCGATCTTCGGGCCCGCCGCCACGATGGCCGTCATCTGGGGCTTCATCTACGGCGAGTTCTTCGGCAGCGTGCTCGAGCACTTCAGAGTCATCATCCCGATCACGGTGCCCGGCATCGGCCTCACCCTGCCGATCGTGCGCACCGACCCGAGCATGCTCATGTTCATGATCATCCTCGCGCTCGCCGCCGGCGTCGTGCAGATCGTGTACGGCCTCGTGCTCGGCATCGTGAACGGCATCCGGACCAAGCACATCAGCCACGTGTGGGAGAAGGGCGGCCTGCTGGCCGTGCTCGGCGGTGCAGCTGTTCTCGGCATCGCGGCCCTGCCGGCGCTCGCACCGGGCGCAGTCATCATCCAGATAGTCGGCGCGGTGCTACTGGTGGGCGGCATCATCTACGCGGCCCGCGGTGGCAAGGCGATCGGCGTCATCGACTCGGTCCTGCAGTTCACGCACATCGCAAGCTACATCCGAATCATGGCCGTCGGTCTGGCCGGCGCCATCTTCGCGAACGCCATCAACCTGCTCGTCATCAAGATGGGTCCCATCGCAGGCGGCCTGATCGGCCTCATCCTGCACGCGCTGAACCTGCTCCTTACCGCGTTCAGCCCGAACATCCATGCATTGCGCCTCAACTTCCTGGAGTTCTTCGGGACGTTCTTCGAGGCGGGCAAGGAAGAGTACAAGCCGTTTACAAAGACCGGAGGGGAGAAGAGCGCATGATTTCCAGTAACAAGCTTGCAAAGAGGGTCTTCGCCAGCGCATTCGTCGTGAGCATGATGGTGCCTGCGATGGCGATCGCTCAGGAGGCCGTCAAGGCTCAGGTCCTGGATTCCCAGGATGCCTGGAAGGTCTCGGCTGCCAAGGCCTTCTCGGCCGCTATCGCGATGGCCATCTCGGCATTCGCCGCTGGCTACGCGCAGTCCAAGATCGGCGCCGCAGCCGCCGGCACGCTCGCCGAGCGTCCCGAGGCTGGTACGAACCTCATCGTTCTGCAGGCGCTTCCTGAGGTCATCGTCCTCCTTGGCTTCGTTATCGCGTTCATGATCAACGCCGGCTAGCAGCCGTGACGGCACGCTATCCGTCGCGGAGGAGGACAACAGCATGGCGATAGAAGACATCTTCCGCGCGCTCGAGGAGCAAGCGGACCGCGACTGCAGGGAGATCCTGGACAGCGCCAAGGCGACCGCCAAGAGTGTCGAGGCGGACGCCAAGGCTGAAGCGGAATCGATCAAGAGCGCCAAGGTCGAGGCGGCCGACGCCGCTGTGCGGACCAAGGCCGGTCAGATCGTGAACGCCGCCAAGCTCGAGAACATGAAGGAGCTGGCCGCAGGCAAGGACCGTGGTATCGAGGCGGTCTACGCCGGCGCGCTTGCCGCGCTTGGAGATCTGCGCGGCAAGGCGGCCTATCCGAAGCTGTTCAGGGCGCTGGCCGAAGAGGCGCTCGCCGGACTGGGAACGGATGTCGTGGTCCTGACGGACCCGACGGACGCGTCCCTGGCCGAGAGCACCCTCAGGGAGCTCGGTATCGTCGCTGCGGTCGAGCCGTCGATCTCGACGGCCGGGGGGCTCGTCGTCCTCACGGGCGGCGGCCGGATCCGTCGGCGCAACACGTTCGAAGACCGGCTCGGCAAGGTGCGGACCACGAGGCAAGCCGAGGTCGCGGAGATCCTCTTCGGATGAGCTACGCAAAGGTCGTCACGCGAAGGCCGGCCGGCAAGGACTACGGCTACTGCAACGCGCGGGCGCGCGGTATGCGCTCACGTCTGCTGAACGCTGCCTTCCTCGACCAGCTGATGAGCGCGGCCGATCTGGCCAAGGTCATCTCGCTGCTCGTGGAGACCGAGTACGCGCCGGAGCTTGAGGACCAGCTCATCCACGGCCACACCACGGCCGCGGTCGATGAGGCCCTCAAGGTCAACATGGTAGCCACGTTCAACAAGGTCCTGGGCTTCGTGAACGGCGAAGCCGAGGACTTGATCCGGACGCTGCTGGGCCGTTGGGACATGTTCAACGTCAAGACGATCATCCGCGGAAAGCACATGAAGCTGTCCGCCGAGGAGATCGAGGACAGCCTGTTCGCAGTGGGGCAGTTCTCGGCGGTCGACTTGAAGGCGCTGTCCAGCGAGTCCGACGTCCGAGGCGTGGCGGACACGCTCGTGACGTGGCGGATGCCCTACGCTGAGCCTCTGCGTTCGGCAATGCCCGAGTACATCCGCACGAACGACCTGTCGCTGCTTGAGTTGGCTCTCGACAAGTACTACTTCGAGTGGGCGGCGGGCAGACTGGCCGGCAAGGGCGCGAACGTCAGACTCGCGCGCAGGCTCATGGGAGTGGAGACCGATACGATCAACCTGCTCACCGTGTTCCGTCTCCAGAAGGCGGACATCGGCGACATGGACATCCAGCGGTTCTTCCTCCCCGGGGGCGTGAACGTCAGCCGTGAGCTGTTCATGCAGCTCGCCCCGATGTCGGACGTCGACGAGGTTCTCGACCGGCTCAAGCGGACGCCCTACGGGCCGCAGCTCGAGCCCGTCGTGCTGAACTACATCGAGGAAGGCTCCATCTCCGTGTTCGAGCGGGCGCTGGAGGACTTCGTCATGCGCAAGGCCCTGGCGGCCGGGCGCGGCGATCCCCTGGGTGTCGGGATCCTCATCGGCTACCTGTGGGCGAAGCAGAACGAGATCACGAACTTGCGGATCATCGTGAAGGGCAAGGCCGTCGGCATGCCGCCGGATCGGATGAGGAAGGAGCTTATCCTTGTATAAGCTCATCGTGCTCACCGACCCGGAGACGGGCGACGGGTTCAGGCTTGCGGGCGTGGACGTTCGGATCGCCAACTCGAACGAGGAGGCGCGCAAGATCCTCGCGGGTCTTGTGGACGACGACGCCAGCGGGATCATCGCGGTGAACGAGCAGATGATGCAGGGGATCGACGAGCGGCTGCAGAAGAAGATCGACTCGATCTACCGGCCGATCGTCATCTCGCTACCCATCACTGAGCGGCTACAGATCGGGCAGGACCACCGGGCGTACCTGTCGCGCCTGATCCGACGTGCGATCGGATTCGACATCACACTGAGGCGAGGATAGATGATCGTAGGAAGCATATCCAAGATCACTGGCCCGGTCGTAAACGCCATGGGCATGACCGGTGCCAAGATGTACGACGTCGTTCGCGTCGGTACATTGGGACTGATGGGCGAGATCATCCGCCTCGAGGGCGAGGTCGCGACCATCCAGGTCTACGAGGACACATCAGGCCTCAAGGTCGGCGACATGGTCGAGTCGACGGAAGGCCCGCTCATGGTCGAGCTGGGCCCGGGCCTGCTGTCGTCCATCTACGATGGTGTGCAGCGTCCGCTGCCCGTCATCGCCGAGCAGTCGGGCGACTACATCGAGCGCGGCACGGTCGCGTCCGCGCTCGACCGCGAGAAGGAGTGGGCGTTCGTGCCCGTCGCGAAGGCGGGCGATGAGGTCGTCGCGGGTGACGTCGTCGGAACGGTCCAGGAAGGGCAGACCATCGTCCACAAGATCATGGTCCAGCCCGGGCTGTCCGGGAAGCTCAAGACCGTCGCGCCCGAGGGCAACTACACCGTCGACGCGATCTTGGCGACGCTGGACAACGGTGGAGAGGTCCGCATGAGCCAGCGCTGGCCGGTCCGCCAGGGCCGCCCCTATGGGCGCAAGCTCGACCCGGACACGCCGTTCACCACCGGCATGCGCATCCTCGACACGTTCTTCCCGATCGCCCTGGGCGGCAACGCCATCATCCCGGGCGGCTTCGGCACGGGGAAGACGGTCACGCAGCAGTCGCTGGCCAAGTGGGCCGACGTCGACATCATCGTCTACGTCGGCTGCGGTGAGCGCGGCAACGAGATGACCGAGGTGCTCACCGAGTTCCCTGAGCTCGAGGACCCGAAGACGGGCGCCCCGCTCATGGACCGCACGGTGCTCGTCGCCAACACGTCCAACATGCCGGTCGCGGCACGCGAGGCATCCATCTACGTGGGCGCCACGCTCGCGGAGTACTACCGCGACATGGGATACAACGTCGCCATGATGGCTGACTCGACCTCTCGTTGGGGCGAGGCGCTGCGCGAGGTCTCCGGCCGACTCGAGGAGATGCCCGGTGAGGAAGGCTACCCGGCCTATCTCGCCACGCGTCTCGCGGCGTTCTACGAGCGGTCCGGCCGCGTGGAGGCGCTCGGCACCGACAAGCGGGTCGGCTCCGTCACCATGGTCGGCGCGGTCTCGCCGGCCGGCGGCGACATGTCCGAGCCGATGACGCAGAACTCTCTGCGCGTCACCGGCGCCTTCTGGGCGCTGGACACCTCGCTCGCGCATCGCCGCCACTTCCCGGCCATCTCATGGACCAAGAGCTACACGCTCTTCCTCGGCCAGGTGAAGGGGTGGTACGAGACCAACGTCGCGGCGGACTGGCAGCAGTACCGCGATCGCGCGATGTTCATCCTCCAGAAGGAGACCGAACTCCAGGAGATCGTGCAGCTGGTCGGCCCGGACGCTCTTCCCGAGTCAGAGAAGATCATCCTCGAGGTCGCCCGCATGCTGCGCGAGGACTTCCTCCAGCAGTTCGCCTTCGACGCGGTGGACGCGTACTGCCCGCCGCTCAAGGCCTACTGGCTGCTGCGGACCATCCTCGGGTTCTCCGACGCCGCCTCGGCCGCGCTCAACCGCGGTGTGTCGCTGCGGCAGATCCTGGAGCTTCCGATCAAGGACACCATCGCGGGTCTGAAGACGACGCCGCATGAGGAAGCGATCGCGTACATGCAAGATTTCAGCGGCAAGCTCGCCGAAGACATCGCCGGGATCGAGGTGCTCTAGATGGCTGAGGTTGCGATCAAGGAGAAGCACGCTTCGCTGCTCTCCACCGAGTATTCGACGATCTCATACGTCACCGGCCCGCTGGTCTTCGTGAACAACGTTCACGGCGTGGCGTACAACGAGATGGTCTCCATCACGCTCCCCAACGGGGCGCTGCGTTCCGGACAGGTACTGGAGATCTCCGGCGATATCGCCGTCATCCAGGTCTTCGAAGGCACCCAGGGCATCGATGTCGACCGCACGGCCGTGCGCTTCCTTGAGGAAGTCGCCAAGATCGACGTCAGCCCCGAGCTTCTCGGTCGCGTGCTCAACGGCACCGGCAAGCCCATCGACGGCGGCGCTCCCATCATCCCTGAGGCCCGCCTCGACATCATGGGCTCGCCGATCAACCCGTACACGCGGGACAAGCCGGCCGACTTCATCGAGACCGGCATCAGCGCCATCGACGGCCTGAACACGCTCGTTCGTGGTCAGAAGCTGCCGATCTTCTCCGGCTCGGGTCTGCCGGCCAACGAGCTGGCGGCTCAGATCATCCGCCAGGCGCGCGTCAAGTCCGGCGAGGAATTCGCCATCGTGTTCGCGGCGATGGGCATCACGCACCGCGAAGCCGCCTACTTCATGCAGCAGTTCGAGCGCACGGGTTCTCTCGAGCGGGTCGTGTTCTTCATGAACCTCGCCGACGACCCCACCGTCGAACGTCTGCTGACGCCGAAGTGCGCACTCACGGTCGCCGAGTATCTGGCCTTCGAGAAGGACCTGCAGGTGCTCGTCGTCCTCTCGGACATGACCAACTACTGCGAGGCCCTTCGCGAGGTCTCGACCGCACGCGAAGAGGTGCCGGGGCGCCGCGGCTACCCGGGCTACATGTACACGGACCTCTCGACCATCTACGAGCGCGCCGGCCGCATCAAGGGTCGCAAGGGTTCCGTCACCCAGCTCCCGATCCTGTCGATGCCGGACGACGACATCACGCACCCGATCCCCGACCTCACGGGCTACATCACGGAGGGGCAGATCGTGCTCTCGCGGCACCTGCACCGCCGCGGCGTCTTCCCGCCGATCGACACGCTGCCGTGCCTGAGCCGCCTGATGAACCTGGGTATCGGCGAAGGCAAGACCCGCGACGACCACCGCGCCGTGGCGAACCAGCTCTACGCTGCGTACGCCCAGGGCCGCGACCTTCGCCGGCTCGTCGCCATCGTCGGCGAGGAAGCACTGTCCGACACCGACCGGCGCTACCTGCGCTTCGCCGACGACTTCGAGAAGATGATCGTCGGCCAGGGTGAAGTCGGACGCACGATCGAGGAGACGCTCGACTTGGGCTGGGAGCTCATGGCCGGCCTGCCGATGAGCGAGCTCAAGCGTGTCCGCGACTTCATCCCCAAGTACCATCCCAACGCCAAGGTGGCTACCGAGCCGGAGGGTGACCTCTAACCGTGGAAGAAGTACGGCCAACCAGATCAGAACTCCTCGAGCGGCGGGGACAGATCCAGCTTGCCCAGCAGGGCATGGATCTGCTCAAGCAGAAGCGTGACGCGCTGCTCATCGAGTTCATGTCCGTCATGGACGAGACGCTGCGGCTTTCCGGCACGTTGCAGAAGACCACGCAGGAGGCGCAGTACTCGCTGGCCATCGCGAAGTCCGTCGACGGCAACGTCGCGGTCCGCTCGGTCGCCATGGCGACCAAGGGCGAGGTCACGATCGACATGACCGGTACCAAGATCATGGGCGTGTCCGTCCCGGTCGTGACGAAGGGTGACAGCCCGCTGCGCAGCTCGTTCACGCGTGGGTACTCGATCACCGGCGTGTCGTCACGCATCGATGAGTCCGCGGACAAGTTCGAGCGCATCCTCGATGTGATCATCGAGTACGCGGACATCGAGACGCGGTTGAAGCGTCTCGGCGAGGAGATCCAGAAGACCAACAGGCGCGTGAACGCGCTCGAGCAGATCACGGTGCCGTCCCTGCGCGAGCAGGTGGCCTATATCCGTCAGACGCTCGACGAGCGCGCGCGCGAGGACCTGTTCCGTCTGAAGAAGGTCAAGAAGAAGATCGAGCGCAAGAAGGCCGTCCAGCACGTGGCCTGACGCCCGAGCCGGCTGGTGTCGGCGAAGGCCTGCGCTTGAGTCGAGTTATGAGGCGGCGCCATCCGACCGGGGGTGGATGGGCCGCCTCATCTCGTTCCCGGCAGAGCCGGGCGGCATCCGGGCCCGATGCGCCTGCCTGGGCATCCGAGCAGCGGACATGAATGAAGGGGCCGGGCATGATGCCCGGCCCCTTCATCGTGCACGCCCCCAGGGTCAGCTCTTCGAAAGGACCAACTTGTGGACGTCCATGAGGACATCGACGGTGTTGCGGTCGTGGTTCGCGATCTCGCGAGCGAACCCGAGGATCTCGCGCAGGTCCGCAGTGGTCAGCTTGCTGAAGTGCAGGTCCTCCCACTCGGTGCGGGCCACATACGCCCAGAGCTCTCCGAGCACCCAGCCCAACGCTTCGATCTCAGCGATCGAGAGCAGCGACCACTCCGACTTGAGTCCTTGCCGCATGCGGTCCATCGCACGCTCCACCGCGCGCGCCTTGCGGATCTGGAACGTGCGCATCCCGATCTCTTCGTCTGTGACGTCGGGGCGTCTGTCGTTCATGCCCATGCTCGGCTCACCATCCCTTCGACGGTCTCTGTTCGACGCGAGCACGGTGAATCCTGCCCGGAGCGGCCTAGTCGGCCCTTGTTGTGGGTGGGGCGGGGCGTCCCTAGAATGGGTGCGGGTCGTCCGGCCGGTACCGGGCGCGCGTCCGCATCAACCCTTGCAGTGAAGAGGAACCCATGGAGTTCTCGGAAGTCATCGCGCGGCGCCGGAGCGTACGGCACTTCAACGGCAAGCTGGCCGTCTCGGACGAGGACGTGCGCGCGCTGCTCGAGGCGGCGGTCACGGCTCCCACCGCGGGCAACATCCAGCCGTGGCGTTTCGTGGTTGTGCGCAGCCTGGACGCCCGCGAGCGCCTCGCCGCCGCCATGCACCAGCGCTGGGCCACCGCGGCGCCTGTCGTGATCGTCGTGTGCGTGGATCCCCGGCCGTGTGCGGCCCGCTACGGGGCGCGCGGTGAGCAGCTGTACTCGGTCCAGGACACCTCCGCGGCCGTCGAGAACATCCTGCTCGCGGCCGTCGATCGCGGACTCGCATCGTGCTGGATCGGCGCCTTCGACGAAGCTGCCGTGCGTGAGGCCGTCGGCGTGCCGCACCCTGTCACGCCCGTGGCCGTACTGCCGATCGGCCACTCCGCGGAGGCCGCGGGGAAGCCGGCTCGCCGGCCGCTCGAGGAGGTCACGACCTGGCTGTGAGCGCCGCGGACTGCCCCGACCTGCCGTCTCTGCGCGCGCACATCGGCGACTGCCGCCGCTGTCCGCTCGGTGACACGCGCACCCAGGTGGTCTTCGGCGTGGGAGACCCGCACGCCCGTCTGATGTTCATAGGCGAGGCCCCGGGGAAGAACGAGGACCTGCGGGGCGAGCCGTTCGTCGGTGCGGCGGGGAAGCTCCTCGACGAACTGCTGGCGTCCATCGGACTCGAGCGGTCCCAGGTCTACATAGCGAACGTGGTGAAGTGCCGACCGCCGGGCAACCGGGACCCGGAAGCCGTGGAGATCGAGACCTGCACGCCGTTCCTGAGGCGTCAGATCGAAGTCATCGCACCGATCGTGATAGCCACGCTGGGCAAGTTCGCGACGCACTACGTGCTCGGCACGACTGTGGGCATAACCAAGTTGAGAGGGAAGCTGTACCGGGTGGACGGTCGGCGCGTCGTTCCAGTGCTCCACCCCGCGGCCGCCCTGTACAACGGGTCGAACAGGCAGGTCATGTTCGACGACTTCAGACGGCTCCGGACCGTCCTCGACCGGGCGGACGACGACGGGTCGGGTGAATCGGTCGAGATGGCCGAGCCGGGTACCACACCGCCGGGCGAGCCCGCCCAGCCGAGCCTCTTCTAGGGGAACCGACAAGCATGCGACGATCGCACGATGCTCCCATAGCCGTGATCACGCGATCCAAGGCCGAGACGGCCGAGGTGGGCCACCTGCTCGGCGCGCTGGCCGAGCCGAACGACATCGTCGCGCTGTCGGGCGACCTCGGTGCGGGCAAGACCTGCTTCGCCCAGGGGATCGCCCGCGGGCTCGGCATCCTCGAGCCGGTCCCGAGCCCGACGTTCAACTTGCTGCTGGTGCATCCGGCGGAGCTCACGCTGTACCACTTCGACCTGTACCGGCTGCAGAAGGCCGCCGACCTGGAGGACATCGACCTCTACGGGACCGTGGAGAGCGGCGGTGTCAGCGTGATCGAGTGGGCGGACCGTTTCCCCGGCGACATGCCCGAGGATCGGCTGGACGTGATCATCGACGTGACGGGGCCGGACGAACGCCGCATCACGCTCGTCCCCCGCGGTGCGCGCGCCGAGCAACTGGCAGCGGCGTTCGCGGACGGGGC
>Ga0209798_10001625_pt1 | contig 13432 bp, 17 predicted proteins | sample DOMMetBare3Fresh_FD_187475 | JGI IMG/M metagenome (GOLD analysis project Ga0209798, IMG submission 187475) | Wetland sediment microbial communities from St. Louis River estuary, USA, under dissolved organic matter induced mercury methylation -... | ecosystem: Environmental > Aquatic >...
ACACCACCCCGGCGACCCGCACCGCGACCTACCGGATCGTGCTCCACCTGCTCAAACCCACCGCCAACCCGCCGTGATCACTAAAGAAGCGGCATTGGGGTGGGCCGGCAGCTGGGCGGTGCTGAGTGACGGGTTGGTGGTCAGGGGGTGGGCAGGGTGAGGGTGCAGACCTGGCCGCAGGTCGGGCAGGCGATCCATGGCTCGCGGTCGCACCCGCAGACCCGGGGGCCGTCGTCCTTGCCGTGGCTCTGCCTGTCCCCAGCTGGGTCGTCGTTCCGGTCGGTGATCCGGCCGGTGCAGGTCGGGCAGGTGGTGAATGGGGCGTCGAGGTTGGGCCCGAACACGGTGGTGAGGGTGGTTGCCCGTCCCGTGGTGGTGAGCAGTTCGCGTCCGGTGCGCCAGGTCCAGCCGTGCCCGGCGGGGCAGGTGATGACCAGGCTGTCGGCGTCCCGCCAGGCCCAGCTGTCACGGCAGCCGTCCGCGTAGACGGTCGGCGGGTGGGCGTCGATGCCAACGATGACGATGCGGCGGCCGTCGATGGTTGCCGCGGGCAGCACCCAGACCGCGGAGTCGAGCCGGCTCGCCGAGTGTCTGATCAGACCGGACGCCGTCAGGCCGTGGTGGCCTTCTCGACACCAGGCGGTGGCCAGTTCGGGCCAGGCCGTCTCGGTCTGACCGTTGACGTTGGCGGACCGGGTCAGCGGGTGGTGGCGGCGGGTCCAGGTGTGCAGGTCTCGGGTAAGGCCTTCGTGAACGCCGCGGGTGCGCAGCGCGAGCCAGGCGACGGTGTGGATGACCGGAGTGCCGCCGGCGGTGATGCGCACGGCGCCGGGTCGCGGTCGTTGGCGTGGTGGTTGGTCGTGGTCAGGCATCGGGGTCACCGCCGATCAGGTCGGCCATGCCGGGGTGCAACTGAGCGACGTCCCGGACGGCGGCCGTAAGCGCGTCACGGAGCTGGCCCGGGTGGACGTGGGCTACGGCCAGGCCGACGACGAGTAGGGCGAGGCTGTAGTCAGGGTTGTCGTGCAGGGCGTGTTCGGCGGCGAACCGGGCCTGGACGGCGTTGCCGCGCTGGTAGCTGGTGGTCGCCAGCAGCGCCGCCGGTGGGGCGATCCACCCGGGGGGTGCGGTGCGGATCAGGTCGGCCCACAGCCACCAGGCCGCGTCGTCGTGCCAGCGGCTGGCGGCGTCCCGGACGACAACGTCCGCGAGGGCCTGCAGCAGCAGGGAAGCCTCATCGGGAGCCAGCGGGAGCGGACCGTCGGTGCGGGCGGTGTGGGCGTCGTCGATCGCCCGGTAGGCATCACCGGTGCTCGGTCGCGGCCGTCGCGGCAGGCGGGCGGCGACCTCGTCCATAAGCTCGTCCGGGCCCGGCTCCAGCTGGGCGGTGAGGCTGTCCCGGTTCGGGGCGGGAGAGCCGCTCGCGGCGATCAAAGCCACGTCGACCGGGGTATCGGAGCTGATGAGTTGGCCGGTTGGGCAGCAGTCCTGGGTGCAGGTCAGGGACCACCAGCGGCCGTCGTCCACGCGCTGTATCTCCAGCACGGGGACCGGTGCGGTCGCGGCGAGGGTGAATACGAGGTCGACCTCGTCGGCGGGCAGGTAGCCGATGAGGGCGACGGCGTGGGTGCCGGCGTCCGCGAGGGGCTCGGCGATACGGCGCCACATCTCGGTGGGGTCGGTGGGGACGGCGGAGGCGTCGACGCGGATGGTGATCGCGATCCGGCGCTCGTGCAGGCCGAGGACGACGATGCTGCCCGGGTCGGGGTGGAAGCCGAGCAGGTACGGCACGGCGGTCACCAGATCGGCTGGCTCGCGCAGGCGCACCGTCGTCGGGGTGCTGGCTGGAGTAGACATCACGGTTGGTTCCTTCCTGGTTGGGTGCCCGATCGATCGAGCGGGCGAGGGTGGGCATGCGGATGCGCCGCGCGGGACGACGTCCCACCCGGTCGCGGGTGATGGCAGGCAGAAGTGACTGCAGGATCGGCAAGGGCTGCCGGAATCGGCAGAGTGCTTGAGGACGGCTCGCGGGACGGCGAGCGGGACGCCCGAGGTGGGCGGCGGTAGTGCCGAGTGTCGGTGGGGTGGGCTGTCGCGGAGAGGTCCGGGCCGACCGGCTGTTTGGCTGGTGGGCGATGTCGGAGCTGTGGCCGCGGCGGCCGAGTCCCGAGTGGTTCGGGTGAATCTTGGTGGGGGTGTCTGTTGTGCTTCGACCGTAGACGCCGGACCCAACCAGACAAGCCTCGGGAAGGGTTGGTTGGGTCAGTTGGGTTCGCCGACGACCAACTGACCGTCGTCCAGCTGCCTGTTGACCACCAACTGGCCGTCGACGAGATGGTGGTCTCGACGCACTGGTTGGCCGAGCAGGACGAGGGGATGTTGCTCGGCGGTCGGCGGGCCCGGGTGGTAGGGCCCTAGCTGCCCAGGAGCGCTGGGCAGGTCGATCAGGCGATGGCGGGTCGCGCAGCCGTCCAGCAGCCAGACCGATCCGGTGACGCCGTCCGGGGTCGTCGCGACTGTGGCGGGCGTCGTGGTGGCGACGGTGACGCCGAGACGCTGCGGGCGGTTGGCGAGCAGGTCGTGGAGGTGGGCCTCACGGCCCGGCCCGGGCAGGTGGAACAGGACGGGGTAGTCGGGTCCGCCGGCGGCGTGGAGCCGGGCGTAGGGGTCGAGTTTGCCGATGAGGCGGGCCAGGGGTTCGGTGCCGGTGTCGTACTCCAGCCAGAACCCGACCTGTTGTTCGTGCTCGGCCCAGACTCCGTGCCCGTCCGGGTGTACCCGCTGCCCGGCCGCGGCGGCCGTGCGGGCTGGTCCCCACCAGCGGGCCAGCTGGGTGTCGGGGTGGGTGCGGGCGTGGGCGAACAGGTTGATGAAGACCTGGTTGGCGCCGCGGGGGTGGGCAAGGTGGGTGCTGGCGGCGATCGCTTCGACGCGGTCCCGCCAGACCCGTGGTGTCGGCGTCGTGCCGCCGTTCTGGACGGCGTGGTAGCGGGCGGCGAGCAGCCCGGCGACCCAGTAGGTCTGACGTCGCTGGCCGGCCCGGACGGGCGTGAACCGGTCCACCCAGCGCAGCTGGCGTAGCCGGTAGAGGCGGGCTCGTGCCGTGGAGGGCGCCTCGAACAGGACGGCGCTTAGCTGGCTCGTGGTCAGAGTGCGGTGCTCGTCGAGCAGGGCGGCGATGACCTGGTCGCGTGGCTGCAGCTGCTGGACGACGGTGAGCAGATCGGCCGGGATGGGGCGACGACGACGTGCCCGGCTGGGGGAGCGGACGGCCGAGGTGGAGGTCATGGTCGGCGATGAGCTGGGTGCGGGGGATGACGGTTGGTTGTCGTCCCCCGTATGGGAGGTGGCCCTCTCAGGGGCTTGTCGGGGTCGGCCCGGCGGTGTCGGATCGGGCATCGCGGGCCTCCTACCTGCGCAAACGCGTGGTAGCCGACGCCGGGCCGGCGTCGGCTGCTGCTGGGGGGTTCTCGTGTGGTGGTCGAGGTGCTCTCGAAGGGCTGTCGAGTATTCACCGACGCGGGTTGCGGACGGAATGAGGGCGCACCGCGGCCCCCAACGGTGGGGGTTGAGGCCCCAGGGGGACCGCAGTGGCCCCGGCTGGCTTCGGCTCGAACCCTCAACGCTCTCGCCGACGCACCGGGCGCCTTGAGCCCGGTTGAGGCGGGGAGTTCGAGGACTCGACCCGCGTCAACCGGACACTGCAGACACTATGGTGATGCAATACGCGTCGTCAAGACGCGATATGCATCAATTCCGTGGGTGCTGGTGTCGATGAGCTCCCATGCCGCTCCACGATGTTCGCGTGTCCCAGCCGCTGTCCGCGCTCCTCGCGCGCAACGTCGCGGCCGAGCGCGTTCGCAGGCGCTGGACCCAGGCCGAACTCGCCGGCGCCCTTGGGGTCTCGCGCGCCACCCTCAGCGGCTGGGAGGCCGGCTCCCGTCAGATAGGCGTCGACTGGCTGCTGCCGCTCTGCGGCGCCCTCGACGTCCCCCTCGTCAAACTCCTCGACGGACTTGACCGAGACGACCAAGATCGCCTAGGGCTCTGACTGCGCATCGACCGGGCCCAGCTGCGTGTCCTCCTCGAAGGCTCGGGTGGACGATGCCGGGGACCGCGGCTCGCGGTGAATCACAGGCATCGGGGGTCGGTCAACCCGGAGGTTCCACATGGCCAGAGTCACTGCCCGAGCGGTGGTCGAGGTCGCCCGCCCCGTGGAGCAGGTCTTCGCGGCGCTGGCCGATGTGCCGCGGGCACGCGGACTGGTCGCCCAAGCCGTACCGCACTGAGGGCTTGGCTGAGGGGATGCCGGTGTTGCAGGGCACCCGGTTCACCAGCTACGGATGGTTGCCGAACGACAAGGACCACCGCAACGACGTCGAAGTCACCGAGCTGGCGACACCGACCCGGCTGGTGTTGACGTCCACGGATCGGGGCGAGCAGTTCGTGAACACCTTCACGGTCACCCCGATCCCTGCCGGCGCCCGGATCGAACGGGTGACAGACATGCCGAAACCATCGGGCGTGGTAGGTCTGATCTTCCCAATCCTGCGCAAGGCCTTGATCCAGCCCGACATGACCAAGGGCCTGACCAGGCCCAAGGCCACCCTCGAGGCGTCGTAGCGCCCGCGCTCAAGAATCGGCGCCGTTCAAGGGCGGTGATCGTCCGCTGTGGCATTCTCGGGCGTGAGGCCGAGGGCCGCCAGGATCCAGTCGTCGGGAGGGCTGCCGGTCAGGCCGTCGGGGGTGCGGTAGAGGCGGCACTGCATGCCGTAGCCGGTTCGTGAGCCGGCCCTGGGGTCGATGTCGCGGCCGTTGACGTGGACCGTTGGCGAACCGAGGAAAGCGAGACGCTGTGCGTCCTGGTCGGAGTCGATCCGGGTGGTGATGACGTCGGCGTCGAGCTCGTTGCGGGCGAGCAGGTCCCGTAGGTGCGGCAGGAACGCCTCGTGGTTGGGGCAGCCGTCGAAGTAGAGGATCTCGATCCGCGGCCGCGTCTCGATGTCGGTCCTTTCGCTCACGGCTGCGCTTCGACCGTGCGTTTCAGTGTGGCGAGGTTCTTGGGCATCTCGCTGCGGGCTTGTCGACGCACGAGGAGGGGGACGAGCAGTCGGCCGATGCCGTGTCCGGTGAAGTCGACGGAGATGGTCAAGCGGCTGCGACAGTCGTCGAGGGGTTCGACGGTGAGGTCGACGATGGCGCGGATGGGACCGTCGATGCCGCGGACGCCCCAGGTTCTGGGTGGGTCGAGGTGGGCGATGACGGAAGTGGACCAGCGGTCTGCGCCGCCGATGCGTCGGGTGGTCAGGCATCGAGTCCCGGCGGCTGGTCCGGTCGAGGAGTCGGGGCCGGCACCAGCGTCGGTGGTGGTGTCGAGGCGTCCGTCGACGACGCCGGACTGCCATTCGTGGAAACGGGTCGGGTCGGTGGCGTAGGCGTAGACGGCGGTGGCGGACCGGTCGATGTCGGTGCTGACGACGGTCGCGGTTGTGCCCATGTCAGGCACCGCCGGCCAGCAGGTCGGCGTAGCGGGCTAGGTAGAGCGGCCAACCGTCGCCGGTCCCGATGCCGTCGGCGACGGCTTCCCAGCCGGGTCCGTGCCGGTCGAGGTGGCGGTGTTCGAGCTCGACGCGGGTCCGGTCGGGGGTCTCGGGCACGAACCGGACCTCGACCTCGCTGGTCAGGTCGGGGTCGGACTCGACCTGCCAGGTAGGGCCGATGTCCCAGCTGAACACGACCCGTAGTGGCGGGTCGAAGGCAAGCACGCGCGCCCACCGGCATTCGGAGCCGTCTTCGCCGCGGTCGTAGATGTGACCGCCGACGCGAGGCTCGAACACGGTCTGCGCGATCGGCGAGACGAGCATGTTGTGTTCGCGGGGCTTGAAGTCGCCGAACCGCTCGGTGAAGGCATGAAACGCCTTGTCCTGCGGTGCCTGGACGACGATCGTCCTGCGGACAACGGCCTCGGTCATGAGGTCTCCTCGGGTGGTGTCTGGGTCGGTGACGATTCGGTCGGTGGTGTCTGGGTGGCGAGGTCGGCGTAGCTGGTCAGTGCGCGCTGCCAGTAGGTGTCGAGCTGGTCGCGCAGTGCGGCGACCGCGGTGGGGTTGAGCCGGTAGATCCGACGGGTGCCAGCGGCCCGTTCGGTGACCAGGCCGGCGTCCTTGAGGACCTTCAGGTGCTGCGACACTGCGGACCGGGTGACCGGCAGCCCGGCCGCGAGTTCCCCCACCGGGAGCTCCCGGTCGGCGAGCCGCGCGACGATCGCCCGCCGAGTCCTGTCGGCGAGCGCGTCCCATCCGTCAGCCGCTCGGTCAGCATTCACTAACGGTTAGATTTCACTAACAGAGCACTCGGAGTCAAGGGGGTGACTCGGGGCCTGGCCTATCCCCCAGGCCGGAGTTCCGCAGCTGGTAGGCATTTGAGCTGATCGGCTGTGGCATCGTTGCAGGTCACGGGCGTGCAGGGTCTCCGCAGAGCGCAATCCTGTAGGCACACGACTTCGGGCGTGTCGTGCTGTGCTGCAGCGGGTTCAGTGATTGGATGTAGGTGTGTATCTGCGGGAGAGACGCGGCGACGGAACCGGGACGGATCGACGGTGTCGTACCTGCAGCTGGCGCACAACGAACGCCACCCGGACACTGGTGCGCCGACGGCGAAGGTGATCCACAGCTTCGGCCGGGCCGACACGGTGGACCGGGCCGCCCTGGCGCGGCTGGTGTCGTCGATCTCGCGGTTCCTGGACCCGGAGCAGGCCGCCACCGCGGCCGCCGGCGTCGAGGTGGAGGTTGTGGACTCGCGCCGGATGGGTGGGGCGTGGGTGCTGGACCGGTTGTGGGAGCGGCTCGGGATCGGCGCGGCGATCCGCCGGGTCGCGGCTGGTCGGAAGATCGACGGGAAGCTCGCCGAGCGGGTGATCTTCGCCCTGGTCGCCCAACGCGCGTTGGAACCCGCCTCGAAGCTGGCGTGCACGACGTGGGTCTCCCAGCGGGTGTTCATCGAGCACCTCGCGACCTTCAGCGGCGACCAGGCCTACCGGGCGATGGACTTCCTGCTGGACGCCCTGGACGAGATCGCCGGCGAGGTGTTCACCGCGGTCGCGACGCTGCTCAACCTCGATCTGGACATCGTTTTCGTGGACTCCACGTCCACGTACTGGGAGGTCGACGTCCCCGACGACCTCCTCGACCTGGCCGAGGCCGGCCAGGACGACCAGACCTCCAGTCCGGTCGAGGCGGCGACGCGCCGGTTCGGTCATTCGAAGGACCACCGACCGGACTTGCCGCAGGTGGTGATCGCGATGGCCGTCACCCGGGACGGGGTCCCGATCCGCTGCTGGACGTTCCCCGGCAACGAGCAGGACTCGGCGATCATCCGCCGGGTCAAGGACGACCTCGCGGGCTGGAACCTGCACCGGATGGTGTGGGTCGCCGACCGCGGGTTCGCCTCCGCCGCGAACCGGGCCTACCTGACCAGGGGTGGCGGGCACTACATCCACGCCGAGAAGTTGCGGCACACCAACGCCGAGGCGGCCGCCGCGCTGGCCCGGCCCGGCCGCTACAAGACGGTCGCCGGGAACCTGCGCGTCAAGGAGGTGGCCGTCGCGCCCGGCGGGCACGGCGACGGCGACCAGGGCGCGAGGGCGCAACGGTTCGTGGTCTGCCACAACCCCGAACAGGCCGAGCGCGACGCCGCCGTCCGCGCGAACCTGATCGCGCACCTCGAGGAACTGATCGACAGATCCGACACCTGGACCGCCCGCCGCCGCGACGAACTGGTCGGCGCGTTGAAGGCCAAGCCGGGTCTACGTCGCTACCTGCGCCGCACCCCCACCGGGCTGCTCCGCGTCGATACCGCGGCGGCGAAGCGGGAGGCGCACCTGGACGGCAAGTGGCTGCTGCGGACCTCCGACGTCACGCTGACGCCTGAGGACCTGGCCGCAGCCTACAAGCAGCTCCTGGCCGTCGAAGCCGGCTGGCGCGACATGAAGTCCAGCCTCGGGTTGCGCCCGGTGCACCACCGCCGCGAGGACCGCATCCGCGGCCACATCCAGCTGTGCTGGCTCGCCCTGCTGCTGACCCGGGTCGCAGAGAACACCACCGACCAGACCTGGCGGACCCTGCGCCACGAACTCGACCGGATGCACCTGGTCACCCTGACCACCCCCAGCGGCACCGTCGCGCAACGCTCACAGGCCACCCCCGGGCAACGTGCCGTCCTGACCGCCCTGGACCTGCCCGAACCACCCCAGTTCTTCGACTTCACCCCCGCCGACGACTGACCAGGCCACGCCGACCGGGCGAACCGCTCACCAGCCGCCGCTTGTAGTAACACAACCCTCTCGAGCGTCCTCGACGTCTGCCCAGGTCAACCCACGTTTCAGCCAGATCGTGTGCTCACCATCTGCGGAACTCCGGCCAGGGATGCACTGGGAATTATCATCGTTGAATGACGATGTTAACGGTGACTGTCGATGTCAATCGTGCGGGCGTCTCACCCGGTGGGGCAGAGGCGGGTCTGCTTGCGGCGGCGAGTCTGTTCCGGGGGCTGGGTGACCCGTCGCGGTTGGCGATCGTGAATCACCTGCTGCTCGGCGAACACAACGTGAGGGAGCTGACCGAGCATCTGGGCCTGGCGCAGTCGACGGTGTCGGCTCATCTGCGGTGCCTGCTCGACTGCCGGATGGTCGCGGTGAGGGCGGTGGGGCGTTCCTCGGTGTACTCGCTGGCTGTGGCATCGGAGGTGCTCGAAGTCTTGCGGGCTGCGGAGGCGCTGCTCTCGGCCACCGGGCACGCGGTTGTGCTGTGTCCCCGGTTCGGCGCCGCCTCGTGAGCGGGGCGGCGACTGTGCTGGACGTCGGGACGCGAGCTCGGCTGGGGCGGCGGGCACAGCAGCTGGCTGCTGTGTCGGTGGCCTACAACCTCGTCGAGGCGGTGGTGTCGATCGGCGCCGGGGCTGCGGCGTCCTCGATTGCGCTGGTCGGGTTCGGGTTGGACTCGATCGTGGAGATGTCGTCGGGGCTGGTGATCCTGTGGCAGTTCCGGCACCCGCTGCCGGAGTCCCGGGAGCGGCAGGCGCTGCGGTTGATCGGGTTCTCGTTCTTCGCCCTGGCCGCCTATGTGTCCGTGGAGTCGGTGCGGGCGCTGGTGGGCGGCGATGAGGCGGACCCGTCCCGGGTCGGGATCGCGGTTGCGGCGGTGTCCCTGATGGTGATGCCCTTCCTGTCGTGGGCGCAGCGTCGCACCGGCCGTGGGCTCGGGTCGGCCACGGTGGTCGCCGACTCGAGCCAGACTCTGTTGTGCACGTATCTGTCGGCGGTGCTGCTGGCTGGGCTGGCGCTGAATGCGGCGTTCGGCTGGTGGTGGGCGGACGCTGTGGTCGGTCTGGTCGTCGCGGGGCTCGCCGTCCGTGAGGGACGGGCGGCGTGGCGGGGCGAGGCCTGCACGTGCCTGCCCGTCGTCGAAGACTCGGCCGCGCCGGACTGCTGCTCAGGTGGTGGCGGCTGCGGCGCTCAGGGCGTCGGCGGCGGCGATGACCGACTCGTGGGTCGTCCAGCGTCCGAGTGAGAGCCGGAGGGCGGAGAGTGCCTGCGCTGGTGTGCGTCCCATCGCGGTGAGGACGGGTGAGGGGTCGGTTTGGTCGCTGTGGCAGGCGGATCCGGTGGATGCCGCGATCGCGGGGGTGTTCTCGAGCAGGGTGTCGCCGCTGACCCCGTCGATGCTGACGTTGAGGGTGTTGGGCAGCCTGGCATCGTGCGGGCCGTTGAGGTGGACCCGGCCGGGGAGTCGTTGCTCGAGCAGGGCGTGCAGGGTGTCGCGCAGTTCTCGGAGGCGGTCGGTTTCGCCGGTGTCGAGGGCTTGGGCGGCGAGGTCTGCGGCGGCGCCGAGGGCGACGGCGTAGGCGACGTTCTCGGTGCCGGCGCGCAGTCCACGTTCTTGGCCGCCGCCGGGAACGAGCGGTTCGAGGTGGATGCCGTCGCGGACGTAGAGGGCGGCGATTCCCTTGGGGGCGTAGATCTTGTGTCCGACGACTGTGAGCAGGTCGGCGCCGAGGGCGTCGACGTGGACGGCGATCTTGCCGGTGCTCTGGGCGGCGTCGGTGTGCAAGATCGCGCCGTGGGCGTGGGTGATCTCGGCGAGGTCGGCGATGGGTTGGATGGTGCCGGTCTCGTTGTTGGCGTGCATTACGGTGACCAGGACCGTGCGGTCGGTGATGGCGTCGGCGAGGGCGCCGGGGTCGACGAGGCCGTCGGTGTCGACGGGCAGGTAGGTGACGTCGATGCCGTGGAGGCGTTGCAGTGCCTGGCAGGCGCGCAGGACGGCTGGATGTTCGGTGACCTGGGTGATCACGTGTGGGCGGCCATGCGCCCACCGGGCGGGGTCGTCGGTCAGGGCGGCCAGGACCACGCCGCGGATGGCGAGGGTGTCGGCCTCGGAGCCGCTGCCGGTGAAGACGATCTCGCCCGGAGCGGCACCGACGAGGTCGGCGACCTGGGCGCGGGCGGCTGCCAGCGCGCCGCGGGGTGCGGCACCGTAGGCGTGGCTGCTGGACGGGTTGCCGAAGTGCTCCGCGAGGAACGGTCGCATGGCGTCGGCGACCCGCGGGTCGACCGGGGTAGTCGCGTTGTAGTCCAGGTAGATCGGTCCGCCCTGGAACAGGGTCGCGCCTGCGTCGGCGGCGATGTCGTTCATGCGACGTCGTCCGCAGAGGCGGTGGCAACGGGGAGGTCGGCGAGGCGCCATTCGAGCATCCCGTCGCGCAGACGGGCGGCGGTGCGTCCGTCGGCGCGTAGCCGGCGGACGGCGTCGTGGGCCATGACGCAGTAGGCGCCGCGGCAGTAGGCGACGATCTGCCGGTCGGTGGGCAGGGTGTCAAGGCGGTCGGTGAGCTCGGCGAGGGGGACGGACACGGCGCCGGGGATGTGACCGGCGGCATACTCCTCGGCAGGGCGGACGTCGATGACGGTGACCTCGCCGGCGCGGGCGCGGCGCAGCAGTTCGTCGCGGTCGACGGCCTCGGTGTCCTCGGGGCCGAGGTAGGCGCGGGCGGCTGGCCCCAGGTCGCTGAGGTGGGTGGCGGCGACCTCCTGGAGGTGGCCGTAGAGCGCGGCGACGTCCGGGCCGGTGAGCCGGTAGTGGACCCGGACGCCGTCCTTGCGGGTAGTGACGAGGTGGGCCTGCTTGAGGGTCTGCAGGTGCGCCGAGCAGGTCGTCACGCCCAGGGTCGCGGCCCGGGCGAGAGACTCCACGGTGCGTTCGCCCTGGGCGAGCAGGTCGAGCAGTTCGAGCCGCTTGGGGCTGGCCAGGGCCTTGCCGACGCGGGCGAACTGCTCGAACAGCGCGTCCTTGTCCGCGCGTCGGCTCACCGCGCGCTCCCGTTCGAGCGCCGGGCGGGCAGTTGGCTGGCGGTCATAAGCTGATGACCTTGTCGGCCCACAGCGTCCAGTCGGTGCACTGGTCCAGCGTGCCGCGTTCCGCTCCCTCGACGAGGGGTGCTTGGGTGAGACCGCGGGCGTCCAGGCAGGTCCCGCAGCAGGCGACCTGGCTGCCGTGGCGGAGCAGCCCCGACGTCATCCGGTCGAGGTGGTAGTAGCCGTCGGGCACCTTCTGTCCCGCGACCGCGGCCCCGACCGAGTCGCCGAACAGGAACACCCGCACCTCGACGTCGTCGCGACGGGCCAGCGACCCCGTCAGGCGCAGTCCGTTCCAGGTCCGCTCGCTCCCGTACGGGGGGTCGTTCAGCAGTACGAGGATCTTCACCCATCCGACGCTACCTTCCAATTGTCCAACGATTATTGGACTATAGTCCCGATCAGTTGTCCACCACGGGCTACCGCGAGATGTCGCGCGCATGAGCGAGGAGGCCGACGTGCCGAACGGGCCGGGCGTAAGCGTGGTGCAGGGGCTTCTGGGGGTACCCGGTGGTGTGGGTGTGCCGGGGGTGGTGGCGGTGGTCGACGTGGGGCTGGGCAACTCCGCCTACTTGGTTGATCTCGGGGACGGGCGCGCCTTGGCCGTGGACGCCAGCCGGGACCTGCGCAGTCTGCGCGCGGCGGCCGCGGCGGCTGGGCTGCGGGTGGCGTTCGCGGCGGACACCCACCTGCACACCGACTTCCTGTCCGGCGCGGTCCAGCTCTCCGCGGACGAGGATGCCCGGGTGCTGGCGTCCGCCTCGGGCGGCCGGGAGTTCCCGCACATGGGCCTTCGCGACGGCGACGAGGTCGACCTCGGCGGGCTGCGGCTGCGCGCTGTGGCGACGCCGGGGCACACCGGTGAGCACCTGGCGTTCCTGCTGCTGGACGGTGACCGGCTGGTGGGGGTGTTCACCGGCGGGTCGCTGATCGTGGGCTCCGTCGCCCGGACCGATCTGGTGTCCCCGGACCGGACCGTCGAGCTGGCCCGAGCCCAGTACGCGTCGATCCAGCGGCTGCTGACGCTGCCCGACGACCTGCCGGTCTGGCCCACCCACGGCGCCGGGTCGTTCTGCTCGGCCCCGCCCGGCGCCGAACGGACCACCACGATCGGCCGGGAGCGGGCAACCAACCCGCTGCTCGTCGCTGCCGGCGGGGCTGAAGTCGGTGGCCCGGCGGGGGAGGAAGCGTTCGTGTCCCGACTGCTCGCCGGCCTGGGCAGCTACCCCACCTACTTCGGTCGCCTCGGCGAGATCAACCGCCGTGGCCTCGCACTGGTCCCGGTCTCGGTGACGCCGCCGGCGTTGGACGTCGACGCCGTCAGGGCCCTGCTCGAGGTTGGCGCGCAGGTCGTCGACGTCCGTTCTGTCGAGGCATTCGCCGCCGGACACGTGCCCGGGTCGTTGTCGAACCCGCTGCGCGCGGCGTTCGGGACCTGGCTCGGTTGGCTGGCCGACCCCGAACGCCCGGTGGTCGTCGTCCGCGACCAGCCCATCGACTCCTTGGACGAGGTGGCGTGGCAGGCTCTCAAGGTCGGCTTCGACAAGGTGGTGGGTGAGCTCGCCGGTGGCTTGCCCGCGTGGCGCGCTGCCGGGTTGCCCGTCGCGACCACGTCCCTCGTCTCACCGTCCGAGGCTGCGGGCGACATCGCGAACGCGACCGTCCTGGATGTGCGGCAGGTGAGCGAGTTCGCGGCCGGGCACGTGCCCGGCGCGGTCCACTTGGAGCTGGGCCGGCTGTCGGACCCTGAGGTGGTGTCGGTGATCCCGCCGGGACGCGTGGTGGTGATGTGCGGGCACGGGGAGCGGGCGATGTCTGCCGCGAGCCTGCTGCTGGCTGCCGGGCGCACCGACGTCGCCGTCCTGGCCGGTGGGCCAGACGAACTGGTCGCCGCCCTCGGCACCGACCTCGCTTGGGGCCTCGCGGCCGCGGCCAGTGCGGGGGAGCGGCCGTGACCACTGACCTGGGCGCAGGCCGGGGCGGTCCGCGGCTCGGGCTCGGCGTCAACGCCGCCCAGTTCAC
>Ga0209798_10001626_pt1 | contig 13429 bp, 13 predicted proteins | sample DOMMetBare3Fresh_FD_187475 | JGI IMG/M metagenome (GOLD analysis project Ga0209798, IMG submission 187475) | Wetland sediment microbial communities from St. Louis River estuary, USA, under dissolved organic matter induced mercury methylation -... | ecosystem: Environmental > Aquatic >...
TCTTTTAAATCGTCTGATGCTGCTGCCTCTTTAAAAGTACTCTTGATAAGATTTAAAGGCTTCAGGCTGTTGTAAGCTATATGAAATTGTTCTCTCAGCAATTTACCTTCATAATCCTGTTTGTCTTCCAACTCAACAATGGCAGCCCTTAAACTTAGTGCAGAATTAATTATTTGCATAATACATTTATTGTAAAGCTTGTTTAATGATTAAATCGCTGACAGGGTTTTTAATCCACTTATGTAAAAAAAAATAAAAAAGTATTCCTGCTACAAGATATAATGCGGCAACAATAAAAAATCCATAATATAATTTTCCAAGCAGCTCTCCCAGGAAAAGCGATAAGCCAATATTCAATAGCAATAAAAACATAGAAATTACTATGATGATACTGATCCTTGTTATTAATGAAGTGGCTACTATTGTTGAAGTTTCAAGCACTTTGAGTTTGGTAAGCTCTAGGGTTGTTTTGCCAAATGATTGGGCTTTTTCAAATAAACTCTCAATTATATTTGCGGGAGTTACCATATTAAATTATTTAGCAGATTAAATTTTTTAACGAAATATAAAAAGTAACCATATAAATACTTGTTATCGGTTACATTTTTATATTTTAACAGTATGCTATCGAGGCGAATTAATTAATTCGTTGCTGCGATAACATCTTCTTCCACTGCGCTTGCTTTTGTTTTTCCTTTTTCTACTATACGCATGGCTTCTTCCTTCATTGATTCAAATTTCGAAGATATACTTTCAACAAAATCATTAAATTTGTTTCCTAATTCATCGGCATAGTCATTACTTTTCCTCGAAATATTTTTTCTTGTTGCAGAACCTTTATCTGGTGCAAATAAGATTCCTAATGTTGCGCCTGCTGCGACACCTGCTAATACTCCTAATAATACTTTTCCTGAACTCATAATTTTTATTTTATTTGAATGAAATAATTACAGATGCCAAAGGTGCATCCCTTTTTCAGTATATCTGTTATATAACAAAATATATAATTTACATTATTCATATATTTCTAATAGAGATATTTATTCGAAATGGAAAAAATAAAGAGAGCTCTTTCGGGAGCCCTCTTATTTATTAAAACCTGAGATGAAAACAGTTATTCAATATTAATAGACCATTATTTTTTCTACATTAATGTAGCCGGTTCTTTGTACAACCACTTTTAAAGTGTACATCCCGGCACCCAATTTTTCTATCAATAGTGTATTATTTGATACCCCTTTCCACTGTCTGACAGTATGTCCAAACATATCTGACAGGGTAACATCACGGATGCCATCCTTTTCTTCAAATACAACATTTACACGTCCATTTGTACTCGGGTTAGGGTAAATAATAATTTTACCTTTTTGCGCATCGCCTCTAACAGACCTGATTTCACTGAATTTAGCTCTACCATCCAGATCTACCTGTTTAATTCTATACTGCGTTATTCCTTTATTTGAATTCACATCATTAAATGTATAAAATAGGGACGAATTGCTACTGCCACCCGGGGCTTGTGAAATAATAAAAGAAACTATTTCCCAGCTGTTATTACCCATATTTCTTTGAATGGCGAAGCCGCTATTATCTGTTTCGGTTGCAGTTTCCCAGTTTACTGCAACATGATTCTGATTGATACGGGTTGCTTTTAGCGATTTAAATGTTACAGCAAGGGGAGCACATTGGGTAGATTGTAAAAGAAATACCCTCGATGCACCATCTGCAGTTCCGGTATTTTGAGTGATTATTAAAAATACATCCTGATTAAGATTTACTCCTGGAATCGGACCATTGATTGTTGTACTGCCATTGGCACCAACACTGAATGCAGTATTAGTCTGAAGTAACGTATCAACAGAAGGTGAGAAATAGCCATCACCATTAACATCTGCAAAAACCCTGTAATATCCTCCAATAGGTATACTGGTATTATTCGATATGGTTCCAAAATACATCAGGGTTAAACAATTTACCAGTCCTGTTACATTAAGGTAACCTGCAGAATATCTTATCCCGCAATTTACACAATGAGCTCTTTGGGCTGAGGCAGATTGGCTGGACCAAAGATCCGCTTCTATAACTACCGGTGTGCCACAAGCTACCGGAGCGGTCACTACAACTCCTGTTAAAAATATATTAGCAGAACCATCTGGCAACAATTCTTTCCTGACAGATTCAATTGTTGCTAATTGTACTGATGCATCAGGTGGGTATACAGAAAGTACAGTTGGTATTAATCCATTATTATCAAGCCCTATATTAATGAATGATTTGATTAGGTCTGTTCCGTGAGGTGCAGCGATTGAACCATTAATGGTTGTTTGCCCGTTTACACAATGAAAATAATTGGGGTAATCATTCTGAAGCCAGGCATGAATAAAAATAAATTTGTTTCCATTATTATTTTCAATATTGAATACTGCATCAAACTTAACAGTACAGGTAAGAGGTGTAGACCCGATAACTGTTATATTCTGAAATACGATATCTGAAACTGTGCACTGCGCATTTGATTTTCCTGCTGTAAAGCCCAGGAAAGCGATGAATAAAAACGAACGTAAAACTTTTTTCATGATTTTATTAATTATGAATTAAAAAAAAATATTTCGTTTTTGGTAGGATATTTATTTTGAAAGAAGCTCGTTACAGCTAATGTGTAATTGCTTTTTAATTCCGGGATACTTTTGGATTATTCCCCTTTTAAATTTCAGAGAGCAGTCAGTTACATATTCGATGACGTATGTAATTTTCTGCATAGCAAATATTGAATAATTCTAATTGTTATTTGTTACAGGAGTTTAATAAAATGTTACATAATTCACATCTTAATAATTTTACAATTTTTTGAATTAGGATTCGATGTTGACTGATCACGACAATATGGCCAGAAGTTGCTTTAATTATACTTTTAAATATAAAGGGCATAATAATTGTTCTATACATTTGACTGCATGGCAAAATTCAAATTGCTCAAAAAACTTGCAGGTATTTCAATCTTAAATTAAAATAAATGAAAAAAATTTTTATTCTTATTGCAATGGGTGTTTTTGTAACACTTATGTCATGTACTGACAAGCCTGCAGAGGCAACCAAGGAAGTAATTGTTGTTCCTGCCGCCCCGGTTATAATAGTTAAAGACCCGCCAGAAAAAACGACAACAGTCACTTTAGATAAAAATGGCGTAAAGGTTTCAACTAAGAAAGTAGCTGTTACAGTAAAACAATAATATTGGTTTATCTCATTAAATTATAAATGAGATATTCAATATATATAAAGCAATATTCTTAGTACTTTGAAAAAGTGAATGACCTTATGTGTGAATCATGTAACACTATTTCAAAATTGTATAACAATTGCCAGTGTAAAGATTATGATCTTTACAATACGATATTTCACTTTAAATATCTATTTCTCATATAGCAGTTAGTTTTGGTTTGAACCCCTGTTTTTACAGGGGTTTCATTTCAGAAGAACTGGCTTAAAACAATTAAAACTTAAATCAATTAAAAAAAAAGTATGAAAATTTATTTAGTAATGGCAATGGCCACAATTTTGATAGCTGGAACAGCTAATGCACAACATGTGAATTTGGGTATTAAGGGCGGATTAAACGTCTATAATATTAACAATGATAATGGAACTGAATATGATTCAAAAGTAGGATTACATGTAGGTTTGCTGGGTCATATACATCTTACAAAGCAATGGGCAGTACAACCTGAACTGGTTTATTCAGCTCAAGGTGCAAAGTATGTTGTCTCAAATGTAGAGACAAAAATTAATCTGGGTTATATAAATATACCTGTAATGCTTCAGTATATGTTTGATAACGGATTCAGATTGCAGGCCGGACCTCAGGTTGGATTTCTGATAAGTGCGAAGGCAAAAACAGGAAATAATGAAACAGATATTAAAGATAACATTAATACTGTTGATTTTGCTTTAGGTATTGGTGCAGGTTACATACATACAAAATCAGGTTTTGGTGTAGATGCCAGATATAATATCGGATTGAGTAATATAAATGATAACAGTTCAGTAAAGTCAACTAACCGTGGATTCCAATTAGGAGTATTTTATCAATTTAAACATAAATCTTAACCTTTGAATTTTTAAAAAGCCAGCTTCCAGCTGGTTTTTTTTATGTCAATGTTTCAGAAATCCTAATATGCTATTGAGGTATAAACCCAAGAGCTTTTATATATTCTTTATTTTGGATACAATTTTCAAACCGGCAATTTTCAAGATATCCTTTCAACGCTTTTTTGATTTCAGATATATCCTTAGGTCTGTTTTTTCTGATATTCTCAAAATTATTTCTTGATTTACTGGTATAATTAATCAATGTATCATAGAATTCGGGTTTATTGAAAGAAACAATACCTCTTGTATTGTTTAATTTTTTATAAGGCCAGAAATGCCAGCCGATATAATTCGAATCAAGCATTTTCCTGAATGTCTCTATCCAGGCATCTTCATTTTCACCGGTTTCGCCGCAATATATAGGTACATTATATTGATTGCTGAAATCGATATACTCCTGAATCACTCCTGCAGTTGGGGGCGTCCAGTATTTGTGGAAAGTATAAACAAGTTTGCTGTCAAAAGGAGTACCAAACGGTTTGAAATTTGAATTCCATTGTGCACCACCTAAGAAGAAAATATGGTTTTTGTCAACTTCTCTTATGGATTTTGAAATCTGTTTATATAATGGCTCAAGTAATGGGTTTAGTTTTTCTTTGTCAAAATAATGTGCGATGGGCTCATTCAGCAAATCATAGCCAATAATGATTGATTCATTTTTATATCGGGAAGCAATACGTTTCCAGATAGTCGCACATAGTTTTTTACTTTCTTCACTTTCAAAAAGGAAGGGATAGCCATCACTGTCATCGATATTATCACCGGTTTGTCCCCCCGGAGCACAATGCATATCGAGTATTACATACAGGTTTTCTTTTTTGCACCATTTGATAACACGGTCGAGATATAAAAAGCCTCTTGATGCATCGTTAGTTCCCAGGTAATCCTCATTTGTAAAAAGCCTGTAATTGAATGGTATACGTATGGAATTCATCCCGATCGATTTGAGATACTGAATATCTGATTCGGTAATATATTCATCCATAAATTTTTTCCAGAAAGTTTTTACTTCTTCCGGGCCTATAAGTTCCAGCAGTGCCTGGTTGATAAGACGGGGAGAATTAACATCTTTAAACTGGAACATATAGCCTTCGGGAACCAGCCAGTTGCCCAAATTTGTTCCTTTTATCTGAAACGGTTTACCATCGATACCGATGATGTATTTTCCTTTCGTACTGAAAAATGTTTGTGCGGTAATAGTTGCTGGCAGGAAATAAATTAATAATAATAAACAGGTTATTGATTTATACATACAAAATATGAATCTAACTGATTGATAAATTGAAAGTTGCTTTGCTAATAAAAAATAACTCTTAAAACAGCTTTATATAAATTTCATTTTAATTTTTAATATACGAATGGCAATTTATACAGAGAGCAGTGTTGTTAATAAAACTAAAGGTAAAGATTTCATCAAAAAGAAAATATTATAGTAAATTTAATTCATATCTGAGAATGGAATTATTATCGAATTTTAAGTGTATTAAAAGGAAAAAGCAACCTCAGGTTCTTTTTAATTAACTTGCTGACTAACTATTAACCAATGCAGGAACATTCACATCAGCTTGCTGCTATTATTTTTGCAGATATTGTCGGGTATTCGGCTATGATGCAGGACGATGAAAACTCAGCTGTGGAAAAGATAAACCGCTTCAGGGAAACAGTTGAATTAATAACTTCTGAATTAAATGGAAAAATTGTTCAATATTACGGGGATGGGTCATTATTATTATTTAACAGCTCTACAGATGCAGTAGAATTTGCAAAATTGCTGCAGGAAGATCTTGCAGAACCTCCGGAAATACCTGTTCGTATTGGTATACATATGGGAGACGTATTGATTCATAATGAAAATGTTTTTGGAGATGTCGTAAATATTGCCTCACGCATTCAGGCTATGGCGCCTGCAGGCGGAATTTATATCTCAGAAATGGTTTACCGGAATATTGCTAACAAAAAAGAAATTAATTCAGCATTTGTAAAAGAAGAAACATTAAAAAATATAAAAGTACCTGTCAGGATATATGAAGTTTTTACAAATGGTAACCAGGTGTCAGATCAGCCGGAAAAATTGTCTGAGTCTGTTGTTAATTCTGAAATTGCTAATAGCATTGCAGTTTTGCCTTTTTCGAATTTAAGCAGTGACCCCGAGCAGGAATACTTTAGTGACGGACTTACAGATGATATAATAACACAACTTTCAAAAATTAAAGCTTATAAAGTTATATCCCGAACATCGGTTACACAATATAAAAAGACGCCTAAATCAATTAAAGAAATCGGCAAAGACCTGGGCGTTGGGTTAATATTGGAAGGAAGTGTACAGCGGTCGGGTGAACAATTGCGAATTACAGCTCAGCTGATTAATTCCATTACTGACGAACATCTTTGGGCAGATTCTTATGACCGATTAATAAATGATATTTTTTCAATACAAAGAGAAGTTGCATTGGCAATCGCTTCAGTTTTAAATACCAAACTTTCCAAAAAAGAGACCCAGCAGCTGGATTATATTCCAACTGTGAATCTGCAGGCATATGATTTCTATTTAAGGGGTAAATTATTAGTGGAAAAAAGAAATAAAGCTGATTTACTGGTTGCAAGAGATCTTTTTCAGCAGGCGGTTACCAAAGACACTTCATTTGCAAACGCCTATTCCGGATTGGCGGATACATATCTGCTTTCATCTTTTCGTGGTTATGAAGATCCGGTAAAAATGCTGTGGCTGGCTAAAAAAAACATTGACATTGCATCCGGGTTAGATCCGTTTTCAGGCGAAACACAGGCTACACTGGGATATTGGTATTACCAGAATTTTGATTGGCATGCTGCCGAAATCACTTACCGGAGGTCGATTGAGCTTAATGGAAATCAATCCAACGTTTATCTCTGGCTTGCCATATTACTTGAAGCCAAGGGGGAGCATGAAGAAGCACTTAAAATATATGACCTGGGAAGTGAAGTAAATCCAATGTGGGATTTTTTATTGCAAAACAGGATTCGGGCTTTGGCTAATAATAATAATAAAGATGAAGCTATAAAGCTGCAAAATAAATTAATAGATAAAGCTGCGCATGAGCATGAACTGCAGCGTTTGAGATATTCTGAGCTTTCACGGCTGTACTGGTCATTCAATGATAAAAACGAAGCAATTGCAGCTGCCGAAAAAGCAAATAACAAAGGCTTAATAAAATTTTATAAAGAAGGGGATAATAAACTATTGGTAAATGAAGTGGATAAGCACTATGAAGAACTAAAGAAAAGAAGTGAATACATTTCACAATTGTGGATGGGGTTGGACTATGCAAACGCAGGTGCGAGAGAAAAAGCAATAACCTGTTTTAATAATGCCATTGCTTTAAAAGAATCTGCCATTTCACTTTTATTGATAAGGGATTATTTGTTTCTTAATATAAAATTTCTGAACATAGCACTTATTACACGAAAAATTAAATTATTGATTAATTTTTAAGGAATTCTATATTCTTTTTAACCACCCCGTTATACTCATTCGTTGTCTGTTTGCTTTTGTTACTTCATGCTCCATTTCATCACTTTTAAAAAAAACAGCAGTTTGAGATTCCGGCGATATTTTTTGTATACCCGCATCCTGGTATACCAATAATTGTCCACCATTTTCATATAGCCAGTTGTTATTTAAATAGTTTATAAGTGAATATTTCCGGTTGCTATCATTTTTAAACTGGTCTTTATGGCGTTTATAGAAACTACCTTCGTCATATACAGCATAATGGAACTCATATCCATTAATACCGGTGTAACAGGTGCTGTTCAGATGCTCAATAAATTGTTCGATATGTAAAAGAAATTCCTGTTCGAAAATGTTATCATGGCTTTTATCCAGCCAGTAAATTTTATCACTTCTCATTTTCTGAGTAGCGTCCATTATTATTTCGTTTCCGATTCCGGCAGGTGTCATCAGTTCATTTCGTTGTAAGTCCAGTATGTTTTGCTGTAAACCATTTGATAATGATTCATTGATAAAGCAGGTGTCAATTCCGACTTTATTATCGAGATAGCTTTCGATTAGTACATCAAACTGATTAGTCATTATTATTATTGATCCGGGTAAGATAGCTCATATAAATACTAACTTATTTTTATTCCCGTATTTAACTGTTAAATAAAAGAAATGAATCACTTTTTCAAATATTTCTTCAATATTGGCCCGTTTTTCGTTGGTCAGCAGGCTACCGTTTATCTATTGTAAGAATTATAATAGAATGGCTTAATTGCAGTGTCTTTTTCGTAGATTGGAACTATATGGACGATTTTAAAATTGTAATTTTTATAATGGCTATACTGATAAGTTTGTCAGCAATTGCCAATAAAAGAAAACTCCCATATCCCATATTATTGGTTGCGGCAGGTTTGATCATCGGGTTTATTCCGAATTTGCCTAACCTTGAATTAGATCCGAATGTTGTTTTTGTATTGATTCTACCGCCGCTTTTATATGATGCCGCTTCAAAGACATCATGGCATGAATTCAGATCTTCGATACGACCGATTTCGGCATTAGCTATCACACTGGTATTTTTTACGACTGTTGCTGTTGCTATTACTGCGCATTACTTAATTCCCGGTTTTACCTGGCCGCTGGCGTTTGTTTTAGGGGCAGTCGTTTCACCTCCTGACGCAGTAGCAGCATCAGGTATTATAAAGGGATTGGGCCTCAATAAAAAAGTGATTACAATAATTGAGGGTGAAAGCCTTGTTAATGATGCGTCTGCTTTGATTGCGTACCGGTATGCGGTTACAGCTGTTACTACCGGAACATTTGTATTCTGGCAGGCAGGTCTTCAATTTTTAGTAGTGGCAGGAATGGGGATTATTATAGGCATTGTAATTGGATATTTATTTGTTTTGATACATAAACGAATAGAAAATAATCCGGTTGTTGAAACAAGTCTTACACTGCTTTCTCCATTTGTTTCGTACCTGTTAGCAGAGCATTTTCATATGTCCGGTGTACTGGCAGTTGTAAGTACAGGTTTAATTATTTCCTGGAGGTCGCATGATGTTTTTTCTTATAGTTCCAGGATGAGAACAAGAGTTGTGTGGGATACATTGATCTTTTTATTAAACGGATTTATATTTATTCTGATTGGTCTCCAATTGCCTTCCATTATTAAAGATCTTGGCAATTATCCGCTTTCACAGATGCTGGGTTATGGTTTAGTAATAAGCCTGGTAACAATAGTAGTCCGGATTATATGGGTTTTTGCCGGTACGAATCTGCAAAACATCTTTCATAAAAAGAAAAATGTTTCAGATATATTACCTGATAATGATACTAAAACTGCATCCTGGAAAAATATGCTGGTTATAGCATGGACCGGCACGAGAGGAGTCATTTCACTGGCGGCAGCGTTAGCTTTACCAACTTTTTTGGCTGATGGTTCTGTTTTCCCCAAAAGATATTCAATAATATTTTTTGCATTTGTAGTAATTTTTGTAACACTCGTTGTACAGGGGTTAACCTTACCGTTACTGATACGATTACTCAAAATAAAACGTCAGGATAATATGATTGAAGAGGAAAAGGAACTTCAATTATACATTGCGACCAATTCTTTAAATTTTATAGAGCAGGAGTTGACTATCAATTTAGATAAAAAGTTAAAAAACCAGCTAAAAAGCAAATATGAGCTACTAATACAAAACCTCAGCAAAGAAATCCGCATATTTAAAAATGCAAAACGTAATGATGAAGTGGTTAAGGAATTACCTCCTGATGATCTTTTATCTTCCAAGTTGGAGTTAAACAAATTTCAGCGGGAATTATTGTTAAAGTTGCATAAAGAAGGCGAATATAGTGATGAGGTTATCAAAAAAGTAGAAAGGGAGATGGATATTGATGAACTAAAATTAAACCTTCGGGTACCTGATGAAAATAAAACCTGAGCAGAACAGCATGGGTTACAGATTATTATTGTTTAAAACTTTCTGCTATTTATAAAATTTGTTATATTTAAGAAAGGTTAGCCATCAGAAATATTTTTTATGCCAGCATATGAAATAGAGATAATTCTGAATCGTCAATTAGCGGATTGTCTTTCAATCCCTGTTTTTATTACAGATATAGCCGGGAACCTTATTTTCTATAATGAACCTGCTGAGACGATTCTTGGAAACCGGTTTGAAGAAACTGGTGAAATGCCAGTTGAAACATGGTCTACTATTTTCAAACCTATGGATGAATTAAAAAATCCATTGTTGCCAGATGAATTACCCCTTGTAAAAACATTGAAGAACTGTTATCCCTACCATAAAACATTCTGGATAGAAAGCTTGTTGGGAAAAATGGAAAAAATATCTGTTACTTCTTATCCCATAATAGGCAGATCTGGTAAGTTTTTAGGTGCAGTTGCCATTTTCTGGGAAGCAAAAGATGAATGAAAATTAATTTATGGGGCGTTCGTGGTTCCATACCCACCTCTAGTCCCGATACAAAATACTATGGAGGTAATACTTCTTGCACACTAGTAACAGAAGATGCCACTACATTGATTATGGATGCAGGATCCGGTATTCAATACTACAATTCACAGGCTATCCCAGTTAATAAGCGGATTGATATATTATTGACACACCTGCATATGGATCATATCCAGGGGCTTGGATTTTTTAACCCGTTTTTTAATCCTGAATTAGAAATACATATCTGGGGCCCTACAAGCAGTTCCCAAAGCCTTCATTCACGTCTTAGCCGTTATTTATCACCTCCATTATTTCCGGTTCGCTTAAGGGATCTTCCCTGCAAACTTATTCTGCATGAAATTGGGAATACAGTTTTCGATATTGGACATTTTAAAATTCAGTCTGCTTATTTAATTCATCCGGGGCCCACAGTTGGCTATCGTGTTATAGGGAATCAATCAGTGTATACTTATTTGCCCGACCATGAACCGGCTTTAGGTAGAAATGGAATGCTGCATGATAAAAAATGGATTTCCGGTTATGATCTTGCCCTGAATACTGATTTGTTGTATCATGACGGCCAATATACAGCACAGGAGTATGTCAATAGAAAAGGTTGGGGACATTCAAGTTTTGATGACGCATTATTATTTTCATTATTAACAGAGGTAAAACGTCTTTTAATAGGACACCATGACCCACTGCATACAGATTTACAACTTGATGAATTTTTTAAAGACCTGCAAAAAAATAATAATCATAAGTTTAATTATGAAATGGCTATTGAAGGAATGAAAATCAATTTACCATAAATAATAAATTCTTCCCGTTTTAAATTTTCTATAAATATAATTCAGTAATTTGCCATATGCTGTTCATTAATAAAATTGCTGCAACTTTTTTGTTGATAATTTATTTAGTTTCAGCTACAGCTACAGATGAATTTCTCAAAATCCCCCTTTTGGTATCCCATTATTATGATCATAAAGTTGAAAACAAAGAAATCAATCTGTTATCTTTTTTAATTTCGCATTATATTAATGAAGATGGAACTGATAAAGATGCCTCCGAGGACAAGAAATTACCTTTCAAATCCACAGAACATTTTGCTTCTTTCTCATTTATTTCACTAATTCCCCCATCAATAATAGAAGTGGATAAACCAGAAAGAGAATGCAATTCAGGGTTTGATATTTATCAGGATTTCTTTTTTGTTTCAAATTATTTAGATGAAATCTGGCAGCCTCCACGCTGTAGTTGACTTTATATTTTTACAACAAACTTTATTCATAATTAATATTATAGCAATGAATTCAACACATCTTCATTTGCTGCTTAATCATTTTCCTGTAATCGGAACTCTGATTGGCAGCGGCCTCTTATTTTGGGGTATTATAATGAAACAAAATAATATCAAATCAACGGCAGCTGTATTGCTCTTTATTATGGCTTTAATAGCTATTCCGGTTTATTTAACAGGAGAACCTGCTGAGGAGTCTATTGATAAATTACCTGGAGTTTCTGAAACTATGATTGAGCTTCATCAAGATGCTGCCACTATAGCAATTTGGCTAATTGGTTTTACAGGATTATTTTCTATAATAGCCGCAGTCCTTCTCTGGCAGAAAAGAAAAAGTGCTGATAGAGTTTTTATCTTTGCATTTGTATTATCGGTTGTTTGTTTTGCAGCAATGGCACGGACAGGTTATTATGGAGGTCAGATTCGACATTCTGAAGTACGAAGTGAAAATGCAATGACTCAAACAGGTGAAAAGGATACAGAAAAAGGGGAGGTTGATTTGAAAAACGAAAAAGAAGAAGATTAATTAAATCAGCAAGTGGCGGTTATTTATAAACGTCACTTGCTTTATATTTTTTGTTACTATAAAAAATTATAATTGAATATTCCTGAGAATAATAAAGGCTTAACTAATGAACAAGTAATTGCCAGCCGTAGCCAACATGGAAACAATACTCTTGAGCTGCAGGAAGACCGGGTGTTTTTGAATGTGCTTAAAGAAGTAGTTTTGGAACCCATGTTTATATTATTGCTTGCAGCCTGTATCATATATTTTGCTGTGGGGCAATACCAGGAAGGAATCATAATGCTGGTTTCTATTTTTATTGTAGCTGGTATTTCGATTTTTCAGGAATACAGAAGTAAAAATGCTGTCAAAGCTTTAAAAAAAATATCAGCATCAAAGGCCAATGTTTTAAGAAATGGAATTGTTTCACAAGTAGCAACTGAAGAATTAGTAGTAGATGATATACTGTTACTGGAAGAAGGGGAAATAATAGCTGCAGATGGATTGATTATAGCTGCCAATGATTTTTCATTGAATGAATCAATACTTACCGGTGAATCTTTTGCAGTTATTAAAACTGCCGACAATAATAATAATGTTTATAAGGGAACTTTAGTTACAAGTGGAAGTGCTGCAGTCAAAGTTTCAGCGGTTGGATTAAAAACTATGTTTGGGAAAATCGGATTATCGTTAAAAGAAATTGCTGTCGTAAAAACTCCGCTTCAACAACAAATCAGGTCTTTTGTTCGAAATATGGTTTGGGCAGGTGCTATTGCCTTTCTGATTGTTGTAGGATTTAATTATTATCATTCCGGTAACCTGGTTCATTCATTTCTTCATGGATTAACACTTGCTATGAGTATTTTACCTGAAGAAATTCCTGTTGCATTCAGTACATTCCAGGCTTTAGGTGCCTTCCGGCTTCTTCGCAATAAAATTATAGTCAAACAGCCCCAGTATGTTGAAACACTTGGTAGTGCAACGGTGATTTGTACAGATAAAACCGGTACGCTTACCCAAAATAAAATGCAGAT
>Ga0209798_10001627_pt1 | contig 13429 bp, 12 predicted proteins | sample DOMMetBare3Fresh_FD_187475 | JGI IMG/M metagenome (GOLD analysis project Ga0209798, IMG submission 187475) | Wetland sediment microbial communities from St. Louis River estuary, USA, under dissolved organic matter induced mercury methylation -... | ecosystem: Environmental > Aquatic >...
TCCCGCAGCGAGCATGGCCCCTGCGGGGATACGAACAAAAGTGTGAATTGCATCCCAGCCGGTATCTACGCCCGGCATTTTGTCGGCAAAAAACTCCATCAAATACATGATTCCTGCAGCGCCCATGACCATAGGGTCAGCAACAATTTGCAGGTTCTGTGGTAGCTCGATATTACCGTTATTGGCAAGATAACCCAACGTAAATAACGTTGCATAAAGGTTAAGGCCGCTTGCCCAAGCTAATCCCATTGACAAAGCTAACGTCGCGGATATTTGATCCAGTGCTTCCATATGAGTCCCCTTGTTGTTGAGTCAATGAGGGCAGCCTATCATATTTTCCTGAACCACGGCTAAATGCATACGCCCAGAAAGTTTTTTATTAATAAGCTCCAATTTTGTTTCTACGCCAAGGCGACTGTTTAATGACGAAAAACATGAATAAACGCCAGTTAAGAATACTCATGGCAGGTAAAAGTTTGGCGCTGGGGTCTAGTCCCTGACTGTTCCGTGTTGTCAAAATCTTTACCATATACCTAGTGACTTCATCAGCAATGCCGAAATTTGAACTGTAATGGTTAATGTTACACCAATCAGTTAAGTTTACGTGAAACAAGAAGATGAACGCTATAAACTTGTGCTTCATTCAAGCTTTTTTTGGTTAAACGGCTGAATTTTAGGTTATGGTTTATTCAAGCCTAGTTACCTGATACACTTTCAACAGAAGTAATGCTAAGTTACCTAGATTGCTGAAAATAAATTCAAACTTCCAAGAATACCAGTGATCGATGTCTTTTATGGAGTAGACAGTGAGTCTGTATTCAGAACAACAGCTTGAACATTATATCATCAAGGATCAGATCGCTTGTGGCGGGATGGGCGAAGTCTGGCGAGCTTGGGATGAGCTGCACAATCGGTTTGTGGCTCTTAAAGTCATTACCGACGATTTGTTTTTTGATCCGAATTTTGCCGACCGGTTTGTCGATGAAGTCCGCCGGCATTTAAAGCTTACCCATCCCAATATTGTTCAAGTCTTGGATGTATTCCATACCGATAACCAAAACTGTCTGGTTATGGATCTGATAGAAGGCACATCGCTTGCCGGTCTTCTTAAAAGCCGACAAGACCGGCGCCTGGCTCTTTCAGAAGCAATACCTATCATTCAGGATTTATTGAATGCGCTCAATTATGCCCACACCCATGGCATTATTCACCGGGACGTCAAACCCTCCAATGTTTTGCTGGATAAAGCAGGCCGTGGTTATTTGATCGATTTTGGCATCGCTTTGGCAGTCGGTGAAGATCGCCGGACTCGCACTGGACAGACAATTGGGACTCCCCATTATATGAGTCCAGAACAAATTATCAGCCCCCGTACAATCGATCATCGTAGCGATGTCTACAGTGTAGGCTGTGTTTTTTATGAAATGCTTACCGGGCGCCCGCCATTTATCGTTGATCCTGGTAAGACAGGGGATACCGATTTTGAAATCAAGAAGGCCCATGTTAATACACAGCCTGTCCCGCCTTCGCAACGCGTTAATACCATTCCAGTCTATATTGACAATATTATTCTGTTCGCCCTGCAAAAAAAACCGGAGAATCGACTGCCAGGTTGCCAGGAATTTCTGAGATTATTAAGCGAAGGTGAAATTCAGCAGTCAGTAAAGCCCAAAGTTAAAGTTCGCTGGGTTTATTTGCTAGCCTTCATATTGGCAATTCTGTGGCTATTATTTATTAGTCTGTTGCTAATAAAATAATTTTCTGGCTAGGCAACTATTAAAGATTCAGACAATGAGAAATCGGTTTTTTTAACACTGATGAGTATCAATGGTCATTTTTTTTCTTTAGCATGAGGGTATGCAGAATTTGGCCGCAATTCCTCCAATAATCGAATCTGCAATTGCAGAGCATTTAGTTTTTTTTTAAGCACGAAATTTTTTTCTTTCAGTTCCTTTAATTTTTGATTGGCGATAAGCTTTAGCTGTTCTGCCGTGTTTTTTTCTTGTGTGATATTGGTCAACTGACTTTCCAGTGTTTTCTTTGTCAGATTTGCAAGTTTTAATTGTTCTTCCAATTCAATGGTCTTATTTATGGATTGTTGTGCAAGGCTTTTTGTGCTCTGAAGTTCTGAATCCCGAGCGGAAAGACTGGCCTGTAGTTGCTTGATCTGTTCGTCAATGTTATTGACGGAATTATTTTTTTGTACCCCTTTATCGATTTTTTGCTGAAAAGGGCTTAACAATTGTGCAATAGTTGTTGTAACAGATTTACCGGCTTGCGTCGAGGTTAAAAAAACCGATCCGGCTAAACCAACGCCGAGAATCACCACAAAAAATAATTTTAACAGGGTATTACGATTACCGTTTTGTACTTCGGGTTTGTGACCATAGCGGACAAACTGAACTGTGACATTATCTTCCCCGCCTTTCTGTAATGCCTGATTGACCAACCGATCAGCTATTTCCTGTGCTGTTAGTGAATTATCAACGGCAGCTTCTATCTCCTGATCATCGACGTAACCTGAAAGCCCATCCGAGCATAATACAATGCCGTCACCCTCCTTGAGAACCAAATCAGAGCTAATATCCAGAGTGATTGTCGGGCGATGTCCGATGGCTCGATCCAACAAGTTGGCGCTTGGGTGATTACGGGCCTCTTCCGCTGTTAGCATACCTGCATCAACCATTCTTTGGACTTGCGTATGATCTTTGGTCAGCAAACGAAGTTTTCCATCGCGATACAGGTAAGCTCGACTGTCACCTACATGGGCGATTTTGGCAATTTGACCGAAAACCAGCAACATGACAGCTGTCGAACCCATGCCATCAGTTTCGGGATTTCCGGCATGTGCTTTATCGTAGATATCTTTATTGGTTTTATCGAAGGCATCCCGGATAGCATTTTCAATCCGAATGGTCTCGGTAGTTGTCGAAAGATTTTTTTCGAGGCCTTGAACGGTTAACTCGGCTGCCATAGCACCGCCTGCATGCCCACCCATTCCATCGGCAACAATGTAAAGCTGTCCGAATGGCACATGGGCCCAACTCATACGATCCTGGTTATCATGACGGACATAGCCTGTTTCGGTAGCTGCTCCAACTTCCAAATTCAGTTTGTCTGGTTTCATAGGTTTCCAAGTTATTGTTTGTTTCTTTACCGATGCAGCCAGACAACTACACTGTGCGGTCTTTGCAGTAAATGAGAAAAGAATCTTACAATTTTGTGCATTTCATTTTTCTATTGATTATACACTCCTAACAGGTGCAGTATATGGTTTACCATGCTGTATAGTCTTTTCAATAAACATTATGCGGGAAATGATAACTAGATGTCATCGGCCCATATTTTAGACAGGTTATTGAAATATAGCTCTTGCCAAAGAAAATCTAGTTCTTGAATAGGTGATTGCCTTAATTTATGGTGCGATGAGCATATCGAGGATGCTGACGTGATCGGAAAGATTTTAGGAAATTTGAAGATTGTTTCAAAGTTAGGTGAGGGGGGTATGGGCGTTGTATATCTGGCGGAGCATATCACCCTAAAAAAATATTTTGCAGTAAAAAGTCTTGCTGCTGCTCTGACACAAAATCCCGGCTTTAGCGAACGTTTCTACCAGGAAGCGGTCCATCACGCATCGCTGGATCATCCCAATATTGTTCATGTTACCGATTATTTTGCTGAAGAAGGGCAATTCTTCTTCGTCATGGAATATGTTAATGGACTGGGACTAAACGAGCTAATCAAAAAAAAGGGGAAATTGACCGAAAAAGAAACCTTATCGATTTTCAAAGGAATTCTAAGCGGTCTCGATTTTGCTCATAGCAAAGGGGTCATCCATCGCGATGTTAAACCCTCCAATGTAATAATCGATGAGTCGGGTAGAGCACGAATCACCGATTTCGGCATAGCCATACTGGCAGGTGATAAGCGTCTCACCGCCACCGGCGCCAATGTCGGCACATCATGCTATATGAGCCCAGAGCAGATTTTGCATCCGAAAAATATCGATCATCGAAGCGATGTTTATTCGGCGGGCATAGTGCTGTATGAAATGCTGACCGGGGATGTGCCTTTCGACGACGAATCCGAATATATTATTAAAAACAAACAGGTGCAGGAACCTGCTCCGGATCCGGCGGTGAAAAACTCTAGCATCACTCCCCAGTTGAAAAAAATAATGTTGAAAGCACTAGAGAAGGATCCGGACGAACGATTTTCTGGGTGTGGCCAGTTTCTAAATGCGTTGGAAAATTACGAGAAAGAAATTGAACAAGCCAAACCCGCTACTCGTTCGGTTTTGTTTTGGTTTGCTTCGCTTGTAATTGTGGCGGCTACTGTGGTTACCGGTTATTTGATTATTGAAAATGGCCTAAAACCGCCTGGCGGATTAGCAAACGATGAAAAACAGGTACATGAGTCCGCCTATATTTGGATCGAGAGCGCTACCGAAAAGGCGTCGATATTATGTCAAGAAATTAAAGAGTTGAAACTCAAACAGGAAAAATTACGGCTTCTACAAGATTCACTGGGCGATACGGTCGAACTTGATGCAAAGAAACAGGAAATAAGCGATCACGAAAATAATATTGAAGAATATCTCGGTAGCTATCGAGATTATGTTACAAAACTTAGCCGTGTAGAAAAAGCTATCTTCGGTGAAGAGTTAAATAAATACAATGAATTGCTGGCGCAAAAAAATCTGTTCCAACGAATCAAAATCACCCAGATTGTGGCGCTACATTATAAGGAAGCGCTAGGCGGTCAACTCAATGTAAATTTTGATGTAATGAGCGGGCTTTGCACAGCTTAATAAATGTAACTTGTTGAATCTCGCCTGGATGGGTATTCATAGCACACGGCGGAGTTGTTGGGTAGAGGCTGGTGATTATGAGTCTCAAATGAGAGAGCTTCCCACCGCTTGCTGATAGCGCGACAGTATAGTAAGCAAGACGCCCATTTTTTGAATTTTGTGTCTAGGCGCCACTCTTTTTGGGGACCAAAACCCAGAGTACAATTGCTATCAGAAATAGCGCTGGAACATCACCAAGAAGGTTAGCTCGCTCGTTCACATCAACGACGGCCTGAACAAGCATGATTCCGCCATGCACGCAACATGACCAGATAGTGAACCATATCAGGCTCAGGTGTTCCATTGGATTTCTTGCTGCAAGGATCAGAAAGATACCCAAAGTTGCATAGATGCCCATAATCATCTGCTCATACTCAGGCTGTCGCGGCTCCCAACCCCAACCCGATGGCCAGATAACCATCATCATGGCATAAATACCAACGATAAAAATAATCCCGAAAATCCTAAGAGCAACACTAAGGTATTTTAGTTTTTGGACTTGTGTCATGGTAATCTCTTGCTGGGTGTGCCCATCTTACGGCTTCTAACTAATTGATTATTATACTCTCTTATATCTACCATAGTTTTGGCTTTGATGGCAATATATTTGTAATTTAATGCTGATTTACCAACTGTTAATCATCCTACAGATGTGGGATATCCGATTCTGGAGACTTGGCGTGTTGTCCATTATGCGGTCATTGTTTATGCAGTGGCCGGTAATTCCGAAAATCGATATCAGGAAATATATTGTCCATGATCTCCAATGCAGTCAAATAACGCTCGTCAATTTTACCTTTCAGGATACTGTCATATAAATAGTTGAACCGGGCCAAGTGGTCGGTTATACGCTTGGTAGCATATTCGATAGTGGTTCCCGATTTCATGATAAATGGCCAGTCGGAGGCTTGGGCCAGTAGTAGCGATCTGACCGCCTGATTCAAGGCCCTTTTCTGTAATGGATTCACAGATAATCCATCGAGTTCGGTGACAAAGTTTTCCATCTGTGATCCGGCTTTATGCAGAAAAGGGTATATCCAGTCGTTTGCTTCGTTGATCCAGTAGGCGGAATAACCTTGATGGCCCCACGTTGATGCCGAAGGCGTGGCGATTTGCAGGATTGGTTGTTGGTTTAAATAATCGCTGCAACTGATGGTTTGGATGCTGCTGCTTTTTTCGCTGGCCAATCTGAGCACGCATTCTAGCCAATGCGGCCCTTCAAACCACCAATGACCGAATAGTTCGGCATCGTAAGGTGCGATGATAATAGGTGGTCTGTCCATGCCCAAACTAAGCGAGCCGACTTGTTGCTTGCGTTTAGTCAGGAAATCTTGGGCATGCAATTCCGCTTTTTTTCGGGCGTTATCCTGATTGTAGATTTCCTTGGGCGAATCGCCGCCAGTGATCCGATGATATTTGATGCCGGTATTGGTGCGTATTGTTCCTTCCAGGATATAGGGTGCAACATATTCCAGGTCCAGATCGAAGCCGATGTCGCGGTAGTATTCTCGGTAATCGAAATCGCCAGGATAACCTATTTTGGAACTCCAGACCTGCTGCGAAGACTCCGTATCTCTGGCAAATGACGCGACGCCGTTACCGCAGACGAGCGGCGCGTAGACGCCATGCCTGGGCGGCTCACTTGCATTCATAATGCTATGCGTGTCGACAAAAAAATACTGGATGCCGGCATTTTTGAGGACGGCCTCAAGGCCTGGATAATATCCACATTCGGGAAGCCAGAAACCATTAGGTTTAATACCTATATTGGATTTAAAGGTGTCTACGCCAATGTTAACCTGATTTCGAACGGCGGTTTCGCTGATGCTAAGCAAGGGCAGAAACCCGTGGGTTGCTGCACAGGTGATAAGTTCAAGTTTGCCACTGGCCTGATGTTTTATAAACGCACTCAATAAATCGCCATGGTATCGGTTTTGATAGGTATCCAGAGTATTCAGGAAAAATCGTCGGTAGAACTGAGCCAATTGCTGGTACCCTTGTTGGTTACGTGTCCTGACGATTTCCTTTTCCGCCAATTCAATCAGTTTATTGAGATGTTTGAGATACCGGCATTGCAAGAGTTCATCGCGTAGCATCGTAATCAGCGGAGGCGATAACGACAGCGTCAATCGATAGTCTATGTGATCTTCCTGTAATCGGTCGAGGACATCGATTAATGGAACATAGCACTCAGTGATGGCTTCGAACAGCCAGTTTTCTTCAAAAAAACTGGTGTGTTCGGGGTGTCTTACATATGGCAGGTGTGCGTGCAGAACGATACTGAGGAATCCTTTTATAGTCGAGTCCATTAAATTCCTTGGCCTGAGGCATTTTTTCGTAGAATATTCGATGATTCAATCAAGCCGGTTTCGGGAATCAGCTCGATGCCTATACCCTTTTCGTTAAAAACGGTCATGAGTTCGCGTTCGATTTTACCAGTATCGCTATTATGAGTGAATGGATAACTCAAATGCAATTTTACAAACCAGCCTTGTTCTGGAAAATGAGTGTCTTTTTTCTGATGTGCATAAAGTTCGTCTTTTATTTGGGAATTACTTAACGAGTCCTCACAAAGAGGGCCATTCCCATCAGGAGTCGCTTGTTTCTGCGCTGCAGAGACTGTTTGTGACTTAGGATCGGACATGGGCTGGTCTCGCTTTCCTCGATACGGCGCTATTCTCACTCTACCGGGAGCGGGCGGTACGCTGATGATATTGGAAGTTGCGAGAACATCGAGGCTGTTGTCTTCATTCAGTTTGCCGAGGGCAGCTGAATAAGCGGTATCATCGATAGGTAAACGAATATTTTGCCGGGACTCGGGATTGTCGGCTGCTACGTCGAACCAGACATTCGAGCTTTTAATAGCCGGGTTTATATCCGGTCGCCAGTAAATTCGTAAGGTCAGGTTTTTTACAGTCTCGTTTTCGAGGGCAAAGTGAGATTTGTTGTCGCCGATATCCCAATAGGCATAAAGGTGGTGGGGATCAACTGGGAGCAAAAAAAGCTCCGGTATGGTGGCTGAAACTTTAGGAGCGAAACAACGGCTGATTTCCTCGCTGATTTCATTTAACTCATTGGTTGAAAGCTTGTTGTCGACTGGATGTATTGAATGTTCTGCTTTGTCTTTTCCAGTTTGCGGATAGGAGTCATTGAGATTATTCGGTAGTACGACATCGTTATCCATTTTCGATGGGACTTTTGGAGCGAAATTAATGCTGATTTCCTGGCTGATGATTAACATTTCTTCCGGCGTGAGTTCGATTTTGGAATGATGTCCTGTATCTAAAAATGTCATCGCCATCCTTAAGGTTTCATTCAACTATCCGAGCTTTTATTTATCATATCGGCTTGTCTATTAGCCGCTTTTTGTCCAAAGCGGGTTATGGAAAGTGGAATTTTTTTACCGGTAGTAATCGGAAATTTAATGCAGCTAGCCAATTTATCGTGCAAAAACTGTACCCGCTAGGCGTTTTTTTTGCAAGGCATTTTAATCAAATGCTGATCATCCCGTTCGTAAAGTTTGGTATCCTGAACAATTAGAATCGGCGAGATATAGGAGGACATGGCTAAGCGGACTGGCGTGCTGCAAAAGATGGGTTCATGTCGGGAGCGGGATGCGGTTATTGCGGTTCCTTGCAGAAGTTTTCTGTATTGAGGCGACAAGAAAAGTGACAGATTCAGTGCGTATCTACCATTCTAGGGCACTCCTCAACGCGTGGCTGAAATTTATGTTTTAGTTGTCGGCTCGATAGACTGAAAAAATTGGGTATTTGATAGTCGTTGAAAGCGGACTTTTTCTATGAATGCCTCCTCTGCCACTGGTTTTGAGCATCATACCACCAACATGCGTAGGCTTCTTTTCCGACAGCCATTTTACAAATTGTTGAGCATCTTCGTATGAACTGAATAGCACTTGTTTATCCCCAAATGGTGTTGAAACATACAGCACAGATTCATCGATTCCAAATAAAGTCCAGCGAGGAACGACCAAATCATGGGCCGATACTACAGTAAACTCCCGATCGGATAAAACTTCTGGATTTTTAATGAATTGTACGATGTCGTCTGATTCTGTATAAGTGGCTGCACCATCAACGATGTGGCGGGCAACATACTCAAGTTTGGCTTTTACCTTAATGTCCTCCGGCTTTCTAAAGTCTGCCTGCACGAGTGTTATTGATGATTTCTCAGGCGGCAAAGGCTTTCCGGCATTGTATAAAGACACACTCCTGATGACATATTTTTTTTCTACTTTTGATGAAAGCAACGGGTCCTTTATTTTTATCGAAAGCTTGAGAACCATGGTTCCGGTTAGATCAATTCCCCGCTCACTTTCCCGGTAAATCATGAGTTTACCCGTCTCATCAAGATAAGCTGTTAATTGTTCAACTTGTTGGCTAATTTGCGCCGTGTTAGCGGCGCTGTTTGTCGAACTGGCGGTCAAATTACCGAAGCCAAGCGGAGCTCCTGCCAGTGCAATTTTCGGGCTGAATGCGGCGCTGTAAGCAGTAGACTTAATGTTGGTTATAGTATCGATATTAACTGTACTGTAGGCGGTCGAGGCGACAGAGTAATTTGAAAATTCAAAATTCGGGTTTGGATCAATGGTAATTTTTATCCAAACAAGGCGATCGCCCGGGTTGAAGGAACTTTTGGAGACCGTCACAATCAAGGCGCGGTCAAAACTTGTCGTATCAAGCTTTTCGTTTGGAACACCTAACGATTTGCCTGCCAATTTGATGAAATCCTGCGCATTTTGACTAAATTTGGCAAGCTGTTCGAAATAAGCTGCTCCAGCTCGGTCAGACAAGTCATTTGGTTTAATTTTGTTGGGGGAATCAACAGGATTCGATGATATGGATAAAAGTGGCTCGGTGGCAGTATCCGAAGATTGCTCGATAGGACTAAGAGAAGCGATTTTTGACCATCGATAATCGAGAGGAGCATTTGTACTACAAGCCAAAAGCGACGCAGTTAACGTGCCTAAGTTAAACCAAGAAAACTTGCGTGTCATGATAATCCTCATGCTTGATAAATTGAAGCTGGATCATAGTGACCAGTTAGTGAATTCTGGAGATTGTGGCTTTCCTTGAAAATGAAATGCAGTCCCTTGGCCGGAATGGAAGTCTTTTCTGTTGGATTGTAGTTGGTAACCGCACGCAAATCATCAAGCTTTGAACTTGAATCAATAATATCAATTACTGAAAGATTTGTTTCATAGTCATTATCAAGAATTAAATAATATCCCATCAGCGCCTCCGCATTTATTTTTTAAAATAACCATTCGTCTCTGAAAAAAACAGATTTAAAGGAGCTGGCTAATATAATTGCCAGACTGATGTAAAACATCAGTCACATTGATAACGCCAAGTTAAGCTTAATTGTATCAACGAACCTTTTGTTTCCGGCTATTCCGGCTGGTCTTGTTTCAGCTTCGGTATCATGGAGTTATCTGTGTTCTTGAAAAGTATTTAGTTGCGCTGTGTTGTTGGCGGATCGGCTCTTGCTGGTCACATTTATGCAGCCGAAATTTTAAACATGGAGGTTCCTATCTGGATTTCATCGCCGAAGTTTACTGGTAACGAGTTATTAGTAAAGTGTTTGCCGTTAAGATAAGTGCCATTTTTGGAGCCTCGATCAGTCAGCAGCAGAATGCCGGATTCAAAATGCAGACTGGCGTGATTTCCTGAAACATAGTCATCTCCGAGGATCACAACATCGTTATTCTGATTTGCACCGAGTGTGAACGTGGCTTTGTCCATTAGCCAATGCCGCCCCGTACTAGTCCCCCTGATTCCAGTTAAAACCACATGAGGGTGTTCTTCTTTTGCCCCTGGCGGGATAAAGCTTTCCACCATGGTTTTTCTGGGCGGTTTTTTAGGAGTTGGTTGATTACGATTGATTTCATTATTTAGCCATTCGGCAAGTTTTTCGATAACTTGCTGGTATTCATAAGAACTCTTTTTGTTTGGGGAAAAATTAGGGTTATCCTGAATGTCTTTTCCGAGTTGATAAAAGCGAAGTAATATACTTGCTTGATTGCCTGAAATAATATTCGCGGCACACAAAAGATTCATCGCGTCCTTTAATTCGAGGCTTCTTGCGGATTGATGGCCGTATAGGTCCAGTGCTTTTATTAAAACCTTGGCGAGTTTTTCCCATGCCAGCAAAGCGCCCTCCCTGGGCTGAACGGTTTGAAAGTATCTGTCTTGATATTCTGGTTTAAGAGGCGAAATTTTGAACTGATGCTCAGCATTTGGCGCCAGTTCTGCTAATTCTTCGCGGAATTTTTTTCGAAACTTGAATTTGAGGTTGAATAGGCTAAGGACATCAACCCCTAATTCTAGTGTTTCTGGCTGGAACTTGAGTAAAAGCCAACCCAATAACGGCAGTGTTCCCGTTATTGCCAGGGCGATGCGCCCGCCGGTTGAAAGCTTTGAAAGGTCGAAATTAAATATCCATTCCATGTGCTGCCTCTCTTTAATTTTGAACGAATAAAAGCTGGGCGTTGATTAGTTGGAGTATAGGCTTAACAAACGTCCCGGCTTCTTCTTTCTTGGCAGGGACCGGGGATGAGGGGAATTTTATCGATAGTAATAAACTTTCTTACTCCCCGACTATATAGACTTCACCACAACCTGTTCAGGTTTGGCAATTACAACATCCAATTAATAATTGCTAATCAAGATTTCAGAACCTTATCATTTGTTAGTATGATTTGCAAGCGACAGATTAAGCAACACCGTGATGAACGCTTTGGTTTTTTTCTATGGATTATGTTTGTAAAACAGCAGATTACAAATTTGTCAGCAAAGAAGTGGTGTGCGATTGAGTATTCAATCGGTAGGATTTTCCAGCGCCGAACAACGCGGCCATTCGTCCTTAAGTATATTCGGATTAATCACTTGGTTATCAAAATCCAGCCAAATCGTTTGGTCTTTGCGGCAATCGTAAGCGCGGCAGGGTTCTGGGCGAAATTCACGAACGTTGCAAGCACAAGAACCCCGCTCCAAATGCGTTCAATAGCCGTCCTGCTCTTGCTTAATGATGTAAGGTTGGCCGAGATCCCAATGTATCACTCCCTCATGAATATCCTGTTTGGACAGTGCGAAAGGCAACCGGCAACAGGCAGCTTGACAAAGATGGAGACGACTTTTGCAGTCGATTTCGGTCTCGGCCTCGAAAGTATATTTGTCGAATTCAGGTTCTTGTAATAGAACGCCAATTCCTTTCTCGCTGTTTTTCTTCAGCAATCGTTGGGCAACCCTCTGCTTACGATCGTCCAGCTCTTCAATCGAAATCAAGCCTTTTTCGCTTAGTAGTTCAATCAATCCATAGACAAACGCAGTTGCATCAAGAGTTTTTTGAGTGGTGTCGCTCAGTCTCGCATGCGTATAAAGCAAGCCTTCAACCACTTCCTGGCGAATATTTTCATGCTGATCAGTTCTTGAAAGTTCTTCCATCATGGGTTACCCAAGTCTTTACAAACGCGTATAAATGATAATAAATCATCGACTTCGATGTTGCTTTAGCCAAAAGCACCTCAAGGAATAAGTTCCGTGAACTGGCCGGGCACTGTCACCTGAATTACACCGCCCCACAAACAGTTCAGTTTACAGGTGTTATCCAGCGAAGGTTGGTGGCCAAGCAGAACTGTTGGCGCTCCTGGAACCCACGGACTAATGGTCACTGGAATGCAGGGTTGCGGGGTGAGCGCACCGAAGGCTGCCGCTGTTGCGGCGGCCACCATCGGATTAGCGATACTCATGCATAAACCGAATGGTGCGATGTTTACCAAGGGTTGGTGATCCATAATTGTGGCCGCGGGCTGACTACTTGTCATGACTCTATTGACAGGGAGTACTGTTAATTGACCGGGTGCAAGGCCAAAACTGCAAGCTAACACAGCACCATTACAAACATGTTGCGGCATACGATTCACCCTCCTTTCAATCAGTGAGATAGGGTTAATTAATGAACATGACCAGTAATCTGGGTTTTGGTTTCCGTTATCTTGACATGCTTTATTGCATGCTGCAATGATTAATGGGTTACGCCAGCCAGCTCTTTCTTGCCTCAGCATTAAGAGCTCAGTCATAAATAGTTAGTCAGACTACGCTGCATTAATTTGCCGATAAAATTATCCTGCTAAAACTATAAACTGCTGATAAGTCGGCATTTATCATCAAACAGCCGTCCCTTTTAAATCATAAATGACAGGAGCTGTTGACTCAGGAAAGCGCGGGGCAGGGGCAAGCTGGCAATGTCCTGGTCGTGGTGGCCGTCGAATGCGATTGCAGATGTAGCAGGTTTTTTAACGCCTAAAACACTATTTTCATGACGAGACAATTTATGCGGAAAATCAAGAACAAGGCAGGAAAAAAATTCTGGTCCAAGGTGATATAGTATCGACAGTGGAAATGAATATTGAGATTGTTAACGCATGTTAAGTGAGCAAAAAAAGAAAAGTAAATTATCAGCAACTTTGTTCGTTGCAAATTAAAGAGGGCCGCCTTTTAGCGATTCATAAATTGAACCCTTTCGCTACCACTAACAATTAGCCCCGGTTTTGCCGTAGGT
>Ga0209798_10001630_pt1 | contig 13422 bp, 10 predicted proteins | sample DOMMetBare3Fresh_FD_187475 | JGI IMG/M metagenome (GOLD analysis project Ga0209798, IMG submission 187475) | Wetland sediment microbial communities from St. Louis River estuary, USA, under dissolved organic matter induced mercury methylation -... | ecosystem: Environmental > Aquatic >...
TCTCCAGATAACCCAAACTGTTCCCGCGCGAGCAATACGGCAGTCCCATGATCTCCCACTGAGCCGCTGAGCAAAATCGAATCGCCCGCACGGATTTGGTCAACACCTAGCTGTAGATGAGATGGGCGCAAGCCTATCCCTGTCGTAGTAAAATAGATGCCTCCGCCCTGGCCACGACGCAACACCTTCGTGTCGCCAGCCACTACGCGGACATTACTGTCCCGGCACGCCTGCGCCATGCTCTCCAGCACGCGATCCAGCAGCGCCACCTCAAGTCCCTCCTCGATGAATGCACTGAGCGTCAGATAAAGCGGCGTTGCACCGGATACCGCCAAATCGTTTACGGTGCCATGCACAGCGAGACTGCCGATATTGCCACCCGGAAACTCCAAAGGTTCCACCGTGAAGCCATCGGTGGTGACCATGATTTCACCCGAACCGATGTCAATTGGCAAACGTGCAGCATCGACACGGGTGTCCAGTAATTCATTTCCAAGATGGTGTGCGAATAATGTTTCGATGAGTTCGCGCATGAAACGACCGCCATTGCCATGGGCGAGGGCAATATGGGAGTCCGTGAAGTGGCGTGGTGTGTTCATAATTTTTGATTATTTTAGAAGTTATAAGATCAGCAGTCGACCCGGTTTGAGCGAAATTTTTACCAGGCTAGATGGGCTTCTGCCGACAAGGCTAACTGCCCAATTTGCAGAGCTAAACAAAGTAAATGGTATTTAGGAACGCTGTCAGGTCAAGAAGGAAAGCAAAATCCCTTGTTAAATTTCAACTGGCTTGGCAGTCCTAAAAACAAAATCGTAAGCTGAAATATTGTTATCTACTATATCAAGCTTCGCTAGAGCAGTTCAACGAATCTTGTCGATTTAGCGCCTACTACCCCCATTCTGGATTGAGTGGCTTATGGCTGAAAGCAAGCACAACAAGAACTCGGGTGCTGAAAAAACGTTAACCACAAGCTTGAATAAATTCTTAGCCAGAGAATAGGGCGTGAACATCGCGCTGACAAGTCATTCCGGAAGCGTGGGTCTTCTCCACTGTGAAGCGGTCGTTGAAGGGCTGATTTTTTTCATTTTAGCCGGCTATTCACTGTATGACGAGGTAAGGTGCGAGATAATCAATAGTGCCCAACTAACGGGGTAATTGTCATGGGGAAACCGGCCATTTTTTATCAACGCACAAAATATGCCGCCCCAACACCGCAGGAAGCAGCGTTACCTTGAGAAGATTATTATAAGGCAGTCTCTGCAGTAAGATTTTTTACAACAACATTTCAAGCATCCATCCATCCAATCACTCAAACCGGCTTCGTGCCTTAGTTGTTATGCTGCTTCCGTCCGCAAGCCACCGGTCAATATTCAGACGGGGAAGAATTCGCATAATTAGAAGCGGCCAATTTATTATTGTTTTTTAGTGTAATTTTAATGTCCCGTTAAGGTTCATTTAATGTTTGGGCGACATCCTAACTCCATTCTTAATTATTAAAAAATAGACAGTCATGAGTAAATTAAAAGAAATTCCTGTGCATGTAGAACTTTCTAACGAAAGCATTTCTGGAGAAAGCATGAGCATGCTTTTACCCATTTTGCATGAATTGGTGGCTATGCATAAAACGCTGCTTTCATCAGGACAGAACAATCTTATTGATTTACGCCATGAACCCTTGGATGTGGATGAGATAGCCGCTTTAAAAGAGCTTTTAGGGCAAGGTGAAATTACCGCTACTTTTAATGCTTTAGGCTCAAGCCATATTGCCGAAACCGGTATATCGGGTGTGTGGTGGATCACTCACTATAATCCAGATGGCAATATCTTGAGTGAATTTATAGAGATCACAACGTGTCCTGAAATGTTTAAAACTTTCCCGGAGGAGCTGGAACCCGCGCTTGTTAGATTACAAGATAAGCTATCCCAATATGCGCATCCTTCAACGCCAGATGATATCGCCAAGCGATTAAATGAATTGGGATTTAATGCCAACAATGTTTTACCAAGCAATCTTAACTAAATATTACTCAGCAAAGTGGGGTTATAACAATGTCCGAAAAAGACACTATTCTTGAACATCTCCAACGGCAAGGTGTTTCGCGCCGTTCCTTTCTTAAATTCTGTACACTGGCCGCATCCAGCATGGCCTTGCCGCTCAGTTCCATATCAGTTATTGCAGATGTTTTGGCAACATCGGCCAGGCCTAAAGTTATCTGGCTATCCGCGCAGGAATGCACAGGCTGCAGCGAAACGCTGTTGCGAGCCTACGACCAGTATCCTGTAGAGAAACTGCTCCTGGAAATGATATCGCTTGATTATCATAATACACTGATGGCGCCTTCAGGATTAGCCGCCGAAAAGTCGCGTCTTGATTCTATAGCAGGCGGTGGACATGTAGTGGTTATTGATGGCTCTGTGCCGCTTAAGGAAAACGGCGCGTGGTCGGTCGTTGGCGGCAGAACTATTCTTGACGTTATTGAAGAATCAGTGGTGGGCGCAGCGCTAATCATTGCTGTCGGCAATTGTGCAGCCTATGGCGGCTTGCCTGGCGCCTTTCCCAATCCTACCGATGCGCATGGCATTGACGACCTGATAACTAATCTGAAAAAAATAACAACAACCGCGCCATTAGTCAATATACCCGGATGCCCTCCCATACCGGAAGTGCTCACGGGTGTGATTGTTAACTTTATTATCAGTAACTATCAAGCCCCTGCTGTGGATGGCTTAAAGCGCCCATTAGCCTATTATGGAAGTCTTGTTCATGATAATTGTTCACGACTGGCGCACTATAAGCTTGGTAATTTTGCTAAAAGTTTTGACGATGCTGGAGCACGGCAAGGTTTTTGTTTATTGGAATTGGGCTGCAAGGGCACCGTTACTCACAATGCTTGTACAACGAAAAAATGGAATAACAACACCAGTTTTCCAATGCTCTCTGGACACGGTTGCCTTGGCTGTTCCGAGCCAAATTTCTGGGATCGCAAAGGCGGCTTTTACAAATCCTTGTAGCCACCATTAACTTAAATTCAAGAATAGTAGTTTTATATTCTGAAATAATAATGAGGAATAATTATGAGTACAGTTGTTGTTGATCCAGTCACTCGCATTGAGGGTCATCTGCGCATTGAAGCAGAGACTAATAGTGAGGGTGTGATTACGCGTGCCTCCAGCGCCGGGACCATGTTACGTGGCATTGAGATTATTTTAAAGAATCGTGATCCCCGTGATGCCTGGGCTTTTACACAGCGAATCTGTGGCGTTTGTACTTCGTCACACGCCATCACCTCGGTGCGTGCCATCGAGGACGCATTGAAGTACGAGATTCCCGTGAATGCCCATATTATTCGCAACCTGATCGATGGCGCTCAATTCGTCCATGATCATGTCGTGCATTTTTACCATCTGCATGCTTTGGACTGGGTCAACGTTGTTTCTGCACTTAGTGCAGACCCTGCTGTAACGGCGGGCGTGCAAAAATGTATCAGTCCTGCTCGTTCCGAAAATAATACAGCAGCTTATTTTAGTGAAGTCAAAACCAAGCTAAAAACCTTCGTTGATTCAGGCCAACTGGGTATTTTTGCTAATGGCTATTGGACGCATCCAGAATATAAATTGCCGCCTGAGCTTAATTTATTAGCTGTTGCCCATTATCTTGAAGCTTTGGCCTGGCAGCGCAGCGTTGCTCGATTACATGCCGTATTTGGCGGTAAGAATCCGCATCCGAATTTTGCCGTGGGCGGCATGCCTTGTGCCTTTAGCGCCGATGATAAGACCGTTACCGGTAAAGCCTACTCTGCTACTCGACTCGATAGCGAGGGGCTTAAGTTGGTGGGTGACATCATTCAGCAAATGCGTACTTTTGTCGATCAGGTTTATGTGCCGGATACGCTCGCCATTGCCGGTTATTACAAAGACTGGTTCACCAAAGGAGAAGGGGTTGGTAATTTTCTGACCTATGGTGATTTCCCGTTAACTGCTGTTGGAGACCCGGACAGTCTCGTCGATCCCAATAAGCTATTTATTCCGCGCGGCGTGATTCTTAATAGAGATTTATCGGTTGTGTATCCTTTGGATATGAATGATCCCGAACAGGTTCAGGAATTGGTCAGCAGTTCCTGGTATGACTATAGTGCTGGCAAAGATGTGCCTTTGCATCCTTATGCAGGCGAAACAACTCCGAACTACAGCGGGCCAACGCCACCTTATGCACATTTAGACGTAGAGCAGTCCTACTCCTGGGTAAAATCGCCTCGCTGGCGCGGCAAGGCGATGGAAGTCGGACCACTTGCTCACGTATTAATGCTTTACGCTAAAGGTCATGCTGCTACCAAAGGCTTGGTTGATAAAACGTTAACCGATCTTAAGCTGCCTCTTACTGCATTGTATTCCACGATGGGACGGACTGCCGCACGGACGTTGGAAGCTAAAATCCTCGCTGACGAAATGGCAGGCTGGTTTAAACAGCTTCAGGACAATATAGCAGCAGGTGATTTGCGTACACATAACGCCAAATATTTTGATCCTGCAACCTGGCCTGCGACAGCTAAAGGGGCCGGCTTTTTGGAGGCTCCCAGAGGCGCACTGGGACACTGGGTGGTCATCAATAACGGTAAAATTGCCAATTATCAGGCGGTGGTGCCCACTACGTGGAATGCCGGCCCCCGCACTTATGTTGGCAGTACCGAAGTGTCCGGACCTTATGAAGCAGCGCTAAAAGGCCATAAATTATTCGATCCTGCGCAGCCTCTTGAAATCCTTCGGACCATTCATAGCTTCGATCCTTGCATGGGTTGTGCGGTGCACTTGATGGATGCCGATGGCAAAGAACTCATCCAGGTTAAAGTGCTGTAACAGGAAATTTTAATTAATCTACGCAATTAGGAACGTGCGTGAAATAACTTGAGCATGTGTTGGGGCAAATTCATTCGCCCCGGGCGGATAAATCCGCCCCTACACGCTGCCCAATGTTTCCTTGTTGATTTAATTTCTTGCACGTTATTTAGTATCTATTTTAGGGGAAAATACAATGTCAAATAAATATGTCCGGGGTGTGCTGATTCTCGCCTTAAGTCTATCAATAACACCCGTCGCACAAGCTCACCCGCTAATAACCGAAGAAGCTTCCTTGTTTGCAGGTTTTATTCACCCTTTTCTGGGTATTGATCATTTACTAGCCATGCTGGCTGTTGGCCTGTGGGCAGCGCAGCAGGGTGGCAGCCGCCTCTGGCAATTGCCAGTTGCCTTTTTGAGTATGATGATGTTTGGCGCTATGCTTGGGCAAGCTGGATTTTCGCTGCCCCTGGTAGAAGCGGGTATCGCAAGTTCATTACTGGTGCTGGGCCTAATGCTGACGTTTGCAATACGACTGTCTATAGTGCCGAGTATGCTTATGGTTGGCTTGTTTGCTGTATTCCATGGCTATGCTCATGGCGCAGAAATGTCCCAAACATTGACACTGATCGATTATGCCTTAGGTTTTATGCTTGCCACCGGTATCTTGCACGGATCGGGTATTGGATTTGGCTTGCTGATTCGCGGCGTGCAAAGCGAAAAGTTACTGCGCATAGGCGGCATCGCCATCGGTTTAACGGGAGCCTGGTTATGGATTTGAGCTTTCAGATGAACAGATACGATATAAGTCAAATGAATTAATCGAACGGAGACCGAGATGCACAAACAAATTAGAATCCTTTTACCGCAGATGCTGTTGACGCTGGCTGCACTGACCGTTTATATGCCCGATGGTTTTGCCCAGGGTTCCTACGGTGCCACTGTTAATAGTACGTGTTTAGCCTTCAATGGTACACAACCCTATACAGGTAATTGTACCTTATGCCATCAACCATCGCCAACACCAAAGGCGACCAGAAAAGATCCTGAGTTTACTTGGTGGCAGACTCAACTACAAACACCAACCCCATTAACAAATTTTTGTCCGCCGCAAACTAACAAGGCGCCGGATAGCGTTATCAGTGCTCCCGCTAATAACGCAATAATCAACCTTGGCGCTACGGTTGCTTTTACCGGTACAGGAAGCGATCCTGACAATAATACGCCTTTAACTTATGCGTGGAATTTTGGCGGGGCTGCTGCCAATTCAACACTGCAGAATCCATCAATCATTTTAAATACGGCGGGAACTTTTACGGTTACTTTTACTGTTAGTGACAGTCTGAAATATGCTGATCCAACCCCTGCGACGATAACCCTTACCGTCAAGGACCCTAATGCCAATCAGGCGCCGAATGGTACCATTACTACCCCGGCGAGCAATGCCAGTATCAAGGTTGGTGATTCGCTCGCCTTTGCCGGCACGGCTAGCGATCCTGACAATAACACGCCTTTAATTTATGCGTGGAATTTTGGCGGTGGCGCAACTAATTCAAACCTGCAAAATCCATCGGCGCTATTTAATACCGTAGGTATTTACAGCGTTACACTCACGGCAACCGACAGCAAAGGTCTCAGTGATCCAACACCTGCGACCAGAACCGTTACAGTCGCCGCTACTACAACGGCAGCAGCATGTACTGATCAAGACAAAGATAAGTTCAGTCCTGAAGGTGGTGTTTGTGGACCGATAGATTGTAATGATTTTGTTGCGGCAATAAATCCGGGTGCCGTAGAAGCGTGTAGTGATAATATTGACAATGATTGTAATGGCAATAAAGATGGAAATGATGCTTACTGCCAAGGCCCGGGTTGTGTAGCTAATTTGCTAAACAAAATTGAAATTACCTCGGCATCGTGGCAGCAAGATGATAGCAAGCTTTCCGTCAAGGGTTCCTGGACAACGGCAGGTGCGGCGGTTAAATTGACTGATTCACTTACGGGTTCAGCGCTGGGTACGACGACAAGTACTACTTCCGGATGGTCATTTAACATGGAACATGTGGCAATGGCGCCATGCCGGGTTCGTGTTGAAATTAATGGCCGATCTGGTGAGCGCGATGTGGCTTATGCGCCGGCAAATTGCAGCGGCAAACCACCCGCTACCAATAAACCACCTGTTGCAAACGCTGATACTGCAACTACGAAACAAAATGTTCCGGTTAACATAACGGTCCTTGCAAATGATACCGATCCGGATAATGATACCTTAAGCATCATTGTATTTACTCAGCCTGGACATGGCAAGGTAACCCAAAATGGCCAAATCCTGATTTACACTCCAGCATCAGGCTATAGCGGCACTGACAGTTTCACCTATACCATCTCTGATAACCATGGCGGAACTGCAACTGCAAAAGTCAGTCTTACTATACAAAAAGTAGAGTCAACTCCGATTAACGTAGCAATTAATACGGCTGCGTGGAATAGAAGCGACAGAAAGTTGTTAGTGAGTGGAACTGGAGGTGCAAAAGGCGCTTCAGTGAAGATTATGAATGCCAATACTAAAGCTGTTCTTGGTACGACTCAGTCAGAAGATGATGGAAAATGGTCAAAAGTCATCGAAAAGCCAGCCGTTGTTCCATGTAAAGTTCGCGTGGAAATAACTAATGGTTCGCTAACTGGCTTCGCCGAGAAACAGGTAAGCAATGCGCCCACGACTTGCAAATAAGCTATAGAAGGTTTGTTTGTAAGTAGCTTGAATACCGCAGGAAAAGTTGAAAGCTTTACCTGCGGTATTGTCTGTTTTGTAAATACATTCTATCAACATAATTAAGCAAAGGAATAGCAGTTAAATAATGAATACTTTAGTGTTAGGGCTAGGCAATACATTGCTGGGAGATGAAGGTATAGGGGTTCATGTTATTGAAAACATGCAAAAAGAATACTCCGATCTCAACGGCGTCACTTTTTTGGACGGCGGAACGCTCAGTTTTACTCTGGCAAGTTATATCGAAGAAGCGGACAATCTTATTATTATCGACGCTGCTCAGTTAAATAGCTCACCCGGAGACATTTCGGTTTACGAAGGTGAAGAGATGGATCAATTTGTGTCCAGCAACAGGAATAAAAGTGTTCACGAAGTGAATATCAATGATATTTTGGCATTAGCTCATCTAACCGATCAATTACCGGAACGGAGAGCTTTAATAGGCATTCAACCTCAGTTTATTGATTGGTCAGATTCGCTGAGTCCGTCTGTTGCGGGAGCAATACCGGCTGTTAGTAAAATAACCCATGAATTAATAACGCGCTGGGGGAACGAAAAATAGTTAAATGAGATACTTAAATTAACAAGCCTCTTTCAACTTTGGGTAACAAGATCAACAAACAATGTTTTTTGATTTACCCGTTTAGCATTAACGCACCCTGAAATACTTTGCAGGATTACGAGCGCAAAATATGTGATCAAGTCATTTTATTTGAGAGCAATACGCATACCTGGCGGATATTAACGGCAAGGAAGAATCCGCAAATATGATCGAAATAAGTATAAACTATTGTGGAACTTCAATTACATGACTAACCTGACTTCGGAGAAAAAATAATGTGTCTTGCCATACCCATGCAGATTACAAAAATTGATGGCTTTAATGCGCATTGCGTTGCCAAAGGCATTGAGCGCGATGTCAGCCTGTTTCTACTGCAAGATGAAGCGATCAAGGCGGGCGATCACCTGTTAATCCACGTCGGTTACGCCATTCAAAAGATAAGCGAAGCGGAAGCGCTTTCAACTTGGGAGCTACTCGATCAAATGTTGGCTGAGGATGAACTGAGTGCATGAACTGTCCTTGTGTGACGACCTGCTGAGTCAAGTCGTTGCTATTGCTGCACAAAATAATGCGCAGTCAGTTGAAAGCATTACTGTGCAGATTGGCGCTTTATCGGGCGTAGAACCCGTCTTGCTTGAAAGTGCCTTTTCCTTAATCAGGGTAGGTACGGTGGCAGAACAAGCTCACATGATTATGCAGACATCACCGGTAATAGTGCTTTGTCGCGCATGCGGCGCTGAATCTGAGGTAGCCGCCAACCGCTTGCTGTGTAAGTCATGTCAAAGCCATGAAACGACCTTGTTAAGTGGTGATGAGCTTATCCTAGCCAGTGTCGCACTCAATTGTGCGGATTAGTTCTACTTTGTCAGATTTATGTAACCTCGTCATACCCGCCGGGAAGCAGGTATCCGGTGCCATGAATGGCAAGCTCAAATCCATCCATGGAGTCTGGATTCCGGCAATCCATGCCGGAAGGACGATCTTGGAAAATATAGATCATATAATCTGATAAAGTAGAGTTAGTTTAAACGCATTGCTCCTGACATCTTCAAAATTCATGAAAAAACAAGAGGAAATAAAACATGTGCAATACCTGTGGTTGTAACATTACACCGGGCAATCGCCCGCAGGTTTTAGCAGAAAAACCTAAAAATGGCGTAACTACGATTTCTGTACTTCAGAATTTGCTGTCGCAAAATAATCATCAGGCTGAGCATAATCGCGCTCATTTTGATGCCGAAAAAGTACTGGTGATTAATTTAATGTCGTCACCGGGGTCGGGTAAAACTGCACTACTCGAAGCAACTATCAAACGCCTGCGCGGCTCGTTAAAAATCGCCGTTATCGAGGGCGATCTGGAAACGGAAAATGATACCAAACGGATTCAGGCTCAAGGCGTTCCCGCTTATCAAATCACCACGGGTACGGCTTGTCATCTGGATGCTCATTTGGTGCATAATGCCTTGCATCACATGCCTCTGGATGATCTGGATCTGTTGTTTATTGAAAATGTGGGTAATCTGGTCTGTCCTGCCAGCTTTGATCTGGGTCACCATCGTAACGTCGTATTATTGTCAACTACCGAAGGCGATGACAAACCCGCTAAATATCCCGTAATGTTCCGTGCGGCCGACCTGATGTTGATCAGCAAAACAGATTTGCTGCCCTTTCTGGATGATTTTTCACCGGCCAGAGCCGAACAGAATCTGCATAATCTTGCCAATGACGCACCCGTCATCGAATTTAGTTCGAAAGACGGCAATGGCATGGATGCCTGGATAAACTGGTTGCATGCTGAAATAGAACACTATCGGTCACTGCTGCTTAACCAGCAAACACAGCGCCCCAAAGTCCAGCAGGATGGACAGTTGCTTCATGCCCAACCCGGTAAAACAAAGTTTTATCCCGTAATTAATAAAGCCATACATACCTGAGTAAATATTATGCCAACTAACGCAAAACAATTACTGGAAAAAATTCGCAACCTGCCGCTTCCCGGTAAAGTTCGGATAATGAATGTTTGCGGGGGGCATGAGCGTTCTATTTCCATGGCGGGATTGCGAACCGCCCTGCCTCATAACATTGAACTGATTCCGGGACCCGGCTGTCCGGTTTGTATCTGTCCTGAAGAGGATATTTATCAAGCCATACAAATCGCGGTCAATGAAGATGTCGTGTTACTGGCCTTCGGCGATATGTTGCGCGTCCCCGTTAATGTACCTAAAGCGGGAATTCGCACCTTGGAGCAGGCCAAAGCCGCAGGTGCCGACATCAGACCCATCGCATCGCCAACCGAGGCTGTTGCTTGCGCCTTGGCCAACCCTGAAAAAACCGTGGTGTTTTTTGTGGCCGGTTTTGAGACTACCTGTGCTCCGGTCGCCGCGATGCTCGCCGAGGGTATTCCTGATAATTTATTAATTTTGATGAGCGGTCGCTTAACCTGGCCCGCAGTGGCCATGTTACTGGATTCTGATACACCGGCATTTGATGCGCTCATCGCGCCCGGCCATGTCGCAACGATTATGGGTTCGGAGGAATGGCGCTTTGTTGTCGATCAACATCATATTCCAGCGGCAGTCGCCGGATTTACACCCGAGAGCCTGCTTGCCGCCACTTATTCGGTACTGCGCCAGATTATTGAACACAAGGTGTTTCTCGATAATTGCTACACCCAGGTTGTTAAACCGGACGGCAACCACATGGCGCAGCAGCTTTTAAATTCAACCCTTGATGTTGTGGATGCGCCTTGGCGAGGTATCGGCATTATTCCACAATCCGGTCTTGAATTAACCGAAAAACTGGCGGCCCATAATGCCCGGAACCGTTTCCCCAAATACGCTGACGAAGCCCGAAAAAAAGCCGGAGCAATGCCTCCCGGTTGTGATTGTGCAAAAGTTGTTTTAGGCAAAATAAAGCCTACCGAATGCCGCTTATATGGCGAGTCCTGCACGCCTCGAAACCCTATTGGTCCCTGCATGGTTTCTGATGAAGGCGCTTGCCGTATCTGGTGGGCATCCGGGATACGCAATGAATCTCCCGAACCGGCCGACGCAGCCTGAGTCCGGCGCATACCGGTGAGCGGTTTACTGGCGCTCCATATCGTCATTACCGGACGAGTACAGGGGGTCGGCTTCCGCCCCTTCGTCAGCCGTCTCGCCCATGAATTCGGGTTAGCGGGGTGGGTGCTTAATCGCAGCGGCCAGGTGGAGATACTGGTGGAAGGTTCCGGCGAAGCGCTAACGGTTTTCAAAAGCGCACTCCTTAACCGAGCGCCTCCGCTTGCCCAGCCGGAATGTCCTCGGATTTCCTCGGTGGTTCCTTGCGGACTCTCTGGCTTTACCATTGAGAATAGCGAAGCAGGCGATAATTCTGATGCCCATATTCCACCGGACTACTTCGTCTGTGACGATTGTCTTGCCGAGATGCAGAATCCTGCAGAAAGGCGCTACCGCTATCCCTTCATCAATTGCACCCAGTGCGGCCCTCGCTACACTCTCATCGACTGTCTGCCTTACGACCGGCCCAATACGGCTATGGCCGACTTTGAACTGTGTCCAGACTGCCAGAGCGAATACAGCAATCCGGTTGACCGGCGTTACCACGCTCAACCACTGGCCTGTTCCCGCTGTGGCCCCAGTCTAACCTTCCGCCGGCCTGATTATCCCGATCTGTGCGAAAACGAGATGGCGTTAACAGCCTGTCTGGCCGGATTGCGTGAGGGATTGATCGTGGCTGTCAAAGGTGTGGGCGGCTACCACCTTCTCTGCGATGCCACTGATACGGGCGCTGTGCGCCGGCTTCGGGAACGAAAGCCACGCCCTCATAAACCACTGGCAGTATTGGTGCCCTGGCGTGGTGAGAATGGCCTGCAACTAGTCGACCAACTCGCCGATCTGAATGCACCCGAAAAACAGCTTTTACGCTCGCCGCTCCGTCCCATTGTGCTGGTTCGGAAACGCGTCAATTCGATACTAAACGAAGCCATAGCGCCGGACTTGGGCGAAGTGGGCTTGATGTTGCCCTATAGCCCTCTGCACCATCTCCTGGCGGATGGCTTTGGCGCTCCCCTGGTGGCAACCTCTGCAAACTTAAGTGGCGAACCCGTTCTGACCGATGAGAATCAAGTGGAAACGCGGCTTAGTCAGGTCGCCGACGCCTTCCTGCACCACAATCGCCCCATACGCCGTCCGGCAGACGATTCGGTGTATCGCCTGATCGCCTGTAAAACCCGTCCCGTTCGAATCGGACGAGGTCTCGCACCGATTGAGCAGAAACTACCGTTTCGGCTTGAACAGCCATTATTGGCTGTGGGTGCCGATCTCAAAAACACCGTGGCTCTGGGTTTCCGTGACCGTGTGGTGATTTCGCCGCATATCGGCGACTTGGGTTCACTTCGGAGCGCGGAAGTATTCGAGCGGGTGATCGCTGACTTTTTGAAACTCTACGATATCAGCCCGCAAGCAATTGTTTGCGATGCGCATCCCGGCTACCATTCCAGCCATTGGGCAAGGAGTCAGGATTTGCCGATCATACCGGTTTATCATCACCACGCTCATGCCTCGGCATTGGCCGGGGAGCATGAGCTGGAAGGGCAACTGCTGGTTTTTACTTGGGATGGCACAGGCTACGGTGAAGATGGCAGCATCTGGGGTGGCGAGGCTTTACTCGGTTCACCGGGTCATTGGCAGCGCGTGGGCTCTCTCAGGCTGTTTTATCTGCCTGGAGGCGACAAGGCCAGCCGGGAGCCCTGGCGTTGTGCTTTGTCGGTATGCTGGGAGCAGGGCATAGAGTGGCCAGATTGCCCCCAAGGTATAGAGCTATTAAGGCGAGCTTGGGAAGAACGCATCAATTGCCCGGTTACCAGCTCAGCCGGACGCCTGTTTGATGCCGCTGCCGCACTGATCGGAGTCGCCCAATACTCTACCTATGAAGGTCATGCCGCTATGCGACTGGAGGCTATGAGCGCTCCCGGCGCCGAGACCATTCCCTTGCCCCTTACACAGAACTCGGCTGGAGTCCTTGTTAGCGACTGGGGACCTCTTCTACATTTTTTGATGAACACGGGAGTGAGTCCCGCAGTGCGAGGCTCGGTTTTCCACGCCAGTCTGGCCGCCACCATTGCCGCTCAGGCAAAGGCCATACGCAAAAAGCACGGCGTCACCCGAGTCGGCCTTTCCGGCGGAGTTTTTCAGAACCGGCTGCTGACCGAACTAGCTCTTTCTGCACTGGAAAAACTAGGCTTTGAGGTCTACCTTCA
>Ga0209798_10001631_pt1 | contig 13415 bp, 14 predicted proteins | sample DOMMetBare3Fresh_FD_187475 | JGI IMG/M metagenome (GOLD analysis project Ga0209798, IMG submission 187475) | Wetland sediment microbial communities from St. Louis River estuary, USA, under dissolved organic matter induced mercury methylation -... | ecosystem: Environmental > Aquatic >...
GGCGACACGACCGCGCAGCAGTTGCTCATCGACCAGGGCCAGCTGCGATTGCGCCTCGCTGATGCGCGCCAGGCTGGTCGATGCGATGGCACGGTCGGACTTGGCCATCGCGGCGGCGTAGGCGTTTTCGTGCTGGGCGAGCTGGCTGGTCCAGCGCTCGCGCTCCAGACGCAGATCGCCGTCGAGCAGGTCGACCAGCGCGTCGCCGGCCTTGACGCGGTCGCCCGGCCGCACATGCGCGGTCTTGACGAAACCGTCGGCCGGCGCGACCAGCACGCGCTGTTCTGCGCCTTCGACGCGGGCGCGGCCGCCGACGTCGTGTTGGAGCGGCGCGACCGCCAGAAAAAGCGCGACCAGACCGCTGCCCACCAACAACCGGCGCTTCGTGCGGCGCTGCGGCTGGCGCAGCGCCGCCCAGCCTTGAACCAGTTCGCGCCCGACGCGACGGTGCCAGGGCTGCGTGCCTTGTTGCATCCAGCGCAACGCGGGAACGGCCAGCGCCATCAACTGCTCGAGACGCGCCAGTTCGACGGCATCGATCGGCGGCCCGTCGGGGCGCTCGACACACACTGCACCGAACACTTCGCCGCCCGCACCGAGCGGTACGGTGGCCACCACACCGCCGACCTGACGCTGCAGCGCAGCGTGCTCGATGCGGATCCGGGCACCATCGAGCCCCGCCGGCTCGGCGGCCACCGGCCAGGCCAGGCTCACGCCTTGGTCGATGGCTTCGTCCATCGCACCGAGCAGGCTTTGCGGCAACTCGGCCTGCGGGTTCGACGTGTCGAGGCTCGAACTCGCCAGCAGCCGAGTTCGGCCGCGGTCATGCAGGCCGATCGAGGCGCGGGCGTAGCCGAAGTCCGCTGCCAGCGCGGTCACCAAACCATGCGCTGCCGCCGGCAAGGTCGTGGCGGCCAACACCTTGGCGTACAACGCCAGGGCCTCGGCGGCGAGGTCAGTACCACGCAGCGTTGCACCGGCGTCGTGCACCGACCTGTCGACGCGGCGCAATGCATCGATGCCACCAGGCGGATAGGGCTCACCCACGACAGTTGTTTCCCGCACTGTGCGGGCGCGCTGCATGCGTCGGAGGTTGTGGGGCTGCGCAAACCATGAGCATTGGCTGATCGCCGGTTGAACGGGGGCCCGACGGCAAAAAGCCCATCGACAGCGGTGTTACCGATTCTCTGGCGACGACACATCGAGGGTCGGCTCAAGTGGGGTGACGATCCATCGCAATCTGTGGCGAATGTCCCGGAAAGTGGCGTGCGCCGTGTGTGCAATCTGCAAAGGTTCGGCGCTGCCAACCCCGCTGGGCCAGATCAACTGCACGCCTGGCACATCGCGATGGCAGGCAAACGCATCGGCAAGCCGAACCAACTCTGCAAGAAGCGAGGCCGTCGCTCGGCGCCAACCGGCGCACAGGCACGCTGTGCCGTGAACGGTCGTCTCCGGCGTTTGCTCGCGGCCGACCTGGTGTCGGCCGCCAACACCCGCGCGCCGAAGGTCACCCGCCGCGGTTGCTGTTCTCGAATTGCGCGGCCGGGCCGTCGAAGGCTGCCTTCGCTGCCAACGGCGGCCAGCCCTCGAGTTCGCGGATCAAGTCGTCGATGTGTCCGAGAAAGACCGCGCGGCTGGCATGTGGGCTGCCCGTGATCAACTCGGATGCATGCTCAGCGAGCAGCGGGTCGCCAGCGTCGCGAGCCCAGCGGCGGACTTCACAGTAAGCCAGCAAGGCCAGCCGACCCAGGTCGCCAGACCGGCGAGCATGGCGCAGGTCTGCGAGCAGGTCCTGGAGGCCCAGTTGCAAGTTCAACGCGGATGTCATGTTGCAGTGCAGCATGAAACGCGCGGCTGACGTGCGCCTGACTGGCGTTGCCACGCGTCAGCGGGCGGTCACAGGGTCACGTCGCGAGGGTCCTTGGCGTCCCGGCGCCGCAGCGTGGCTCGCCCGCGACATGGTGTCGCGCCAACGCCGAAGGTGGAACACGCAACGCCGATTACCCCACTGTTCGTTCCACGCCAAGCGCGCCACACTGCCCTGCCCCCCGACCTGCGCCTGCCGTGACCGCCACCACCAGTCCAAACTCCGCAATGCGGGCATCTGCACTCAGAATCGCGTTGGTCACGCTGCTCGTAGCCTTATCGGATTCATCTGCCTCGGCGGCTGAGGACGAACCGTGGCAAGTCGTCGGCAACCAGGGCTTGCTGCAGGTGGTCATCGTGCCGCGCGCCAAAGCCACGGAGGTCACGGCGTATCGAGCTCAGATCGCGAAGCTCTGCCCCCCGGATCGGACGTGCTTCATCAACTTCTTCACCAACGCGTCCGGCGCCAAGGCGACGTTGCCGCTGCCGGACGCCATCGCCGCCGAGGCGACAGCTCGGTTCAGGCGCTCGGCAAAGAACGGCGCGGAAGTCCTGCAATGGAGTTGCCGTCTTGGCATTCCAGGGGGCGAGTGCTTCTGAGGGCACCACGCTGCTGGCGGCGTCGAGGCGAACGCCCGGCGACAATCGCGTTGGCAGGGCTGCGCTGCTGGCGCGCAGGGTCTTCGGCAACAAGGTCATCGATCGCGAGCGCATCGTCGGTGTGAGCGAGCAGCCGATCGATGCCGCCGCGGTGTACGAGGTCAACGCTGACGGCCTGATTGCTGCGGTATGGTTCTTCAATGCCGACTGAACGCATCGTGCCATCCGCCAGCCTGCAGCGGCTCGAAGACACCACCGACGGACCAGGGCAGGAGTACCACCTGGCCGCCGACAAGCTGCTCGTCGGCAACCCGCGGCAGACGGTGTGGATGGACTACACCGATCCGTCCAAGCAGTTCTTTGCCGGCCTGTGGCGCAGCGAGCCGGGCAAGTGGAAGGTGCGCTACACCGAGGAAGAGTACTGCCACCTGCTCGAGGGCGTGAGCGTGATCGAAGACGCTGCGGGCCATGCCGTCACGGTCAAGGCCGGCGACAGCTTCGTCGTGCCACGCGGCTTTGTCGGCACCTGGGAAGTCGTGGAGCGCACGACCAAGCGCTTCGTCATCTACGAGGCCGCACTGCCGGAAAAATGACCGCCGCAGCGTGTTGGGCATGCGCCGCCGTGGCGACGTTCAACACCGGTCGGCCAGCGTTCACAGGTCGGGTGGCGGTGGCGGCAAGGCCGCCAGGCGCTCGGGCAGCAATGCCCATACCGCGCGCTTGTCATCGTCGTCGAGCACGCTCCACAGCGCAATCTCGTCGAGCGTGCGGCCGCAACCGAAGCAGTGGCCGCTGGAAGGGTGCATGAGGCAGACGTTCTTGCAGGGGCTTTCGACGCTCACGGGACAACAGCTTGAATCGAGGACGAGCCATGGTCTCACGCCGGCGCAAGTCCTGCCACGGTTTGGTTTCTTGTCCAGCGCTTGACCATTGCGTGATGAATCGCCGGGGCCGTGCACCAACACTCGAAAGGCCCTCAACCCTCCCCAGGAGCGCTACATCATGGCTTTTCAACGACGCAACCTCTTCAAGGCCTCGGCCGCCGTCGGCCTGGCCGCCGCCGCCGCGGCGCTACCCGGCTTCGCCTCGGCGCACGACGAGCGCGAAGACGATGACGAACACGATAGCGCGCGCGCCGGCAAGGTCTTCACCAGCACCAACGGCGCCGCCGGCAACGAGGTGCTGGTCTTCGACGACACCGCCGCGGGCCTGCAATTGCGCCAGCGCATTGCCACCCAAGGCACCGGCACGGGCGGTGGCCTGGGCTCACAGGGCGCGGTCACCTTGAGTGGCGATGGACGCTTTCTGTTCGTGGTCAACGCCGGCAGCCACAGCCTCAGTACGTTTCGCGTTGGCGCGCGGGCACTGCGGCTGATGTCGGTGGTGCCGTCGGGCGGACTGGCGCCGACCAGCGTCACCGAAATGGGCGGCCTGGTGTTCGTGCTCAACACCATGGGCGCCGGCGGCGTGATGGGTTTTGCCAATCTGCGCGGCCGGCTGCTGCCGGTTGCCAACACGGAGCGCGGCCTGTCGGCCTCGGGCGGCACGGCACCTGCGCAGGTGGGTTTCACCGACGACGGCGACACGGTGGTGGTGGCCGAGCGCGCCACCAACCTGTTGACCACCTACCGGGTGATGGACGACGGCAGCCTCCACACGCCGCAGCCCAACGCATCGGCAGGCATGACGCCGTTCGGCTTTGCATTCGACAAGCGCGGCACGCTGCTGGTGTCGGAGGCCTTCGGCGGCGCGACCAATGCCAGCGCGATGTCGTCGTACCGTTTCGCCGACGCGGCGCCGCAGACGCCGGCGGTGATCAGCGCCTCGGTCGGCACGCAGCAGACCGCCGCGTGCTGGGTCGCGATCACGCCCAACGGCCGCTATGCCTATGTCACCAACACCGGCAGCGGCACGGTCAGCCTGTATCGCATCGGCCGCGACGGGCGCGTCGCCCTGGCGCAATCGGTCGCCGCAGGCACAGCGGGCACCGGCCCGATCGACGCCGATGTGTCGGAGAACGGCCGCAAGCTGTTCGTGTTGAACGGACGCGTGCAGCAGCTCGCGGCCTACCGCATCGCGGCTGACGGCACGTTGGCTGCGGCCGGTGGCGCCAGCGGATTGCCCGTGGGCAGCGCTGGCCTCGCCGCTAACTGACCCCCGGTGCCTTGACCGGCCACCACCGCGGATCGGGCTTCGCCGGTCTGCGGCGGTGGCCCCTTGAGGGCGAGCGGCGAAGCCGCGACGGGGCTGGGCGATCTCATAGGGCTTGCGGCAGCGCGAACTCGAACGTCGTGCCCTGCTGCAGCGCCGAGCGCACGCGGATCGCGCTGCCGTGCAGCTCGACGATGCGTTTGACGATGGCCAGCCCCAAGCCTGCGCTGTGCGATGAGGTGTCCTGCGCCTGCGCTTCGCCGGCGCGCCAGTAGCGCTCGAAGATGTGCGGCAGGTGCTCGGCGGCAATGCCGGCGCCGGTGTCGCTGATACTGAGCAGCAGTTGCTTTTCGCCGCCGGACTCGATGGCCAGTTGTACGCGGCCGCCCGCAGGCGTATAGCGCAGCGCGTTGTCGACCAGGTTCTGCAGCACGCGCTCGATCAGGGCAATGTCGGCACGCACCAGCGACTTGGCATGATTGCCTACAGCGAGTTCAATGGCCACGCCGCGCTGCTGCGCTTGCAGGCGATAGGCCTGGACCACATCTTGCAGCAGCTCGCCCAGGCAGAACACCTCGGCGCGCGGCTGCACGCGACCGGCGTCGAGCTTCGAGAGTTCGAACAGGTCGGCAATGCGCTGGTCGAGCTTGCGCGCGTGGCCGAGCGCCGTGCGCAGGTGCTGTTCGCGCGTCGCCGCATCGAGCCGTTCGCCGCGCAGCAGCACGGTCTCGAGATAGCCCTGCACGCTGGCCAGCGGCGTGTGCAGGTCGTGCGAGATGTTGCCGATGAGTTCGCGACGCAGGCGGTCGTTGTCTTCGAGGCGCTTGAACTGCTCGGCGATGCGGTCGCGCATGGCGTGCGTGGCCTGCGTCAGGCGCTCGATCTCGCCGCCAGAGCCGGCCTGGCTAACGGCATCGGTTTGACCTCGAAAGCTCTCGACCGCTTGCGTCAGCAGGCGCAGTGGCCGCGTCAGGTGCGCGAGCACCAGCGCGAAGACCAGCGCCGCGCCGAGCACGACCAGGCCGATGCCCAGTGCTGCGCTGCGCAGCGCGCTCGACGAGTCGAGCGTCGCGCGTGCCGCCTTCTGCTCGTGGCCCTGCAGCACGACGTAGAGGTAGCCGCGCATCGTTGCACCGTCATTGACCGGCGCCACCGAGACAATGGTCGAGCGTCCGGCCTGGCGCGGGTCATCGCCTTGCACCGGCAGCACTTGCGGCCGCCGCGGCGACACCAGTTCCTGCACGCGGCCGACGTCGACGCGCGTCGACAGCGGCCCCACGCCTTCGAGCGCATGCGCGAGCACCTGGCCCCGGGGGTCGAGCAAATAGACCTCGACCGCAGGATTGATCTTCATCACCATCATCGCCATGTCGCGCATGAGTGCGTCGTCAGCGCGGCCGTCGGCGCCGATCAGCGGGCGCGGCTGATGCTCGACGATGTAGTCGGCCAGGCCGATGTTCATGCGTTGGGCGGCCTCGAGTGCGCTGCGCTCGCCGAGTTGTGCGCTTTGCAGCCACAACGCAGCGCCTACCAGCGCCATCAGCACGGCCGCGAGCAGTGACAAGCGCACGTGCAGTCGCGACAGCAATGACATCACGTCGAAGCGATCTCGAAACGGTAGCCGACACCCCACACGGTGTGGATGAAGCGCGCCTGCTCGCGTTCGTCGCCGAGCTTGCTGCGCAGGCGGTTGATGTGGCTGTTGACGGTGTGGTCGTAGCCGTCGTGGCCGTAGCCCCAGACATCGGCCAGCAGTTCGCTGCGCGTGAAAACGCGGCCGGGGTGCCGAACGAAGTGCCAGAGCAGGTCGAACTCGCGCGCGGTCAGCGTCAGCAGGTTGCCGTCCAGGCGCACTCGACGCTGCTCGCGGTCGATCACCAGGCCACCGGCCTCGACGCGCAACGGCTCGGCGGGTGCGCTGCTGTCTGGCGCCGTGGCCATCGAACGCCGCAGCAGCGCCTTGACGCGCGCGCGCAGTTCGAGCACCGAAAACGGTTTGGTCAGGTAATCGTCGGCGCCGAGTTCGAGGCCGAGCACGCGGTCCAACTCGCTGCCGCGCGCCGTCAGCATCAGGATCGGCGTGCGCTTGCCCTGCGCGCGCAGTTCGCGGCAGACGTCCAGGCCGCCGAGGCCGGGCAGGCGCAGGTCAAGCACGATGGCATCCCAGTGCTGATCCGTGGCCAGGCGCAAACCCGCAGCGCCGTCATGGACCTGTGTCACCTGCGCCGGCAGCTCGGACAAGTGCATCGCCACCAGTTCGGCAATGTCGCGCTCGTCCTCGACGACGAGCAGGCGCGGTGCGGTGGCATCGGTTGCGGGCGTGGCCATGATCGATCATGCAACGGATCGGTCGCGCCGATCCTCACGCAACTATCACGCCCGGATTGGCGCCGCCTTCAGTTCAGGACCAGCTCGGCGATGTCGTCCCAGAGCTCGGCGGGCACGCGGCCGGTGACGGTCTTCTTGACCTTGCCTGTGCGATCGACGACGACGGTGGTCGGCGTCTTGGTGGGCAGCTCACCGAAGCTGTCGCGGTGCGCGGCGTCGCGGCGCCAGACGATCTTCATCTGCGCGTTCGGCGGCGCCACCTTGTCGAGAACCTGCTCGTAGGCCTTGAGGTCGGCCATTGAGCGGTCCTGACTGACGGCGACGATGACGAAGTCCTTGCCGCGCCAGCCGTCGAGGTTGCGTCGCAACTCGGGCAGCTTGTCCAGACAGACCGCGCAGTCGGTGGTCCAGAAGAACAGCAGCACGACCTTGCCCTTGAGCTGGGCCAGGTCCACGGTCGCCGGCTGCATGGTCTTGCCGACAAGCACCGGGCTCTGCACGGTCTGTGCTTGAGCGCCCATACCGCCAGCAGCGAGCAGGCTGGTCAGAAGCAACTTCTTCAACGACACCATCGGCCACTCCAGGCGCGCAGGAGGGCTGCGCGTCTGCCGATGGTCGTGCGAAAACGAGGGCAACTCACGTGGCAGCCTGCGGGGCGCGTGATCGATTCACGCTGCCTGCACGACATCCACCACAGGCGCGCCGCCGGTCAGCGCTTCGAGCTGTGCCGGGGCGAGCGGGAAGACGCCGTTGGGATGGCCCGCCGCGGCCCAGACGACATCGAAGCGCAGCAACTCGCGGTCGATCAGCGTCAGCGGCGGCTCCGTGTGCGCGAGCGGGGCCACGCCGCCGATGGAAAAACCCGTCGTCGCCTTGACGAAATCGGCATCGGCGCGGCCGATGGGTCCGGTCAGCGCAGCGACCTTGTTCTCGTCGACACGCCTATCGCCGGAGGCGATGACGAGCACCGCTCGGGCGTCGCTCTTGCGCTTGAAGATCACGCTCTTGGCGATCTGGCCGACGGTGACGCCAAGGTGGTCGGCGGCTTCTTGCGAGGTGCGCACTGGGACGTCGAGCCAGCGCGGGGCATGCGGGTGGCCGCAATCGGCCAGCGCCAACGCGACGCGCCGAAAACCCTCCGGTCGATCGTCCGGCTCGTTCACGCCGCCGCCTTCTCCCGCTTGGCGAGCAACGCCTTGCCGGCGCGCGACACCGGCGCGCGGCCGAGCACGCCGGAGATGAAGGCGCCGGCATCGACAAGTGCGTCCAGGTCGATACCGGTCTCGATGCCCAGCCCGTTCAGCATGAAGACCACGTCCTCCGTAGCGACGTTGCCGGTGGCGCCCTTGGCATAAGGGCAGCCGCCGAGGCCGGCGATGCTGGTGTCGAAGACATGCACGCCCATCTCCAGGCAGGCGTAGATGTTGGCCAGCGCCTGGCCATAGGTGTCGTGGAAATGGCCACTGACTTCGGTCAGCGGGTAGTGCTTCAATGCGCGCTCCATCGCTGCCTGCGCACGCCGCGCCGTGCCGACGCCGATCGTGTCGGCGACGCCCACATGCTGCACGCCGATGTCTTTCATCAGGCGCACGACACGCTCCACGTCACCCAAGCTGACCTCGCCCTGGTACGGGCAGCCGAGCGCGCAACTGATGGCGCCGCGCACCTTGACACCGGCTGCGCGCGCGGCTTGCGCCACCGGGCGGAAGCGCTCGATGCTCTCTTCGATGCTGCAGTTGATGTTGCGCTGGCTGAAGGCCTCGCTGGCCGCACCGAAGACGACCACTTCATCGGGTTTCGTTGGCAGCGCGGCTTCGAGGCCTTTCATGTTCGGCACGAGCACGCTGTAGCGCACGCCGCGGCGGCGCTGCAGGCCGGCCATGACGGCCGCGTTGTCGCCCATCTGCGGAACCCATTTCGGCGAGACGAAACTGGTGACCTCGACCTCGCGCAAGCCGGCGGCCGTCAAGAGGTGGATCAGCTCGACCTTGTGCACCGTGTCGACGATTTGCTTTTCGTTCTGCAAACCGTCGCGCGCGCCGACATCGACCAGCGTGACCTGTGGGGGCAATGAAACGCTCATCGTGAATTGTTCTCGGGCCGTACTCGATTGACTGTAGCCGAGTAACAAAGTCCACGACTGCGGTGTGCCCCAGTCCTGCGCCTGCGTACAAACTGCAACACATGGACCAACGCCACCTCATCGTCAGCCGCATCGACCTGCAACTGCGCCGCCACCTCGGCCAAGCGGTCGATGCGCATCGCGCGGTCAGCGACACGCGCTATGCAACGGACATGCTCCTCGTCTGCGATGCGATGGAGGGTACCGAGCTGCCGCAACTGGCAGCGCAGTTTCGCCAGGCCGACGAGCAGATCAGCGCGGCACGGCGCGCACTGGCGCCGCGGGCAGCAATGCGGGTGCCGATGCCTTATACGCCGATGCCCGTTCCGGCGGCGATCGCGCAGCGCCCGGTGTCGTTCCGTTGAGGCAACAGGGTCACGCCGGCGCCTGCAACCGCAACAGCTCGGCTCCTTCGGCGACCTGATCGCCGACGCCATAGAGCAACTCGGCGACGGTGCCGTCGCGCGGCGCGGCGATGGTGTGCTCCATCTTCATCGCTTCCATCACCGCCAGCGGCTGACCGGCCTTGACGGCCTCGCCGGCCTTGGCGAGAAAGGCGACAAGCTTGCCCGGCATCGGCGCCGTCAGGCGGCCGCCGGCTGCCGCGCCCTCGCCAGCATGAGAGAGCGCATCGACTTCCTGCAACGCCAACGTGCCGTCAGGCGCAAATACCGTGATGCGCTCGCCTTGCGCGTAGACGGCCACGGTCCAGCGGCGGTCACCGAGCGCAACGTCGTGGCGCTCGTTGCCGAGCGCTCGTGACGAGAATGGCCAGCTCCGATCACCGACGGTCAATGTCAATGCACCGTCGTGCAGCCGGTGCAGGGTCACAGCGTGGCGCGCGCCGCCGATGTCCAGATCGAAGCGCCGCGTCGCGCCACCGTACATCCGCCAGCCGTCGCGACGGCTCCACGGGTCATGGTCCTGCAGTGCCACTTCACCGGCGACTTCGCGCGCGATCACGCCAGCGGCCGCACATTCGAGCGACAGCGGAGCGTGGTCGAACAGCGCGGCGCGCTCGCGCTCGATCAACGCCGTGTCGAGATCAGCTGTCGCGAACGCATTCGTCCTGATCACGCGGCGCAGGAAGGCGACGTTGGTGGCCAGGCCGACGATGTGCGTCTGTGCCAGCGCCGCGTCGAGCCGCGCCAGGGCCTGGGCGCGGTTCTCGCCCCAGACGATCACCTTGGCGATCATCGAATCGTAGTGCGGGCTGATGGCGTCGCCCTCATCGAAGCCGCGGTCGATGCGTGGCTGATCGTCACTGCGCATGAAGCTCACGTGTGCCGGCCAACGCGCGACGTGAAGCGTGCCGGTGGCCGGCAGGAAGTTCGCGTCCGGATTCTCGGCGCAGATGCGCGCTTCGATCGCATGGCCGCGCATCGACAGTTGTTCCTGTGTCGCCGGCAACGGCTGACCTGCAGCAACACGCAACTGCCACTCGACCAGATCGTGTCCGGTGATCGCTTCGGTGATCGGGTGCTCGACCTGCAGCCGCGTGTTCATCTCCATGAAGTAGGCCCGGATGTCACCGTCGTCGAGTTCCTCGGCGACGAACTCGACCGTGCCGGCGCCGACATAGCCGACCGCCTGCGCCGCAGCGACTGCGGCCTGCCCCATCTGCTTGCGGCGCGCGTCGCTCATGCCGGGCGCCGGCGCCTCCTCGAGCACCTTCTGATGGCGGCGCTGCACCGAGCAATCGCGCTCGAAGAGATAGACACACTGGCCGTGCGTGTCTGCAAAGACCTGGATCTCGATGTGCCGCGGACGCGTGACGTAACGCTCGACGAGCACATGGTCGTTGCTGAAGCTGGCCTTGGATTCACGCTGACACGACGCCAGCGCGGCCGCGAAGTCTTCCGGCCTGTCGACGCGCCGCATGCCTTTGCCGCCGCCGCCGGCGCTGGCCTTGATCAGTACCGGGTAGCCGATTCGCGCGGCTTCCTTGGCCAGAAACGCCGCGTCGTTGTCGTCGCCGTGGTAGCCGGGCACAAGCGGCACGCCGGCCTTTTCCATCAACGACTTGGCGGCGGACTTGCTGCCCATTGCGGCGATTGCCGATGCAGGGGGCCCGATGAAGACCAGGCCAGCCTTCGCGCACGCCGCGGCAAAGTCTTCGTTCTCTGACAGGAATCCGTAGCCGGGATGGATGGCTTGCGCGCCGGTGGACATGGCGGCGTCGATGATGCGCTCCCAGCGCAGATAGCTGTCGCGCGGCGCGCTGCCGCCGATATGCACCGCTTCGTCGCAAGCGTGGACGTGGCGCGCGTTGGCATCGGCGTCCGAGTACACGGCAACGGTGCGCACGCCCATGCGGCGCGCAGTTGCAGCCACACGGCAGGCGATCTCGCCGCGGTTCGCAATCAGGATCTTCGTAAACACGTCAGTCCCCCGCGGCTCGATCGCCGCTCGCTTCGCTCGCCACGCAATCTGGTGTGACGCCCACGTGCGAGTACGCACATGAGCGCACCCCCGCGCCTGCGGCGCGAGCGCCGCGGTTCGCAATCAGGATCTTCTGGAACATGGTCACGCGCTCTCGTAAGCAGCCGGCGCAAAGTGCCCGCGCAGGCGCCGCACCAAGCCGCGCAAGAAGCGGAACAGCACGACGATGACAACGAGGCTGATGACGATGACGATCGCCAGCACGATGAAGAACGCAACGGGGTACTCGTGCGCCAGCCACAGCATCCCGGGCACCATCGCATCGCCGGCCAGTGACAGCGCGATGTTCGAGAACGGTTCGGGCGAGGTGTTGACTGCAGCGCGGGTCGTCGTCTTCGCGGTGTGCGACGTCGCTGCCAGCGTGCCGCCGAGCAACGCCGCCATCACGGCCCAGCTCGCCTGGTCGGCGCCGAAGACACTGTAGGCCAGCGCTGCGCCGGCGGGGATGCGGATGAAGGTGTGCACCGAGTCCCACAGCGAATCTACCCACGGCACCTTGTCGGCGAAGAACTCCACGGCGAGCAGGCCGCCGCTGACGTAGAGCAGCGCGGGCTGCTGCAGCACGTGCAGGCCTGCCGGCAACGGCACCCAGCCCATGTAGCCGACGAGGCCGGTGAGGAACACCGCGGCATACAGTCGCACGCCGCTGGCCCAGCCGAGCGCGGCGGCCAGCGCGAAGAGTTGGGTGGTGTCGAAGTCGGGCATGTTCACTTCCTCTCGGCCAAAGCAAGGCGCGCGGCCATGGCGATGAAGACGAAGCCGGTCGCTCGTTCGAGCCACAGCGCGATGCGCGGCTGTCTGACCAGCCGCGCGCCGACCGCACCGGCGCTCCAGGCCAGCGCACTGTAGGCCAGCGCGGTGATGACGGTGAAAGTCAGCCCCATCAGGCCGAGTTGCCAGATCACCGCCGCGCCCTGCCGCGGATCGACGAACTGCGGCAGGAAAGCCAGAAAGAACAGCATCACCTTCGGATTGAGCGCGTTGGTCAGCAGGCCTTGGCGGAAACGCTGTGCGGCGTTGGCGTTGCTCGGTGTGGCATCGGTCATCGCGGCGATGCTGCCTTTGCTTCGCAAGGATTGAATGCCCAGCCAGACGAGGTAGGCCACACCGACCCACTTGATGACGCTGAACAACGTCGCCGACGCGGCAACGATCGCCGAAATGCCGAGCATCGCCCACACCGTGTGCGTCAGGCAACCGACGCCGACCCCGAGCGCGTAGGCCACGCCTTCTCGACGGCCGCGCGAGATGCCGATGGCCAGCGAGTTCAGGCTGTCGGGTCCGGGCGATGCAATGACGATCAGCGCGGCGACGAGGTACGACAGGTAGAGGTCGAGCGGCATCATGGTTTGAGACTCCAGGCCGGGGCACGCTTGTCGAGAAAGCTCTGCACGCCTTCCTTGCCTTCGGTACTGGCACGGATGTCGGCGATGCGCCGCGCGGTTTCGGCGCGCAAGGCGTCGTCGATCGGCCGGCCGGCAATGTCCTGCACCAGGCGCTTGCAAGCCTTCACGGCCGCCGGGCCGTTGGCCACCAGCGTGGCCACGACCTCACCCACCGTCGCGTCGAGCGCGTCGGCAGCGACGACCTCGTGGACGAAGCCGAGCTCATGGGCGCGCGCCGCCGAGAAGCGCTCTGCCGTCGCGAAGTAGCGGCGCGAAGCCTGCTCGCCAAGTGCGCGCACGACATAAGGACCGATGGTCGCCGGCAGCAGACCCAGCTTGGCTTCCGACAAGCAGAACTGCATGCCATCCGCGGCGATCAGCACATCGCACACCGCGGCCAGGCCGACGCCGCCGGCATAGCAGTCGCCGTGGATGCGGCCCACCACCGGCAGCGGGCAGCTGTAGATCGCCCACAGCATGTCGGCCAGGGCCTGCGCATCGGCACGGTTGCGCTCCCAGTC
>Ga0209798_10001632_pt1 | contig 13414 bp, 15 predicted proteins | sample DOMMetBare3Fresh_FD_187475 | JGI IMG/M metagenome (GOLD analysis project Ga0209798, IMG submission 187475) | Wetland sediment microbial communities from St. Louis River estuary, USA, under dissolved organic matter induced mercury methylation -... | ecosystem: Environmental > Aquatic >...
CGCGGCGACGCCGGCTCACGGTCCTTGGGGCAGTGACCGTAGCGATCCTGGTGTTCGGCGGCGTCATCGCAACGACTCGCCCGACGCATCAGGTGGTGCCGCCGACTACCGCGCTCGGCCCATTCACCGTCAGCGCCGGCGGCGATGGCTTCCCGGAATACTCCCAGGGCATGAAGCTGCTCACCGTGCTGGACGCACCCATGCTCGAGCAGATGAACGGCTCGATCAGCGTCCCCACCACTGCCGGTCGGCGACTGGCCGTGCGGATGACCTGTACACCCGCCGACAACGTGGAAAGAATCAATGAGTGGTTCAAAAGGATGTACGCGCAGTTCAACCTGCCGGGCGGCAGAGGCGATCGAACAAGCTGCGGCAGCTTCCCGGACCAGGGCTACGCCATCATGGGCATCGCCACCTCGGCGAAAACCACCGTGCTGGCAAACGTCATGATCAACCACAAGTCCCTGCCGGATCCGGGGCTGTTGTTCAAGGACGCGAAGATCCACGTGGCCATCTATGAGAGCGTCCCCTGGCAGGACTACCCGTTCCCACCGCGACCGGCCGACCTCGAGAGCAACGCCCAGTACGCCTGGCCGAGTCTGCTCGGCCCCCTGAAGTTCATGGAGCCGACAACGACGCAGGATGCCAACAAACCCCTGACCTTCACGCAGCCGTCCGGCCCGAACCTCAGTTTGAACCTGGCGGTCCGCGGGCCCGGCCGGATACGGGTGCTCGTCAACGGCAAGGACATCAGCGAACTGGTGGGTCCCCCACTGACTCAGGACAAGTTCATCGCCTTCTGGGAGTATGCAATGACGGACATCAACTTTCCCCTCGACCCTGATTCGACGACCAAGGCGGGTGCACCAGTGAAGGTGACGATCGACCCGCAGGACTTTCAAGGCCCAGACTGGCAGATCGCGGTGCAGTCGGTTCCACTCAGTACCGGCTGAGCCGGCTGCGACCATCTTGCTGACAGGTATGGCTACTTTCGGCGCGTTGTAGACCGCCCTGTGGGGTCGTCATCCCTTGACTTCCCATGCCGGAGGCGGTCGCCCGCCCAGCGGCAGAAGAGTGCGTTCAGATGACGCGGGCCGGGACCTCCGGTCGTTCGCAAGGGATGGTCTAGCGGGTCTAGCGGTACACCGTCACGTTGAAAGCTGGTCACGCAGTCGGTCCGCCCACGGTGCTCGTTCCTGCGCTGGGACGAAGCTCGCCTCACCGTGCCTGCCGTAAAGATGGTCGCCGGGCTTCCTCGCGAAGACATGGACGTGCATGTGCCACACGTCCTGATCCCCAGCAGGTTCGTTGTGTTGCCGGGTCGAGATGCCCTTACAGCCGAAGGTCTCCCGCATCGCAACCGCCACTCGCCGGGTCAGATCCCAGACCTCATGACCCACGTCCGCCGGAAGGTCGTAGACGTTCTCGTAGTGGCCTGTCGGTATCACTAGTACGGAGCCGGGGTTTTCGGGCCACCACTTCGGCGCGATCCGCGCGTACGACAACTCCTCCTGTGCGACCAGGTCTGTGGCGGCGTTGTGGTCGTCCCACTCTTCGCGGAGGAAGGCGCAGAAGGGGCACAGGTAGTCGACCGGCTCGTGGTTGAACACCGCCGCAGTCTTGCATTCTTACCGGCCTGGACCGCCATGTTCCGGCGCTGAGGTCGATCCGTGGCTGCCACACGATGACTAGGCAGCTTCTGAGGTGGAAGTCAGGGCTAGCCCGAAACGCCATGAGCGTGCGTTTCAGGAAGACGTGGGAAGCCACCCGAGGACATCGTCGCGGAGCGCTTCTGGCGGACGTGAGCCGTCCAGCCGAAGTATCGGACAGGCGAGCGTCGCCAGCCATTCCTCGTGACTCGCCAGGCTGCGACCTTCGAACAACGGGTCGTCGTAACCGCGAGCCCAGGTCAGGAACGCGCTCAATGCTGCTTGATCCACCGGACCCCCTCCCCGTCGCACGTCCTCTCGAGCCTCAATGCGTCGCATTCGCTCCGCTGGGTCCAGGGTCAGGAAGATCACCGCATCGCACCGTCCCACCACACTGTCGCCCCACCCCAACATGGAGCCCGACAAGACCCATGCCTCTCGCGGCAGGAACACCTGCTCCATGAGCGCCAGCCGGTCGGCCTCTGGGCGCTTGTCGAAGTACGGCGGGTCGGTCGGCAACCAGAAGTAGTCGTCGGCATCGGCGTGCGGTACCGCCCAGGTGTCCGCCAGAGCCCGCGCGAGCGTTGTTGTGCCAGAGCCGCTCGCGCCCGTCACGTGAAGCCGAGATCGTCGCATCGGAGAATCGTGTCAGAAGCGCAACCCCGGCCTTTCATCCGCGCATCGGCTACGACCGCAAGCGCGACCAGCGGCAAGCGGACGTTCGCTTCGACTACTTGGTGAACGTCCGGGCAATCTCGTTTCCGGTTTCAAGGTCGAGCTGGACCAAGTAGGAAGACCAAGAGTTCGCGATCACACGCGGGCCTTCCAGTCGAACGGCCGTCCATGAGTCCTGCGGCGCACCCTCCGGCGGTATGGCTGTCCATCTGACCGAGCCATCAGCGCCCCGCCTCGTGATGCTGGCTGCGTAGCCGAGGCCGTTGTCGGTGGGTGCAAGATCCAGAATGTCGTCGCTGTCTGGGATCGGCATGGTCGTGAGCATGGAGAGCATCATGCCTCAGTGGGATCCGGACACCACTCGAGCGCGCCCAACGCGGCAGATGCGTGCGTTCAAATACCGCCGGTGGGGACGTCCAAGCATCCTTCGAACGATCCGCCACCGGGCGCAGGTCCAACCCAAGACATCCCTTCCGCCTGCTACTTGGCAATACCTAATAGCAGGTATAGCCTACCGATATGAGATCCAAAGCCCGGGACCCGCAGCTGCTCAAGGGGGTGCTGCCCATGCTTGTGCTCGCCCTGCTCACCGAGGCGGACTCCTATGGCTACGAGCTTGTCACCCGGTTGCAGGCCGACGGGCTCGGCGATATCGCTGCGGGCACCGTCTACCCAGTCCTGGCCCGCCTCGAACGCGAGGGCCTGATCACTTCGCGTCTGGTGGCGTCATCGTCTGGCCCGGCACGCAAGTACTACGTACCCACGGCCCATGGCGCCGCCGCGCTTACTCGCTCCACGCGGGCTTGGCTCCAGCTGACCACAACGGTCACCGCAACACTCGGCCGGGTCGGCGCCGACCCGGCCCGCGACGCCCTCGCCATGCCTACCCAGAAGGAACCAGCATGAACCAGTCACCGACCGCTCGCCTCACGCTCACCGACCGGCTCCAACGCGACTGGTACGTAATCAAGGTGGACTTCCTGGCCCAGGACGTACCCAGCGGGTACCGCAAAGAGCGGCGCCGCGAGCTGCGGTCGGACCTGACCGCCGCCGCGGGCGACGTCGGAATGTCACAAGCCGTCCGTGACCTCGGCCCGGCTTCGGTCCTGGCACACCAGCTCAAGCTGGCCGAAGGGCGCAAGCTCCCGCACGTATGGACCGGGGTGATCACCTTCACGATCATCTTGTACGCCTGGGCAGGAATGATGATGGCCACCACGTACGCCCTGAACGAGGCTGCCCGCCAACTGGGTGGCGACCGGACCGTGACTGTCCACGCTTCCTGGCTCGGGACGACCGCCTCCATCACGAACGGTCCGCATCACCTATCCGGTCAGTGGGAACCCTCAGTCCTCATGCTCCCCGTAGTTATCGCGGTGTCCCTCCTTGCGGCCCGCGCCTGGCGATACCGCCCCGCCTGGCTGCAGCGGCAACAGGCAAACCGATCCGTCACGGCACCCGACGCCCGCCGCGATAGCTGAACCGCCGTTTCCCCGCAGGGGGAAAGCGATCCGGCGATCAGTGGCTCCCTCGGCCGCCGGGCCCATCGTCGTCGCAAGCGAATCCCTCACCGAACAGGGGACACGCGCCGATCGCGGCAGAAGCGGACGTTCGTGTCTAGCCGGGCGGCGAAGATCGGGAATGGACATGATCCCGCGCCGGCTGGTCGGATACCGTCCAGCGGTGGGCATGCAGAACTACCTGATCGAGGGCGTCTCGGGGACCGGCAAGACGTCGGTCTGCCAGGAGCTACGCCGCCGTGGCTTGCACGCCATCAATGGTGACACCGACTTGGCCTATCAGGGCGACCCGGAAACGGGCGAGCCGACGGACGACGTGCCGTCGCACTGGCATCACATCTGGCACGTGGACCGAGTCCGGACCCTGGTCGCCGACCAGGGTGAGCGCTTCACCTTCTTCTGCGGCGGCTCGCGGAACTTCTCGAAGTTTCAGGACCTGTTCGACGGAGTCTTCGTCCTGGAGATCGACCTGAACACTTTGAACCGGCGACTAGATCAGCGACCAGAAGACGAGTTCGGGGCGCGGCAACCGGAACGCGATCTCATCGTGCGGCTGCATCGAACCAAAGAAGACACCCCCAAGAACGGCATCCCGATCGACGCCACCGCACCGCTCGCCCACGTCGTCGACGAGATCCTCCGCCAAGCGAAGGCGACCGATAGCAGCAACGCAGATCCCGCTTGACTCGTCATCGCTCAACCCCTCATCGGCACGACCGAGCGCGCCACATGCGGCAGAAGCGGATGAGTCGAAGCTCTCAGGGATTCGCTGCCTAAACACCACCAAGAAGCCGCCCGTCCCAGGACGCTGCTTGGGGCTCCTTCGCGTGCCTTACAGCGTCGGGGACCCCCGTACCGGGGTGTCGTCTGGCAGGTCTTCCCAGACAAGCTCCTGGCCGGTGCCGTCACGGCAGATCAGCCGCTTGGCCGCCGGCTGGGCCAGCGCCCACGCCACGACGGCCTCCTCAGATCCCCAGGTCGAGGAGAACCGGCTGTCGGGCCCCTGCCAGGACACCTTCCACACGCCGTCCGCGTGGGGCGGGCCGACGTAAACGATGCCGGTGCCCGGCTCGGGCGGGAGGTACTCGCGCGGTGTGCCCCGGGCGACGCCCTCGGGCAAGTAGTCGGCGTATTCCTCAGTCATGGGATGCCCCTTTCACTCGCGAGGTCTTCCGGCCTCCTGGCGCCGGCGTCGCCGGCAGGTTCCACCCCGGATGTGGTGTAGGTGCCACCGTTGACGTTCATGATGATGGACTCGGCGTAGAAGTACCACCGACCGGGCTAGGACGCCGATGAGCGCACCACATGCGGCAGTTCCGGATGGTTTAGCGGCGTTGAGTGCCGTCGTTGTATGGGTCTGGAGCGCCGGCAGGCATGCGGTCAGCCAACGGCACCCCGACTGCCTCTCGACGACGTGCAAGCATGCGGTCGAGAGTTTCGGCTTCTTCGGGATTGATCGGGTTGGTGTTGCCGTCCATCCCGACCAGCCAAACCAAACCTCGACCGGATCCTGGATCCATCTGGCCCCGTGCCGGGTCGTCATGAACCAAGGCCACTGCATACGTGAGCGAATCCCCGGCCTGCCGCTGTGCCCAGTCGATGACCTGGAGAACGTCAGCTCCAGTCACGTCGTAGGTGTCAGTCCACCCATACGTGGATTTTGGGCCACTGCCGTGCAAGTAGACCCTGAATCTGAGGCGAGAATTTTCCCATCCGGAATCGCGCTCATCGACTTGTACAACCTGAACCTCGCCCATGGTAGGCAGTCTTGCAGCCGCCGACCGAAACCACCGCACATCGGCACGACCGAGCGCACCACATGCGGCAATAGAGGACGTCGGCAAGGGTTGTTGCGGGGGCTTAGCTCTCCTGTGGTTCCCGCACCGATCCGGGCTATGGCTGCGATGCTGGGGCAAGGGGGTTCGGTGGACGCCGCCCCCTGTGGATCGGCAAGTTCCGCAAGGACTCCAACAGAACCAAGAAGGGAATGAAAGCCACCACTTGCCACCAGTTGTCTGGCGCAAGCGAAGGAAGGAATCCGGCTGCCGCAAAGGCTGCCAGTAAGACCAAATGCTTTGGCCGCCAGTCCTTCAGGTTCGTGTAGACGCGAAGGAAGAAGAGGGTGCCTTCATGGCGCTGACCTTGCCTGAACCAGCGCCAAGCACCAGGGGCACCAAACAGGACCAGGCCCAGAGCGCCAACCCCTAGCCAATAGTCACGCCACCCTTCGACGGGAGCGTCATCGGCTGGGAAGAACCACAAGAACCCAGCGACCCCCGCCCCCACCATCCCAAGGCCAAGGGTTTGGATGCGTCCCAAAGGGGCGGTCCGCAGCCAGCTTGGTGCCAGTCCCAGGAGATTCAACGCACAAGCCACGGCCATGATGACCCCGACGACGACGAAAGCCCAAGCCACCAGTACGTAGAACACTGTTCATCCTCACGAGCGTTGCCGACTCATCTCTGAGATCGACTCCAGATTCCGCAGTTTATGGGAAGGGGCGAGAATCCGCCTGCTGGCTACGACCCAGCCTCGGCAGTCACCCCTTGCGGAAGTCCATCCATCACGTGGCGATCTCCCGGCTTGATCAGGTTTGGTGACGCCCGCACATCGGCAGATCCGGTAAACACGCCAGGGGCCCTCGCCCATCACGCGGCGGAAAGACACACCTGTCCGGTGACCGCGCGATGGCGGCAGGTGTGGCTGTCTGCAGACTCGTGCCATAGCCCTCCAAGCTGACCCGCCGGTCTACGAGGAGATCCTCGCGGGCGTGCCAAGCGACAGGGACTGGTGACCGACTTCCTGGCCGCGGCAACAGCGGGGCTGCTTGCGGAGGAACACGCGGACCCGTGGGGCGGTGACCGGCATCCGAGCGTCGGTGTCGTAGCGCACGTAGTCTCCGTCCATGGAGCCCATCCCGCTGCTTGCGCTGCTCGGCGCCGACCTTGACCCGACGATGTGCAAACTTCACTGCGCGGTCTGGAACGGCGAGCAACATCCGATCGACGTCCTGAGCAACGACCCCGAAGGATGGCAGGGCTGGAACAGCTATCGGAGCAACAAGGACGACTTCAACCGACAGTTCGTCTTCTCGCTTGCGCAAGACCGACACGACCTCACGTTATGGCTCTTCGGTGGTGTCTGGGAGGTGCTGGAGCGAGGACCGGAGCAGTACGCGCAGTCGTACAGGGTCACGTTGCGGGAAGACCTGATGGGTCCCTACATCCGTCGTCTCTACGTTCGCCTCGCACTCGGGAGTCGTCAGCGCCGTCGGAAGATGGAGTCGATCATCGACGAGGTGACCGTCGCGTCCATTCTCGAGGAACCATTCGTCGGCGACCCGTTCCCAGGCCACGACAAGATCAACCACGCGCTCGCCGACCTTCAAGTGGTGGTGACTCAGAACCGAACCGACTGGCGGATCGCACTCGAGCAGATGAAGGGCGTGTACGTCATCCACGACCAGGTCACCGGTGCGCGCTACGTCGGTTCGGCTTCCGGCGACACCGGAATTTGGTCGCGCTGGAGTTTCTACGCCAAGACGCTCCATGGCGAAAACAAGGGACTCATCGAGGTCGTGGCGGAGAAGGGCGAGGAGTACTTCCGCAAGAACATGAAGTTCGCCCTCCTGGAGTTCTGGTCCATGCGGACCGACGACGGCCATGTCCTCGACCGGGAGTCTTATTGGAAGGAGGTCCTGCAAGCTCGCTCGCTCGGACACAACAAGAACTAGGAGGATGATCGCGGCGGAATGACGCAGGGCAGAGCCGCCTTGGCGAGACGGCCGGGGCGTTGGCCGTCAGGCCCACGAGGGCGTGCTCACGCCTTCTCTACTGCCGCGAGGCAAAAGTCGTCGTTCAGCTTGATGACCAGCGCCACGATCAGCCTCAACGCGGTGATGTAGGTGTGGAAGTGCGCATCCTCGCCGTCCGCGTTGGCCTGCGAACCGTGAAGGTACTTGTTTCGCAACTCGGGCCCGTTGCTGAAGCCGCGCGCATTGAGGAAATAGTTGAAGTACTTCCCTTCGGCATCGGTCAGCAACGAGGAGCGGCGCGTCACCCAGCCCCTCGCCACCATCGCGTCCGCCTCCGCGCGTCCGGCGTCTGAGAGGTGGTAGTAGCTCGCTGCTTGAGTGGTGAACAGTGCCTTGAGGATCAGGAACTGCTCCACGTTCACGAGCTCAACCCGTGTTCCAGTGTTCTCAAGAACTCCCAGTCTGATCAGGTGGTCGACGCTTGGCTTCTGGTAGTCCTCGAAGTCGGCGTACGCGACCTGGTTCTCCAGCAGAAGCCTGGCTGCGTTGTCTGCCCGCAGGTTCTCGTTGATGTAGTGCAGCCTTGACTGGTCGGAGAACAAAAGGTGGAGGATGCCCGCAAACTCTTCACGTTCAGACGGATAGAGGTACTTGCCGTCGAGGAGACTCGGCATCTCCTTGTATCGGACCTGCTCGGACCCCATGGCGAGCAGGTCACGATCGAGCCCACCGTCCTTGACGAACAGGGTGAACTGGTTTGCAACGCTTTCCATCTCAGCGAAGAGATGCCTCACCTTCTGGAGGTAGGACGTCCCGCTGCCCGTCGGGGTGAATGAGAAGTTCGAGGCCCCGAACTCCTTAACGAGGTACTCCTCGAAGAACCAAGAGATGACCTGCTCCAGGTCGATGTCTTTCGACTCTAGGAAGTAGTGGTACAGGCGCGTCTGGAGAAGGGTTGTCATGTCGATGGCTCGAAACGCTGCGCCGACCTTGTACTCGGTCTTGCCTGTGGTCCCCATGAACCGTTCCATGACGCCTAGTTGCGCCGGGTAGGACGGAAGGACCAGCAGTGCTTGACGGTCAACGAAGTCGAACAGGTGCAGAAAGTTGTTGAGGATGCTGGGGTTGTCGCAGGTCTCTTCCAGCCACCGGCTGCTGTACGTGTACCGAGAGACCAACTCACCTGCGGTGTCCATCTCGAACACGAACGGTTCATCTTGGGTTCCGGAGATGCTCACTTCGCAGCCAGTCTTGAATCCCTCGTTCTCCTCGAAGAACTTCGCGGTCATGTCATCCCCGCGTCGCTTCGCACGCAGCTTGAGCTTGGCGTCGATGCCGGCTGGTTGATTTTCCTTGGCGCTCGCGATCAGCCCGACGTAGTTCGGATTAGCGTCCTCGCTGTCGATGTAGCTCTCAAGCAGCTCCCGGGCGTCGCCTGGTGTGAAGCTCGGTGGAAGATGTACTTCTCCTCGAACGTCGTCCTGCAGGTATTTTCGAACCAGGTGCTCGGCACTTTGAGGCGAAGCTCGCAGCTCATCCCGAATCTCGGCGTCGTAGGCCTGCACCAACTTCTTACTCGCGAGCAACTCACCTAAGTGCACGCCTGCCGCGGTGAGCGCGGAAAGGACCGTCGCGCCGTCGCAGCGTTCGAAGGCCTTGTTCCGACCGAGAAGGTCCAGAAGATCCCCGTGATAGTCGTGGCTGACACCAGCGACCGTGGCTGCGAAGTTCGTGTTGTCGATCGCCGCAAAGAACCGTGCTACTGCACTACGGATCTGGGGAATCCGTGCTTTGGCCCGGCTGCGCTCCTCCTCGGTGTAGGCGTTCGGAAGGATCCCATGTTCGAGGTACTGCTGAACGTTGTGGAGTTCGAGAACGTCCACAGTGCCCGTCGGGGCATTCTTTGGATCGAACCGCTCAGCAAGTTCGACTACGCGCGGGACGTGCCAACCCGTCGCCAAGTCATGCACGCCATAGAACCGAACCCGCCGCAGGTCCGCGTCCTCTTCACTCACTTGCTGACCTCACTCCAACTCGCGCAGTCTGAACAAAGTCATCCTGACGCATTGGTATGACAGAAGAAGGTCTGCAAGAGCGGTCCCGCCTGCAGAGCGCTCGGGCAGTGTGGGATAGCTCTGACGGGTCGGGTCCTCTGCAACAGTGAGACTGCGAACTCGCTGATCATCGGCCGAAGAGTTGGCCAGACTACACGGACGTATGGACGGGACGGGGTACACACGAGGGTCAAGCGCCTGAAACGGCGCGTCTCACGTGTCAACGAGAGCGGCCCCGTCTTACGTTTGCGTCATTCTGGGCGGTAGGACGCGGCCACTCATCGGTAGATCTGGTTGTAATTGGTGACCGTCTGCCGTCTCGATGGCGAACCTTCCACGTGGGAACATCGCCGAGGGCCGTGGCGCGAGAGGCCGTGTCTGTTGCCGTGTCTGTGAAGTAACCCCCTAGACCGCGGGCGTCGTACGACGCGCATGCTCTGGCCGCCTGACCTTCCATCGCTCCCGATCCGGCCGGAGCTGGGAACCAAGAGCAGGTCGTTGGTGGGGAGCCAGCCCGGTTGCCTGCGTTGTCGCTGAACCGCTGACTCACCACATCGCCTTCAACAGAGATTCACCGCATGTTGTACCGCCCTCCGCGTAGTCGCTGCGTCGGCGGGATCAGCCCGCCCGCAGGACGCGGAGGGCAATCAGCATGCTCATCAACGAGGTCAACATCCAGCCAAACCGTACGGGTCTCCCCGGCATAGCCTCCTTGGAGTCCATCGTCGGCGCCTTGCTCACGTTCGGGCTTGTTGCCGCCGTTGCGGGTATCGCCATCTCGGCCATCGCATGGGCCATCGGCTCGCACTCTGGCAATCCGCATGCCGCAGGAAAGGGCAAGTCCGGGGTGCTGGTTGCACTTGGCGCGGCGTTCCTGATCGGCGGCGCGACGTTCCTCGTGAACTTCTTCAACACCCAAGGCGGCCTCCTCTCATGAGCCGTCTCGCCAAGGTTTCCGTCCGAAGGAAGTGGGCACTGGGAGCAACCGTGATGGTGGTGCTGGCTGGCGTCACCGGTGCGGTCATCCTCATCGAACCAACGTCGCCGACTACCGCCGGCAATTCTGACGTGGAAGCCTCGAACCCGACGCCGGCGACAACCCCGTCGCCAGCCGGCCCGTCGCCACTGACCTCAGAACAACAGGCGGAGCTGCAGCGCAGCATCAGCCGCATTCGCCAGGTCGCGCCGGTCAAAGGGGCGGCGTCTCCGCCGTACCCCGCAGTGAGTGCGGAAGCCCGTCGTCAGCCGGACCTCTACGCAGCCGCCTTCGTGCGCCAGCTGTTCACCCAGGACTACCGCGTTAGCCGCGACGTGCTCCTGGCCTGGGTGCAGTCCGAGTCAGCGCAGTCCACCGACCCGCTCGTCGTCGGGCTGACCCCCGTCGACCTACGAAGCAGGATGGCCGTCGCCTCCATTCAGGACGGCGACAACGGTCCGTCACCGATGCCAAGTCCAAGCGACTGGACGGATCTGGCTCGCCGACACGGGCATACAACCGCCCGGATTCAACGCGTCACCCAGCCGCTGTCCTGGGCAAGTGCCGTGGCGAACGGTCAGATCAGCGACCCGGGTGTGACCGCCCGCCAGGTCGACGCCGAAGTCACGCTGCACACCGTTGACCACGGCAAGCCCACGGCCGTGCGATACAGCGTGGCCCTGGTGGTCAACCTGGAGGGACCTCCGGTCCTCGACGGATACGGGTTCGTTGCGGCGATCACCTACAACGTGGTCCGGGTGGGCTGAACGTGAGCTGCACCGGAGCGAACGCCCTCAACCCCGTCTGCCGCATCAACGACATGACGACCGCGGCCGCCAATGACGCCTTCTCGAACATCGCCGGATGGTTCGGCAAAGCCGCATCAGAGGCGACGACCTGGCTCTGGCTGGAGATCGGGTCGGCAACGTCGGTGAACCTCGGCTCTCCGCAGTTGGCCACAGATCTCGCGGCAACTTCCGCCATAGCCGTCGTCCTGAGCCTCGCACTCTTCCTGGTACAGGTCATCACCTCGCTGCTGCGCCGCGAACCGAGCGGACTCGGCCGGGCCGTCAAGGGCCTGGTGATCGCCCTCGTCGCGTCGGTCTTCGCGCTTGGCGTCACGAGAATCCTTCTGGGAGTGGTGGATTCACTGTCCGAGGGTGTCGTCAGCTACGCCATGGGCACGACCATCGAGGGTCTGGGAGCCAAGCTCGCGATCGGGAGCATCGCGGGGGTGACGAACCCTGCGATTGTCCTGCTGCTCTCCATCATCATTCTCGCCGCAGTCGTCGTGGTCTGGGCCGCGATGATGATCCGCAAGATGATGATCATCATCGCGGCCGTCCTCACCCCCTTGGCTTTCTCCGGCGCCACCGCCGACATCACCCGTGGCTGGGTCCGCAAGTGGATCGAGTTCATGGCCGCGATGATCGCCTCCAAACTGCTCTTGGTCATCATCTTCATGATCGGTGTGTCTGTCATGGAAGGCGCCGGGATGAGCGCCCAACCGGGGCCGGGGCAGCAGCTCACCCAGCTGGCCACCGGCTGCCTCATCCTGCTGATGGGAGGGTTCGCCCCCTGGGCCGCCATCAAGATGTTCCACTTCACCGGCGACGCGCTGCAGTCCGCACACGCCTCCGTCGCACAAGCGCCCAGCGGGGCGCGGACCGTCCTGGCGGCGCCGCAAAAGGCCAGCGTCATGCACTCCCATGCCTCTCAGGCGGCCGCCAAACTGTCCGGGACCGGCGCAGGGCCTGCTCGTGGCGAACCTCGTAAGGAAAGCGCCGAACTGCTCAAGGACAAGCCCGGAGCAGGCGGAAACCCGGGTGGGAGGGTCAGCCCTGCCGCGTCCGGCAACGGACTTCCCTCTGCCACTGCTAAACCCCTCGCCGCGGGGACTGGCTCCTCCGCCGCTGGTGCGGGTTCCTCCACCGTCGCGGGCGGATCTGGCGGGGCCGCGGCGGCTGGCGGATCCGTGGCAGCCGCCGCCGTGGTGGCTCCCGTAGTTGTCGCCGCCGGAGCTGTGACAGCGGCCAAGAAGGCGGCCACCGCGACGGCCAACGGTGCGGGTCAAGCCTTGCCTGCGCCTCCTGCGTCGCCGGTCCAGGAATGGCCCCACCGCCAGAGAAGCAACTAAGAAGTCGTGACCTCGCTCCACTTCCACGAGTCGCAGAGAGCAAACACCATGACCGATACCGCTAATGCAATCCCACCCAACCTCGTCCGATTCGGCCGTCGATCATCTCGCGGGCTGTTGCTTGGCTTCTCTGCCGCGCGAGTCGCGTGCATCGCCGCCGCGGCAGCCGTGTTCATCCCGTCCCTGCTGATCGGGGGCATCGTGGGCACGGCCGCCACCGCCACCGTCTGGGTCAGCCTTCTCGCCGCGGCATTCGTGCCGTGGGCAGGGCGACCCATCATCGAGACCGCGCCCACCGCGGCGCACTTCCTGACACGCCGCGCCCTGAGGCAGACGAGGTATGCCGTCCGTCCGGGTAAGCCCCGCCCCGCCGGAACCCTGGCGTTGCCAGGAGATGCGGCGGCGTTGCGCTGGCTCGCGGACTCGGCATCGGGCGCCGTCATGGTGCATGACCCTCATGAGCAAACCCTGACCGCGGTCGCGCACGTGAGTCACCCGGCATACGTGCTGCTCTCCCCCGGCGAACAGTCCCGACGGGTGCAGGGCTGGGGTCGGGCCCTTGCCGGGCTCGCGGCCTCGGGCACCTGCGCGAGAGTGCAGATCCTGGAGTCTGCCCAGCCCGACAGCGGCCGCGGGATGAGCGACTGGT
>Ga0209798_10001634_pt1 | contig 13408 bp, 13 predicted proteins | sample DOMMetBare3Fresh_FD_187475 | JGI IMG/M metagenome (GOLD analysis project Ga0209798, IMG submission 187475) | Wetland sediment microbial communities from St. Louis River estuary, USA, under dissolved organic matter induced mercury methylation -... | ecosystem: Environmental > Aquatic >...
TGGTCGACTATTCCAATGCTGTATAGTACGATATTCAGCAATTCCCCCTGGTCAATTTTCAATCGGTACGGGTGGTCAGTTTTCAATCGGCGCCAACATCAATAATAATATTGTTGTAGTTAAGCGCATCCAGTATTTTTTGAATTTCAATTTCAGATATGCGTCTTTCTCTCGGTCTAGGGTTTTTAGGTCTTCTAATCTCAGAAACAGGGTTCGATTGAATCCACCCCCAATCCCTCTTTGCCGTTGAAAGCACAGCCGAGATCAAATTGAGTTCTCGATTGACACTAGCTGGCGACACTTTTTTCAGGCGGCTATCTCTCCAATCTGCAATATTTGTTGGAGTTAGTTCTGACAGTTTAATTTTGGCAAGATGATCTCGTGCAAAAGCTTTCAGTTTTATCTGTTCATAACGCTTTCCCTTTTTATCTACAGACACCTCATTTCCATAGCGTTCGAAAGCATCCGCTACCGTTTTTGTGCAGCCTGGATTTACTAAATCAGTTTCAATGTCAGCTTCAACTTTAGCCGCCCATGCTTTTGCCTGAGCCTTTGTATCGAAAGATCCTGACTTGCGCATACCATTTTTGTAGACCTCGGCCCTCCATGTGTTATTTCGCTTTCTGAATGTAGCCATAGCTGTGGAATATTTGGCGTAATTTTGGCGTAATGAATAATACCATTTTTGGAAAAATCGGGCAATTATGGGATTTTAAAAGCATAAAAAAAGCCGCTGAATACCTTGATTTTAGCGGCTTTATGATGATTTAGGAAATACCGGGATATTCTGGTATTTCCTGTATTGGTACCGATGGCCGGACTTGAACCGGCATGACTTGCGTCACCACCCCCTCAAGATGGCGTGTCTACCAATTTCACCACATCGGCATAGAAGTGATTCTTATTTTTCTTTCACAGTATTTTTGCTTTTATCGGCAACGGACTTTTCTTCCACTGATTTAATTTCTTCCGCCTTCGGAACTACCGTTTCCTTGATTTCCGGGTTACTGCTAACTAAAGGCTTTTCCTGTTCAGTGATTTTTCCGTTGTTAGGAGTAGCTGGCACAGGCACTGACGGCGCGCCATCGGCGGCATTTTTGTCACCACTATCAGGAATGCTGAGTGTCTCCTGCTCGGATGAAGGCGTGCTCATAAGATCATATACGGCGCCTTTGTGACTATTCAAGACTGCAAGTCCCAGGCTGGTTATAAAAAACAATGCCGCTAAAATTGCTGTCGTACGGGACAAAAATGAAGCCGCTCCCTGAGCGCCAAATACTGAGCCTGACGAACCTGTGCCAAAAGCCGCACCAGCATCAGCTCCTTTGCCTTGCTGCATTAACACCAAGCCGATAACGCTCAGGCCTAACAAGACGTGAATAACTATAATAAACTGATACATGAAAATTTAATTTTTTAAATTGAGTGATAAATCTTTAAAAAGGATTCCGCATCCAACGAAGCTCCACCAATTAAACCGCCATCAATATCCGGCATGGCGAACAAACCTTTGGCATTTTCAGGCTTGGCACTACCCCCGTATAAAATTTGTAATTTTTCCGCGATACTCCGATTTTTGGCTGCCATATAATTTCTGATATATTTGTGGACTTCCTGAGCCTGTTCATCGGTTGCCGTTTTCCCGGTCCCTATTGCCCAAACTGGCTCATAGGCAATAACTGCTTTGGCAAAAGCGTCGATACCCGCCAAATTAATAACCGCATTCAATTGTTCGTCGATAACAGTAAAAGTTTGATCCTGTTCGCGCTGTTCCAGCGTTTCGCCTATGCACAAAATCGGAATAATGCCCTGGGTTTGCGCTTGACAAAAACGCGCTGCAACTGAGTCATTAGTGTCGCCATAATAACTGCGTCTCTCGGAATGACCAACAATGACATACTGGCAATTCAGCTCGCTAAGCATGGCCGCTGAAATTTCTCCGGTGTAGGCACCGGATGGTTTGTCTGCGACATTCTGCGCGCCCAGCGCCAATCGTGTATTTTTGACCACTGCACCAACGGTGTCCAGATAAACATAAGGAACACAAATTGCAATTGCTGCAATATTGGAACCCAAACCGGCGATAATCCCCTTTGCAAGAGACTCGGCACTAGCACGAGTCCCGTTCATCTTCCAATTTCCAACCACCAGTGACTGACGCATTATTACCACCCCGCAATGAATAGAACCAAACTGCTTATGATAAAGGCTATTAACTTCTAGTTCAAGTTCATATTGCTCTTATGACCGCATCGGCCAGTTGCTGAGCATAATTGTTCACGTCTTCAACATTTGGGCCTTCCACCATCACGCGAATCAGTGGTTCTGTTCCTGATGCCCGGAGTAATATCCGGCCGGTATTGCCCAGTTTTTTCTCAATCCCTGAAACGGCTTTCTGGATATTTTCATCATTATCCAAATTAATTTTTTTATTTGTTTTGACATTAATCAGGACTTGCGGATATTTTTGCATTCCGGATTTCAATTCATGCAAATTCTTGCCGCTGTCCTGCATCTCCGCCATAACCTGCAGTGCGGCTATGATGCCATCGCCTGTGGTTGTTCTGTCCAAACAAATGATGTGGCCGGAACCTTCCCCTCCCAAGATGCCTTTATGGTCGGCCAACATTTCCATAACGTAGCGGTCGCCGACTTTGGCCCTGAGCAGATTGATTCCCAATTTTTTTAAGCCGTGTTCCATACCGAGATTTGTCATTAATGTGCCAATCACCGGCCCTGATAACATCCCTGCATCAAGACGGGATTTTGCAATAATATAAATCAGCTCATCGCCATCAACAATTTCACCTTTGTGATCGACCATAATCAAGCGGTCACCATCGCCATCCAGCGCAATACCCAGATCAGCGCGATAGGCTAAAACCGTTTCGGCCAGTTTCTGGGGTTTGGTGGCGCCGCATTCGTCATTGATATTAAGACCATCGGGTTCAGCGCCAATGCTAACAACTTCAGCGCCGATTTCGCTAAACACATGCGGTGCAATATGATAAGTGGCGCCATGCGCGCAATCGACGACGATTCTCATGCCGCTAAAATCAAGTCGGGTAGGCACGCTGGCCTTGCAAAATTCAATATAACGACCTGCCGCATCTCCAACCCTTTTGGCTTTGCCTAATTTTGCGGACTCTACTGTGGACATCGGCGAATCAAGATACTGTTCCATTTTTTGTTCAATTTCATCAGGCAGTTTTGTGCCCTCAACCGAAAAAAATTTGATCCCGTTATCATAATAAGGATTGTGGGAGGCACTAATGACTATGCCTGCTTGAGCCCTTAACGTTCTAGTTAGATAGGCAATTCCTGGAGTCGGCATCGGCCCTAGCAGATGCGTATCGACACCGGCGGCAGTCAATCCTGCTTCGAGGGCAGACTCGAACATATAGCCTGAAATACGAGTATCCTTGCCAACTAATACAAAACCATGGCCTTCTCTGGCAAATACCCGGCCAGCCGCCCAACCCAGTTTCAACAAAAAATCTGCAGTTATCGGAGGAATACCAACTTTTCCTCTGATGCCGTCAGTGCCAAAATATTTTCTTGTCATGTTTTTTGTTTCCATCTAGAGAATAATGATAAAAGCGTTTTATCAACAGAAATAAATAAGCTTTCAGAATATTGAATTTACGCTATCGAAGTTTTTTATCCATATCAAGCGTATTATAAAATCTCGGTTTTAATGATTCTCTTACCCTTCCCCCCGGAAAGAGAATGAATTTAGGTACTGAAAGTCGAAGTGCAAAATATTGATGAGTTATGGACTAAATATAGCTAGTTTTTCTTACTCAACAGACCCGGTTTGACGAAAAATTTCCATAAAAAAAGGAGAGACATAACATCTCTCCTTCTTTAGTTATTCGGTTGAAATGCAATAGGATTAGCCTTGCCCGGCGGTAGCTCCTATTGATTTGACGGGTGTTTTACCATCTTTACCCATCAATCCATCCGTTTTGATATCGCCGCGCGGAGGCACATCATCCCATCCCTGCGGAGCTCTTACCGGTACGCGAGCCATCAGGTCGTCGATTTGATACTTATCGATCGTCTCATATTTCATTAGCGCTTCCGCCATGGCATGCAAAATATCGATATTTTCTTTTAAGATTTTTTCCGCACGCTCGTAATTCCGGTCAATGATGGAACGAATTTCCTCGTCGATGGTGTGCGAGGTTTCTTCGGCAACTGTCTTATGTTGCGTTACTGAACGCCCCAAAAACACTTCGCCTTCTTCCGCACTGTAGGTCAAAGGCCCCAATCGTTGTGATAAGCCCCATTTGGTCACCATGTTTCTGGCTAGTTCTGTCGCCCGTTCAATATCATTGGATGCTCCCGTGCTGACTTGTTCCCAACCAAAGACCATTTCCTCAGCAATACGACCGCCATATAGACTGGAAATCATACTGTCCAGTTTTTGTTTACTGGCGCTGTACTGGTCTTTTTCTGGCAGGAACATTGTAATGCCCAACGCCCGGCCTCTAGGCATAATACTGACTTTATAAACGGGATCATGTTCAGGTACCAATTTACCAACAATCGCGTGACCTGCTTCATGATACGCCGTCATGCGCTTCTCTTTTTCGCCCATCACCATGGAATGTCTTTCAGCGCCCATGATTATTTTATCTTTAGCCTTTTCCAAATCCGACATGCTGACAACCCGTTTGTTCATCCTGGCTGCGAATAGAGCGGCTTCATTAATCAAATTGGCTAAATCAGCTCCTGAGAAGCCAGGAGTCCCCTGTGCAATATACTTGACTTCAACATCGGCATCGGCCGGTACTTTTTTCATATGCACGTTAAGGATTTGTTCACGCCCCCTAACATCAGGCAGTCCCACAGTAACCTGACGGTCAAAACGGCCTGGCCGCAATAGGGCCTTGTCCAGCACATCCGGACGGTTGGTCGCAGCTATGACAATAATGCCTTCGTTGCCTTCAAATCCATCCATTTCGACCAAGAGCTGATTTAAGGTCTGTTCGCGCTCATCGTTGCCACCACCTAAACCAGCTCCCCGTTGACGGCCTACTGCGTCAATTTCATCGATAAAAATAATACAAGGTGCATGTTTCTTAGCCTGATCAAACATATCACGCACACGTGAAGCGCCTACACCAACAAACATCTCGACAAAATCTGAACCTGAAATGGTGAAGAAAGGCACTTTCGCTTCACCCGCTATGGCTCTAGCCAACAATGTTTTACCGGTTCCCGGAGGGCCGATCATTAAGGCACCGCGAGGAATTTTCCCCCCCAATTTCTGATATTTGGCAGGATCCTTTAGAAAATCAACCATTTCGACGACTTCTTCTTTGGCCTCATCACACCCTGCGACATCGGCAAAAGTCACTTTGACCTGATCTTCTTCAAGCATCCTGGCCTTGCTTTTGCCAAAACTCATTGCTCCACGGCCGCCGGCGCCACCACCTTGCATTTGTCGCATAAAAAACACCCAGACGGCAATCAACAGCAGCATAGGGCCAAAAGAAACCAGCAGTTGCATGAGCATGGAGGGCTGTTCAGGCGGCACGGCCTTAATCTCAACGCCGTTGGCTAGCAAATCATCAACCAAATGAGGATCCGTTGGTGCATATGTTTTAAAAAGGCGCCCATCCTGCATTTTACCTTTGATAACATGCTCGTCAATCATGACCTGCTGAACCTGTCCGGCTTTCACAGCTTCAATGAATTGCGAGTACGATAGGGATGAATCCACTCGGTCGCTCTGCGGGCCATAATTATTGAAGATAGCCATCAATACAATGGCGATGACTACCCACAAGATAATATTCTTTAACATATCGTTCAATTTATACGCCCCAGGCCTGAATGGCTCACGGTTTAAAAACAATTTAATTATATCAGGGTTCCCACTCAAACCGCCGGATAAATAACGGCGCTTGTTCCTTGTGCTTGACTGCTGATCCCACCTATATAGTCATATCACCTATATAGTCATATCACCTATATAGTCATATATGGGTCCAAACGGAGTTATTTAAACCCTTTGGCTAAAATATAAACCTCGTTACTTCTGGATCTTGAGGCTTTAGGCTTTCTAATAGCCACACTTGAAAAATAGCGCTTTACTTCCTGCAAAAACGTTTCGTAACCTTCGCCATGAAATAATTTAACCAGAAATATTCCATTGCTCGATAACACCGACCTTGCCATCTCCAGCGCCAGTTCCGCCAAATATAAAGAGCGCGGTTGATCAATGACTTTATTACCACTCATGTTCGGCGCCATATCAGACAGCACCACATGAACGGTTGCGCCTTCCAGCATCTTTTTTAACTGATCCAGCACAATCTGCTCACGGAAATCACCCTGGATAAATTGTACACCCTCTAAAGGTTCCATGGGTAAGATATCCAGCGCAATAATAAAGCTTTTTCCGTCCGTCAATTCTCGCACATATTGCGACCATCCCCCCGGCGCCGCACCCAGATCGACAACCGTCATGCCAGGTTTAATAATATGATCTCGTTTTTGAATCTCACTCAGCTTGAAAACCGAACGCGATCTATATCCCTTTAACAACGCTAATTTGACATATTCATCATCGGAATGTTCCTGTATCCAGCGATTGCTACTTTTACTTCGCCCCATATCCTGCTTCAGTGTAAAATAAGACTTTTATATTTTAGGAATTTTTAAAGAGTGGACTCCGCAGACAAGAAAAAACTCAGGGCTCGGGCTCACGCCTTAAAACCCGTTGTTTTGATTGGTCAATCAGGCCTAACAGCAGCCGTTCTGGCCGAAATTGAATTGGCACTCAATAGCCATGAACTAATTAAGGTAAAGATACGTGCCGAACGAGAAGATCGCAAACTAATCAGCGCAAAAATATGCGCGGAAACAAACGCTACGCTCATTCAAAGCATTGGACAAATCAGCGTTCTAAACCGGTTAAACCCTAGTAAATAATGGCACAGACCCCCTAGTCTGAAAAATAAGCTTGCCGTCATATAAAAAAATCCAGTTCGTTACCCTGAGCCATTCATAACGTTCTGGCAAAAACGGCAAAGCGAATACACATACACTTATTTCTTATTGATATGTTTCGCGATCTTCTCGCCCTTCTTGGTTCAACTGCTGCTGAATTCAGGTTTAAGCGCGGTTATTTAACCATGAAAACCAATCATGCTGAAAGATAGTGCTGGCATCATTAATCTCGAAACTCCGGTGTTCGTTTGGTTAAGTAGCTATTTCCTATCAAATCGCCAAATTAAAAACCAAGTAAAGAATAACATTCTAAAATCACTTTGTCTGGAACTCGGCTCGATAGCTCCTGGAAAACGATAATTAACAAAAAAAAGATCAGCCGGTGCCGGTGTTATATTTGATATCTATTATGTAATAACGATGTTCATGGAACTCATTTTTAATTAAAACTTCATCATCCAAGGTTTTTTTGAGTAAGGCTTTTGCCATCGGCGAATCAATGCTGATATATCGTTTTTTCGAATCAAGCTCATCTGCCCCTACGATACGGTAAGAGACTTCTTCGCCCGCATCATTTTCCAGCGTTACCCATGCACCAAAAAAAACCCGATCTTGAACCTGTGGTATCTCAGCAACAATTTTAAGTGCCGGCAGACGTTTTTGCAGATAATAAATGCGCCGATCTAGCCCCCGCAGTTCCTTTTTTCTGTAAATATATTCGGCGTTTTCAGAGCGGTCACCCTCTGCTGCCGCGGCTGATAATGCCGAAACAACTTCTTTGCGTTTACTCCAAAGCCCAGTTAACTCAATCTCCAGCGCCTGAAAGCCCTCCTGCGTGATATAGGGGGAGGATTGGGGTTGTGGCGATCTCCAGCGTGCCATGACTTGATTACCGGTTAGTTATCCTTGCCGGATAAATAATTAACAAAATTGGACCAACAAAAATAAATAATCAATTTTTCAGACAAAAGTAAATTTAATCTATATCATAATCCGTTTTTTATACAGAGAAAAAGGTTTTATCATGCAAGTTGCTGACAATAGGGCTGTTTCCATTCATTATACACTGACTGACGATGACGGCGAAGTATTGGATAGCTCAGAGGGAAGAGAGGCTTTAGAGTATCTACATGGCAGTGGAAATATCATTTCCGGCCTGGAAAAGGCGCTGGAAGGCAAAGCTGTCGGAGATAAATTTAACATTCGTATTGCCGCACAAGACGCATATGGCGAATTCGCTGATGAAATGATTCAGGTAATCTCAAGGTCGATGTTTGAAGGCATAGATAACATTGAAGTGGGCATGCAGTTTCAAGCTGATGTGAATTACGGAACTGGTGTGGTTACAGTGGTAGAAATTGATGGCGACAATATTACCATTGATGGCAATCACCCGCTGGCGGGGCAGGCGCTAACCTTTGACGTTGAAATCGTCGCCATAAGACCAGCCACCAAAGAAGAAGTGGCTCATGGCCATATTCATGGCGCGGGTTGTCATCATTAGTTTTATTAGTTCAGTGGCTAAATCCTGCGAAAGCCAATTGGCAGCAGCGGATTATAAGGTTAAAGCCAAACTATTTTGCCGAAATTATACCCAACGCACTTTCAATTGCAGTGCTTGGGTTCTGCTCTCCTCTACTTCGTAGATAATTCAAATGTAAAGCAATATTAACCGCACACTCGTCCGATAGGAAAACGGCAACTAAAACAGCTGCCTTTGCCTAATTCGCTGGCAATATGCAAAACCGCGTCATGACGCATCATTACGTGTTTGACAATCGCCAGCCCCAGCCCTGTTCCATTCACTTTCTTGCTACGCTTAACTTCAACTCGATAGAATCGCTCTGTGATTCTTGGTATGTCTGCCACAGCAATACCTTCGCCCTGATCCATGACATCCAGTAATAACGAATCCTCAGTTCGATACCACCGCACTCTCACCACAGAATCTTCCGGTGAATATTTAAGGGCATTACCCAGCAGATTGGTAAAAGCACTGCGCAGTTCATGCTTTTCTCCGTAAATATGCGAATCAATTTCCAGAGTTAATTGAATACGCTGTCTGGAAGCATTTTTCAATGCATCTCCTTCGTTACAAATTTGACTTAACATGGCTGGAATATCAACACATTCTGATTTTATTTGCTGGGTTTCCAAATGGGTCAGTAGTAACAGGTTGTCTACAAGATGCTGCATGCGCTCGGTCTGCCCCTGCATTTGCCGTATGGAGTCGGCCAATAACGGTGAATCGCCCTGGTCCAGATCTTGCAAAGTTTCCAGATAACCTTTCAGAACGGTTAATGGTGTCCTCAATTCATGAGATACATTAGCGACAAAATCCTTACGCATTCTTTCCATTTTTTTTAGTTGTGATACATCCTGTGCCAATAATAAGCGCAGCCCAGGACCGTAGGATACGATACGTATAGACAGCGTAATTCGGTTATTGACCGGAGAAGGTAAAATGACGGATTCGCTATAGTCGCCAAATTTGAGATAGCGAATAAACTCCGGGAAACGTATCAGATTGGGAATGCGCTGGCCTTTATCCGATTGCTGTAAGCCCAAAACCTCTTGCGCTGCTTTATTGATCCATTCAATTTCATCATTAGCGCTCATCACAACTGCCGCATCCGGTAAAGCTTCCGTTGATTGGCGAAACTGGTCGATTATTTTGCTGAGCTTTTTTTTACGGCGTTTTTCATTTTTTTTTATCCGATAGACATGGTAATAAATCTCTTCCCATATCCCTTTGGTGTTGGGGTATTGACCCTTTCCACCCTTGCGTACCCATTTTTCAAAACGAGTGACTTGAATAATCTGGCCAATTAAAAGCCCAACAGTCAGCAAAAATATAAGCGGCAGAAAGAAACCAGTGACGCCGCCAACGATCGAAACTGGCAACAGCAGCAATAATAAAGTTCGAATTTCTTTTTGCCATACATTCATAAACTATTAATCTATCAAGGAAAATCGATAGCCAAAACCGCGAACCGTTTGAACCAGCTCTTCTCTGCCGTATTCACCGAGAATCTTTCGTAAACGTCGAATATGAACATCAATGGTGCGTTCTTCGATGTATACACTTCGGCCCCAAACTTGATCCAATAATTGGGTGCGACTGTATACTTTGTCGGGATGGGTCATGAAAAACTGCATTAAGCGGAATTCGGTAGGGCTAACTTCCAGTTGTTTATCGCCTATGCTGAGCCGATGCTGCTCGGGGTCGAGAATCAAATCACCCAGAGTAATTTTCGACGAGTCCTGCAATTTCCCGCTTCTGCGCAAGACCGCACGGATACGGGCCACCAATTCTTTAGGCGAAAAGGGCTTAGTCATATAATCGTCTGCGCCAATTTCAAGTCCTTTGATTTTATCCTCTTCCTCACCCCGCGCAGTCAATAAAATAATCGGCAGTTCCCGAAAAACAGGCTCTTTTTTCAAACGTCTGGCCCATTCGACACCGCTAATACCAGGCAACATCCAGTCTAGCAGAATTAAATCTGGAAATGTCTCATCCAGCACTTTTTGCGCCTCCTCGGCATCTGCTGCCGCAACCGGCGAAAAACCAGCCTGATCAAGTACCATCATTAACATCCTTCTAATGGCATCTTCATCTTCAACCACGAGAATATTTGTTTTGGGCATAATTTATCAATGATTAAATAAATCCCTGTATTGTAACAATCAAATGTGACCTTTTGATGACACAGTTGAATCAATTTGCTCCACTTTTCAGACGTTACTATTTTTCAATTCGCTTTTAGGGGCGTTATCGAATAGGGCATTACATTCGGTTTCTAAAATGCCGCCAATAATACGACTGTTTCGAAAAGGAGTTTGTGCAATGACTTCTTCAGCCCGGATATTGATTTGCCTCCAGTTATGTGACTGTAGATAGGGTATCGATGTGCCATAATAAACTGTAGCAATTCCTGCCCATTCAATTGCGCTTTGACACATCGAGCAGGGTTCGGCAGTCGTGTATAAATCAAATTCGCTCCAATCTGCTGAGCGGTTAAATTCAGCGCAATGATTGATCGCGACCATTTCACCATGAAAAGTCGGATTAAGAGACGATTGATTATAACCTTCGGCAACAATTTCTCCGGTTTCACGCCGAACAATAATTGCTCCAAACGGAAATGCCGGGGCTTTCAGAGCCAATTCAATTGCTCTGCGCATATAATTTTCATGAGTCATCGTATAAAAATCCGTGAAACTTGAGGTTTTATTTTTTCACTAAGCAGTGCGTTAGGATACTTCAATGTATCTTCCGAAACAGCATGTCTCAGATGGGTATAGAAGGATGTGCTCTCGCGTCCCGGTAAATCCATAAGCTGGCCAATTGGTTAATGCTGGTTAGTAAGTAAATTTTTTATTGATAATTAATAAAAAAACGTTAATTTCATTCATCTGAGGTTCATAGATACTTTTTATATTACGCATGCGAACTGATAATATTATTGCAGTATAGAGACAATGTTAACTGGAATTCACAACAACAATAAATGCAGGAGATTAAAATGGGTATGTTACAAGAATTTAAAGAGTTTGCGATCAAAGGTAATGTTATTGACATGTCGGTCGGTATCGTTATCGGCTCTGCTTTTGGCAAGATTGTTTCATCATTTGTCGCCGATGTCATCATGCCTCCGATAGGCGTGCTTGTCGGCGGAGTCGACTTTACCAAATTGGTCGTAACGATAAAGGAAGCCGTTGGTGACGCACCTGCAGTCACCTTAAATTATGGCAATTTCATCCAAGCCATGGTTGATTTTACGATTATTGCAGCCGCCATTTTCATGGTAGTAAAACTCATCAGCAATCTTAAGAAAAAAGAAGAAGCAGCACCAGCACCTGCGCCCGGACCAACTAAAGAAGAATTACTGTTAACTGAAATCCGCGACTTGCTGAAATCAGGAAAATAGATATATCGTTTGACGATTTACCGCTATTGATCTGGCCCGATAATGTTTGAAACTGAAGCCATGAGCTTCAGCTATTATTAAATTAAGTTCAATTAATTTAACTAAAAATAGAACTTCGTAGGACCAGATCATTAGTAAAGCTGGGGGGGTTAAAGCCCTTGTGCAGTTTTTAAAGGTACAAACGCAGCCCATAATTTAACGATGCCATAATCAGGGTTTTATTGATCGATCAAGTTGAAAATAATGAATTTAAGAAGGATCAAGTCAAGTATGTAAAGATAATTTTGCTTTACTACATGACTAAAGATCTGCCGTAACCGTTTAATTCTTTAGTTGTATGATAGGCACTAAGGACTTGAGCCGACGTCCCCATGTAAAGGGGATAAACCCTAAAAAACGAAACATACCACAACACGCATTAACTCTATAATCAATAATTTAGATATTTAGTCTTGTTGTGCCTTATTGCCATTTTTTGCCCTTTCTTATAACCAAAGGGGACAAAAAATTATAATGAACCCCTGAATGGCAAAACTAGGCTAAAGCAAGCCTTCATCTGGATGTCCTTCTTTTCGGGCTTTTCATGTCGTCGACTCCTCAAATTGGGGTTTAGAGCCCACTCTGAATTTATTATTATATGAACCCCATTCATGAATATATAAACCATGAATGATCTCAACTAAATGATATTTATTGGGCTATTCTCTATAAATCAGAATGCTATTTGGATTTAGTTGTAATAATTATTCTTATCAGAAATTTAAGCCCCATTTTATCTGAATAGTTCTCAGGCAAATGTGAAAAGTAGAGCTCCCAGAAACATTCTAAAATGATTCAATAGTAATTTAAACGGCTGGTTAAGGCCGTTTTTCTTTTACTTTGGATTCGAAAATAAGCCAATGTCGGGTATAATGACAACGATATTTTGGCTACAAAGCTGGATATACATCATCTCATCTTGATCTGTATTGAACCTCATTTCAGCATGGTGGAGCGTTCGTGAATCTGGCTGCCATGACAGATTTGTTGTAGAGTGGACTTGAAACGATGAATATCTACGGAAGCCCTATTTGCATAGGGTTCCGCCTTTCAAGTCGCGAGTGGTAGCCGTTATGCATTCAGAAAACGAAGGTGATCCTTATGAAGGTACGCCGGACCCCCGGCTTTACTGGCACCCCAGGATCGAATTCGCACTGTGGATTGTACACTGGGCTTTTGTTGCTCTGTGTTATGCCTTTGTGTGGCAATTCCTTGCAACGCCCGGATTGTTGCAAAGTGGCGATCTCAAAGAGGATGCTTTCATTGCCATCGGAGCACGCTCCGGATGGATCATGGCGGCGTTAGCGTTCTTATTTGTCGCAATCAATATTGTTGAAGCGTGGCACATGATTGCCGTGCAGCACGTAAAAGCCGAATATGCTCCCCCTCATCGCGTTGTGATCATGGCAATACTTAGCGTTGCGTTTCTGGTCGTATTGGCGCCTTATCTTTACTTCGCTGCATGGGTGCTCGAA
>Ga0209798_10001635_pt1 | contig 13392 bp, 8 predicted proteins | sample DOMMetBare3Fresh_FD_187475 | JGI IMG/M metagenome (GOLD analysis project Ga0209798, IMG submission 187475) | Wetland sediment microbial communities from St. Louis River estuary, USA, under dissolved organic matter induced mercury methylation -... | ecosystem: Environmental > Aquatic > Freshwater...
GCGTGCCGGGTCGCCGGAGAACACGCCGGCCGTGGTGCGGAACCAGCCATCCATCTCGGCCGCGCCGCGGTGCATCGCGCCGATCCACGACCCCGGCCCGCCGCCGACAATCGCCAGCCGCAGCGGGCGCCCGAAACGTTCGCGAATGCTCATGCTGGCTCCTGGCTGTCGCAGCCATGCTAACCGCGGCGACCACGCGGCGCCGGCGCCGCGGCACAATCGGCCACGCGACACCCGAGGCATCCATGGCGCTCTTCCGACTGGATCAACACCAACCGCAGGTGCACGCCGATGCCTATGTGGCCGACAACGCCACGGTGATCGGCCGCGTGGTGCTCGACGCCAGGGTCGGCGTGTGGTTCAACGCCGTGCTACGCGGCGACAACGAGGTGATCCACATCGGCGCCGGCAGCAACGTGCAGGATGGCGTGGTGCTGCACACCGACCCGGGCTTCCCGATGCACATTGCCGAAGGCGTGTCGATCGGGCACCAGGCCATGCTGCACGGCTGCACCGTGGGCGCGGGCTCGCTGATCGGCATCCAGGCCATCGTGATGAACGGCGCGGTGATCGGGCGCGACTGCCTGGTGGGCGCCGGCGCGGTGGTCACCGAAGGCAAGCATTTTCCCGATCGCTCGCTGATCCTGGGTGCGCCGGCCAAGGTGGTGCGGGCGCTGACCGACGACGACGTCGCCGGCCTGCGCCGGGCGGCCGAAAGCTACAGCACGCGCATCGCGCAATACCGCGACAAGCTCGTGCGCGTGCGCTGACGAAGCGTCGCCGCGGTGGCCAAGGCCGCCGCCTAGAATGGCCCGCATGCAGCCGTCAGGCAGCGCCGACTTCGACGGTGACCGCCTCGCGCGCGGTGTGCCGTGTGCGCTGCCGCTGAATCGAACGAACTGACACTGCGTCCGCGTCTTTCCTCCATTCACGGTCTTAAGCCAAGGAGCTCACAAGCCATGGCCGATCTGTTCGAGAACCCCATGGGACTCATGGGGTTCGAATTCGTCGAATTCGCGTCGCCCACACCCAATGTGCTGGAACCCCTGTTCGAGAAGCTCGGCTTCAGCCTCGTCGCGCGCCACCGCTCGAAAGACGTGGTGCTGTACCGGCAGGGCGACATCAACTTCATCGTCAACCGCGAGCCCAAGAGCCTGGCCGGCTACTTTGCCGCAGAGCATGGGCCCAGCGCCTGCGCGCTGGCCTTCCGCGTGCGCGACTCGCACAAGGCCTATGCCCGCGCGCTGGACCTCGGTGCACAGCCGATCGAGGTGCCCACCGGCCCGATGGAGCTGCGGCTGCCGGCGATCAAGGGCATCGGCGGCGCGCCGCTCTACCTGATCGACCGCTTCGATGACAGCCCCCAGGCGGCTTCGCCGCCGCCCCCCGAGGGGGGCGGCCCGGCTCCGGGCGGCCGAGCGCCGGGCCGGGACGGCAAGAGCATCTACGACATCGACTTCGAGTGGCTGCCCGGCGCCGAGCGCCACCCGCGCGGCCACGGCCTGCGCGTGATCGACCACATGACGCACAACGTCTACCGCGGCCGCATGGCCTACTGGGCCGGGTTCTATGAAAGACTCTTCAACTTCCGGCAGATCCGCTACTTCGACATCAAGGGCGAGTACACCGGGTTGACGTCGAAGGCGATGACCGCGCCCGACGGACTGATCCGCATCCCGCTGAACGAGGAGGCGAGTAAGACCACCGGGCAGATCGAGGAGTTCCTGATGGCCTTCAACGGCGAAGGCATCCAGCACATCGCGCTGCTGACCGACGACATCACCGCCAGCCTGGACAGCCTGCAGATGGCCGGCGTGCCGATGATGACCGCACCGAATGACGTGTACTACGAGATGCTGGAGGAGCGCCTGCCCGGCCACGGGCAGGACGTGCCGGCGCTGAAGGCGCGCGGCATCCTGGTCGACGGCTCCACCGAGGGTGGCAAGAAGCGGCTGCTGCTGCAGATCTTCTCGCAGACGGTGCTCGGGCCGGTGTTCTTCGAGTTCATCCAGCGCAAGGGCGACGAGGGCTTCGGCGAAGGCAACTTCAAGGCGCTGTTCGAGTCGATGGAGCGCGACCAGCTGCGCCGCGGCGTGATCCAGGCCGGCGACTGAACGCGCACGGCGCGGTTCGGCCGGCAACATCGAAAGGGCTCGGCGTGCGGGTGCTGCTGGTCGAGGACGACGAGATGGTCGGCGACAGCCTGCGCACCGCGCTGCGCCGCCAGGGCTTCGCCGCCGACTGGGTGCGCGACGGCCGCGCGGCCGATGCGGTGTTGGCCAGCGAGCGCTTCGACGCGGTGCTGCTCGACCTCGGACTGCCGCAACGCGGCGGCCTCGAGGTGCTGAAGGCGCTGCGCGCGCGCGGCGACGCCACGCCGGTGATCGTGCTGACCGCGCGCGATGCGCTGGCCGACAAGGTGGCCGGGCTCGACGCCGGTGCCGACGACTACCTCGTCAAGCCGTTCGAGCTCGACGAGCTGCTGGCGCGGCTGCGCGCCGTGGGCCGGCGCGCCGCGGGCCGCGCCAGCAGCGCGTTGCAGGTGCTGGACCTGCGGCTCGACCCCGGCACGCACGAGGTGTCGCGCGGCGGCCGGCCGCTGCTGCTGTCGGCGCGCGAGTTCGCCGTGCTGCAGGCGTTGATGGAGCGGCCGGGCGCGATCGTCTCGCGCGCGCAGCTCGAGGACCGCCTGTACGGCTGGGGCGAGGAGCTCGAGAGCAACGCCATCAGCGTCTACATCCACCAGCTGCGCAAGAAGCTCGGCGACGACCTGATCCACACGGTGCGCGGCGTCGGCTACTACGCCGGCGCAGCCAAGGGCGGGTCGTGAGTTCGCTGCGAACGCGGCTGTTCGTGTTCCTGGTGGCGCTGGCAGCTGCCGCGGCCTTGGCGGTCGGCGGCGCCACCTACTTCAGCGTGCGTGCCGAAGCCGACGAACTGTTCGACTACCACCTGCGACAGATGGCGCTGTCGCTGCGCGACCAGGGCCGCATCCCTGCCGACGAACGCGCCGCGCTGGAGAACGCCGAGTTCGACTACGTCGTGCAGGTGTGGTCGGTCGACGGTGTCGAGCTGTACAGCACGGCGCCTGCGCCGCCGTTGCCGCCGCGCGCGGTGCTCGGCTTCAGCACCGTGCAGCTGGGTGGTGCGGCATGGCGCGTGTTCGGCGCGGCCACGCCGCTGCGCGTGGTGCAGGTGGCGCAACCGTTGGCGGCGCGACGCAGGCTCGCCGCCGCCGCGGCCTGGCGCAGCGTGCTGCCGATTGCCGTCGCCGCGCCGCTGGTCGCGCTGGCGATGTGGTGGCTGGTGGGCATCACGCTCGCGCCGCTGTCGCGGGTGGTCAGCGCGGCGCGGCAGCGCGGTGCCGCGGCGCTGGAGCCGCTGCCGCTGGAGCGCCTGCCGAGCGAGGTGATGCCGCTGATCGTGGCCTTCAACGCGCTGCTCGGCCGCCTCGCGCAGGCCTTCGACGCGCAGCGCGCGTTCGTGGCGGACGCCGCGCACGAGCTGCGCACGCCGCTCACGGCGCTGAAGCTGCAGATCGGGCTGCTGCGCAGCGCGGCCGACGCGGCCGAACGCGACGACGCGATCGCCCGCCTGCAGGACGGCATCGAGCGTGCCCGCCACCTGGTCGAGCAACTGCTCGCGCTGGCTCGTGCCGAACCGGCCGCGGCGGCCACGCACCGCGGCGTCGACCTGGTCGAGGTCGCGCGCGCAGCCGTGGCAGACAGTCAACCGCTGGCGCTGGCGCGCCACGGACGCATCGAACTCGACGCGCCGCCGTCGCTGCCCCTGCGCGGCGATGCCGACGCGCTGCGCAGCCTGCTGCGCAATCTGATCGACAACGCCGTGCACCACGGCGGCACGCCACCGCGCGTGCAGGTCAGCGCGACGATCGACGGCGACACGGCCGTGATCGACGTCGACGATGGCGGCCCGGGCATCCCGCCGGCCGAGCGCGGACGGGTGTTCGACCGCTTCCACCGTCGCGAGCCCGGCCGTGGCACCGGCAGCGGCCTGGGCCTGGCGATCGTGCGTGCGATCGCCGGGCAACACGGTGGCCAGGTTGCGCTGCTCGACTCGCCGCTGGGCGGGCTGCGGGCGCGCGTCCGGCTGCCGCTGCCGCGGGTCGACGGGGTCCGCTCCTAATCCTCGCCTCACGTTCGCTTCACGCTGCGCTCATCGCGGCTTCCTACAGTGGCTCGCATGGCTGGCCCGTCGGCCGGCAGCGGAACACGAAAGGAACTCGACATGAAACGCACCATGATTGCATCCGCATCGGCGCTGGCCCTCGCGGGCCTGGCCGCGAGCGCCACCCAGGCCTGGACGCTGCCGTGGACGCAGGCCCGGCAGTCGGTCGCCGCCGCGCAGATCAGCGACACGCCCGCCGCCGCGATCGTCGCGGCGCAGCCCGCCGCGCTGCCCAACTATCGCGAGATCGTGCGGACCTACGGACCGGCGGTGGTCGGCGTTACCGTTTCGGGCACCCGCACGGTCGACGGCGGCGAATCGCCGTTCGCCGACGATCCGTTCTTCCGCTTCTTCCGCGGCGTGCCGGGCTTTCGCATGCCGCCGCAGGGTGGCGTGCCTTTCCGTGGTCAGGGCTCAGGCTTCATCGTCAGCGCCGACGGCCTGATCCTGACCAACGCGCACGTGGTGCGCGATGCCAAACAGGTGCTGGTGAAGCTGAGCGACCGGCGCGAGTTCAACGCCAAGGTGCTCGGCAGCGACTCGGCCACCGATATCGCGGTGCTGAAGGTCGACGCGAAGAACCTGCCCACGGTGGTGCTCGGCGACCCGACGACGGCGCAGGTCGGCGACTGGGTGCTGGCGATCGGCTCGCCGTACGGCTTCGAGCAGAGCGTCACCAAGGGCATCGTCAGCGCGAAGGGCCGCTCGCTGCCGGGCGACAGCGTCGTGCCGTTCATCCAGACCGACGCGGCCGTGAACCCGGGCAACTCCGGCGGCCCGCTGTTCGACGCCGGCGGCAAGGTGATCGGCATCAATGCTCAGATCTTCTCGCAGAGCGGCGGCTTCCAGGGCCTGGCGTTCGCCATTCCGGTGGACGTGGCACTGCGCGTGAAGGACCAGATCGTCGCCAAGGGTCACGTCGACCATGCGCGGCTCGGCGTGGCGCTGCAGGACCTGTCGGCGCCGCTGGCCGCATCGTTCGGCCTGAAGTCGCCCGATGGCGCACTGGTGTCGAGCGTGGCGCCGAAGTCGGCGGCCGCGTTGGCCGACCTCAAGGCCGGTGACGTGATCATCGCCGTCGACGGCCAGCCGGTGCACACCGCGGGCGACGTGTCGAGCCGGGTCGGCATGGCCGCACCGGGCGATCGAATCAAGCTGAGCGTGTGGCATGACAAGACTTCGCGCGAGGTGACGGTGCCACTGGGCAAGGTGCAGGCCGAACGCGACCCCGCCGTGGCGCGGGTTGAAGGTGGATCGCTCGGCCTCACGGTCCGGCCGCTCGAGCGGCAGGAGATGCAGCGCGCGGGCACCGACCACGGCCTGGTGGTCGAGGATGCCGCGGGCCCGGCCGCGCAGGCCGGCATCGAGGCGGGCGACGTGGTGCTGGCGCTGAACGGCAAGCCGGTGCACAGCGTCGAGCAGATCCGCGAGCTGATGAAGTCGCATCCGCAGCACGTGGCGTTGCTGATCGCGCGCGACGGGCAGCAGATCTTCATCCCGGTCGACCTGGGTTGATGACACGCGCGTGGCGCCACCACGCATGGACGACGAAAGGAACGAACATGAAGACGAAGCCCCTGGCTGCCGTGGCAGCCCTGGCCGCCGCCCTCGGCGCGGCGGCACAAGCCGAGACCGTGCCGCAGATGCTGGCAGCCAACATCGCGGCGCAGTCGCGCCTGGCGGCCGACGCCGCCGGAGCACGCGTCGATGCACCGCAGGCGGCCATGGTCGAGCAGGCCTTGGCCGGCATCTACCGCGACGAGGCCCGCGCGCTGGCGAACGGCGTTGACGCGTCGACGGGCTCCAGCGCTGCCGCTGCGACGCGCGAACTGCGCGAAGCGCTCGGCAACGCCGAGCGCGACCAGCGCGCCAGCCGGGCTCAAGCGGCAATGGACCGGCTGCACGTGCGGGTGGCGGCGCGGCGCGAGGCCGAGCAGCAGCGCTGGATCGCGCAGGCGTTGCGGGCCGGCAGACTGTCGGCGGCGCAGGTCGCCGCGCTCGAACGCGGGCAGGCCGACCTCGCGGCCCTGCGCGCGGATATCGACCGGCGCGGTTCGATCTCGGTCGACGACGCGTTGCGCGTGCAGCACGCCGAGGACGTGGCCGACTGGCGCATCCGCACCGCTCACCCGGCGGTTTGATCGGCACCGGCCGCGCACAGGATCAGCCGGTGTTGCGCAACCCCGCCGCAATGCCGTTGATCGAGATGTGGATGCCGCGCTGCACGCGCTCGTTCACCGGTTCGCCCTCGCGCCGCGCTCGGTAGCGGCGCATCAGCTCGACCTGCAGGTGATTCAGCGGGTCGAGGTACGGAAAGCGGTGTTCGATCGAGCGCGCGAGGCTGGGATTGCCGGCCAGGCGCCGCGGCTCGGCGGTGATCAGCGACAGCGCATCGGCCACGCGCTGCCACTCGGCCTGGATCGCCGCGAAGATGCGCCGGCCCGACCGCTTGTCGTCGACCAGTTCGACATAGCGCGCGGCGATGCCCAGGTCGGTCTTGGCGAGCACCATGTCCAGATTCGACAGCAGCGTGCGGAAGAACGGCCACTGCCGGACCATGCGCTGCAGCAACGCGAGGCGTTGCTTGCGCGTGGCGGCGTCCTCGCCGAGGAACGACGCGACGCCTGAGCCGAAGCCGTACCAGCCGGGCAGCGCCACCCGGCATTGACCCCAGCTGAAGCCCCACGGTATCGCGCGCAGGTCCTCGATCGCACGGCTGGCCTTGCGCGACGCCGGGCGCGAGCCGATGTTGAGTTCGGCGATCTCGCGGATCGGCGTCGCGGCGAAGAAGTAGTCGGTGAAGCCGGGGGTTTCGTAGACGAGGTGGCGGTAGGCCGCCATGCTGGCGCGCGAGATCGCCTCGGCGGCATCGAGGAATGCCTGGGGCGCCGAGCGCGTCGGGTGCAGCAGCGTCGCTTCGAGCGTCGCGGCCACCAGCGTCTCGAGGTTGCGCAGCCCGATCTCGGGGTTGGCGTACTTCGACGCGATGACCTCGCCCTGCTCGGTCAGGCGGATCTGTCCGTTCACCGTGCCCGGAGGCTGCGCCAGGATGGCCTCGTAGCTCGGCCCGCCGCCGCGCCCGACCGTGCCGCCGCGGCCGTGGAACAGCCGCAGCGAAAGTCCATGCCGGGCGCCGAGCTCGTCGAACAGCGCCACCAGCTCGACCTCGGCACGGTACAGCTCCCAGTTGCTGGTGAAGAAGCCGCCGTCCTTGTTGCTGTCGCTGTAGCCGAGCATGATGTCCTGCTCGGCGCCGCTGGCGCGCATCATCGCCGCGATGCCGGGCAGGTCGTAGAACGTGCGCATGATCGGCGCGGCCTGGCGCAGGTCGCCGATGGTCTCGAACAGCGGCACGACGATCAGGTCGGTGCGCATCGCATCGCCGAGCGTGCCCCGCGCCAGACCCACCTCCTTCAGCAGCAGCAGCACCTCGAGCAGGTCGCTCACCGCCTCGGTGTGCGAAATGATGTAGTGGCGCAGCGCGCCGCGGCCGTACGCGGCCAGCATCTCGCGCGCGGCCTCGAAGATCGCCAGCTCGGCGCCGGCCAGTGCCGAGTAGGCATGCCCGACGACGCGCAGCGGCCGTGCGTCGTCGAGCAGGCGCAGCAGCAACGAGCAGCGTTCGGCCTCGGGCAGCGCACCGTATTGCGGCTCGATGCGGGCCACCGCCAGCAATTCCTCGATCACCGCCAGGTGCTGGTCGGAGCTCTGCCGCAGATCGAGCGTCGCGAGGTGGAAGCCGAACACCTGCACCGCGCGCATCAGCGGCGCCAGTCGCGGTGCGATCAGCGCACCCGCGTGGTGGTGGCGCAGCGACGCCTCGATCACCCGCAGGTCGGCGAGGAACTCGTCCGCGCCGTCATACGGCTGCTGCGGCGCGACCGCGTGGCGCAGCGCCTCGGTGCCGGTCAGCGCCTGCAGCGCAGCGGCCAGGCGCGCGTAGATGCCGGTCAGCGCGCGCCGGTACGGCTCGTCCTCGCGGTGCGGGTTGCGGTCGGGCGAGCGCGCGGCCAGCGCCTGCATGTCCGGGCTCACCGGCGCCAGCATCTGCGAGATCGACAGCTCGGCGCCGAGCTGGTGCACCTCGGTCAGGTAGAAACGCAGCGCGACCTCGCTCTGCCGCGCCAGCGCCATGCGCAGCGTCGATGCGGTGACGTTGGGGTTGCCGTCGCGGTCGCCGCCGATCCAGTGGCCCATGCGAAAGAACGGCGCGATCTCGTGACCGGGCAGCGCGTGCTCGATCTCGGCATACAGCCGCGGGATCTGACGCAGGAACGTGTTCTGGTAGTACGACAGCACGTTCTCGATCTCGTCGGCCACCGTCAGCCTGGTGTAGCGCAGCATGCGCGTCTGCCACAGCTGCGTCACGCGGGCACGGATCAGGCTCTCGTTGTGGGCACGCTCGCGCTCGGTGGCCAGCGCGTCGCGCTCCTGGACGAGGTGGGCGATCGCGTGCTCGGCGTCGAGGATGCTTTTGCGCTGCACCTCGGTGGGGTGCGCGGTCAGCACCGGCGAGATGTGGGCGTGCGCCAGCGTCTGCACGATGTCGGCCGCCCGCACGTCGGCGCGCGCCAGCCGCTCGAAGGCCATCTCCAGCGACCCGGGATGGCGATGCCCCGCACGTTCGTGGTGCCGGCGTCGGCGCACATGGTGGCGATCCTCGGCGATGTTGGCCAGGTGACTGAAGTAGCTGAACGCACGGATCACGCTGACGGTCTGGTCGGTCGACAGGTTCTTCAGCAGCCGGCCCAGCGTCTGGCCGGCGCTGTGGTCGCGCTTGAGGCGGAACGCCACCGACAGGCGGCGGATGCGCTCGATCAGCTCGTAGGCCGCCGTGCCCTCCTGCTCGCGGATCACGTCACCGAGGATGCGACCGAGCAGGCGGATGTCGTCGACCAGCGGCGCGTTCTTCGCGACGGCGTCGTCGCCGCGTGGGCGTGGCGGGTTGGCAGTCTGGCGGGGCATGGGTTGTTGAGCGATGCGCATTGATCAGAAGCGCGACGCAATATACAGGCCAGCCTATGGTCGCTGGCGCGGCGTGCCTACATGGCGGACTACCTGAAGGCGTAAGTACCCTGCAGTACCAGACTGCGTCCCATCGGGCTCGAAAGCTGCGGGTTGTAGCCGAGCTGCGCAGACCGCTGCTGGTTGCTCGCGGGCGGATCGCGATCGAAGACATTCTGGACGCCCAGGCTCCAGCGCCAGCGCTCGGGTGCGGCCAGACGCAACTGCAGGTCCCATTGCATGCTCGGCCCGACCCGGCGTGCCAGGCCGTCGGGGCCGGGGAACTGGTCGATGTAGCCGGCGCTGTAGCCGTGCGAGAGCGTCGCGCCCCACGCACCGAGGCTCCAGTCGAGCGTCAACGTGCTGCGCCAGCGCGGCACCGGCGCGGCGTACTCCGCGGTGCCCACCAGGGGCACGAACTGCACGCCGTCGAACTGCGCGTCGTGGCGCCGCACGTAGGTGCCCAGCAGTCCCGCGCGCAGGCGGCCCCAGGGCTGCGGGCTGGCGGTCCATTGCACCGCGACGTCGGTGCCGCTGGCGAGCGTGGTGCCAAGGTTGATCGGCGAGAGATCCATGCCGATGATCGAGCCGGCCAAGGCTGGGCGGGCAGGGTCCGCCGGGGCGCGGATGATGCGATCGGCGAAGCGCTGGTGGTAGCGCAGCACGAGCTCTCCCGTCAGCGGCGCGATGATGTCCTGCTGCCGGATGCGCCAGTGGTCGATCGCCACCGACACCTCGCGCGCGGGCTGCCACACGATGCCGGCGCTGTGCTGGCTGGACGTCTCGGGTTGCAGATGCGGATTACCGCCCGCATAGGCCAGGACGATGAAGTTGCAGTCGTCCACCGTCTTGGTCACCGGGCAGCGCACCGGATCGGGCAGCCCGGCGACGAGGCGCGTCACGCCCGGCGGTGCGTCGAGCGCGTACAGCGGCGGCGCGCGAAAGCCCGTGCCCCATGAGCTGCGCAGCATCAGCTGCGGTTCGAGCCGCCAGCGCAGCGCGAGCTTCGGGTTGGTGGTCGAGCCAAAGTCGCTGTAGTCGTCGTGGCGCACGGCGAGCTGCGCCTCGAATCCCTGCTCGATCGGCAGCGCCAGTTCGGCATGCAGCGCCTGCACACGGCGCTGCCCACGCTTGGATTGCTGCACGTTGTCGACCGGCGCGAAGCCGTTGAGCAGCACCGCCGGGTCCCAGACGTACGACAGCCGCTCGCGCCGCGCCTCGCCGCCGAGCGCGAGCCTCAGCGGCCCGGCCGGCAGCGCCGCCAGCTCGCGCGAGGCCACCGCGCTGGCGAGCGTGGTCGACGCGCGCGCCGTCTGCGGCGTGCCGCTGAACACGGTCGAGGCGAGCAGGGCCTGGCCCTCGGGCCCCGACGGCCCCCACGGGTTGATCAGCCCGGTGCGCAGCGCCGGGATGAACCGGCCGATATAGAGCCAGCTGCCGCCGTAGGCCTGCTCCTGCGTGTTGGCGCTGTGCACGGCTGCGAGGTCGAAGTCCCAGTCCGCGGTACGCCCCTGCGCGCCGACAGCATAACGCTGCGCCTGGCCGGACACGGTGTTCAGCCGCGGGCCGAGTTCATCGGCGCGCCAGGCCACCACCAGGTCGCCCGAAAGCCCGTTGGCGGCGGCGAAGGCGCTCGGGTAGTAGGGGCCGCCGGCCGGGTACACCGGCGGACCGGCCGCGTTGCCAATGGGCAGCACGGGCATCGGTGCGATCTGCCGCTCGAGTCGGTTGCGCGCCAGTAGCGCTTCGGCGTACACGTCGAGCGCGGCATCGACGCGCCAGGTACCGCGCAGCAGCGCGCTGGCACGTTCGGCCTCGGGCAGCAGATCGGTCCACACCGCGGTGTCGACGCCGCAGGCCGGCGTGCGGAACGGGAACGGCCGAAACGGCAGGCTGGTCGGCGGCGAGCAGCCGGCTTCCAGCGCGGGGTTCAGGATGCGGCCCCGCGGGCGATCGACGATGTTGGCCGGAAACGTGGCGCCATTCAGCGCGTCGAGACCGATCTCGGGTCGCTGCGCCGTGCGCGCGAAATCGCGTTCGCGCGCCTGCAGGCGCTGCTGCATCGAGTACTGCAGCGCCGCGAGCAGGTTGTAGCCGTCGCGCGCCAGGTCGCCGGTCCCGGTGTCGAGCCCGGCCTGCCGCCGGCGGCCGCCGCCGTGCTGCGTGACCATCACGCCACCCGAGGCCTGCACGCCGGCGAAGTCCTTGCGCAGGGTGATGTTGACGACGCCGGCGATCGCGTCGGTGCCGTAGATCGCCGAGGCGCCGTCGGTCAGCACCTCGATGCGCTCGATCGCGGCGAGCGGGATCGCACCGAGGTCGACCGCTTCGCCGTCGAACGCATGGTTGGCCAGGCGCCGCCCGTCGAGCAGCACCAGCGTCGAGCCGCCGCCCAGGCCACGCAGGTTGGCGCTCGAGATGCCCGGGCGCGTGATCTCGCCGACCGACTGCGCCTCGTTGAATGCGTTGACGTTGGCCGGCAGGCGCAGCAGCAGCTGCTCGAGCGTGGCGGCGCCGCTGCGCTCGATCTCCTCGCGGGTGATGCGCAAGACCGGCAGCGCCTCCTCGGCGTCGATACGGCGAATGTACGAGCCGGTGACGGTGACGTGGTTCGAGGAGCTGTCGTCGCCGGTCTGTGCGGGCACCATCACCGGCGTGAAGTGCGCGCACAGCGCGGCGATCCACGCGCCGCGGCGCTGGCGATCGCTGCACCGCCGGACCATCGATCGAAGCTCGGTACGGGCCATGTCAGCGCGGCGGCAATTCGGCCGCCAGACGCCGGTGCGACGCGACCGGCGAGCGCGCGAGGGTCACGCGGGCCTGCTCGATCATCGAACGACCGCGCGCCTCGCCGACGGTCAGATGGGCACGGCCCAACCAGTAAAGCGCCTCGGCGGTGTAGGGGCTGTCCGGCTGCAGCGCTGCCCATTCGTCATGGTGCCGCCGCAGCGGCTCGAGCGCGAGCGCGGCCTGACCGCTCGCCAGAAGCACGCGGCCATGCGCCAGCGCGTAGGTGCGGTGCTGCGCCATCTCTCGCGACATCGCAAACCGCTCGGCGATCGTGGCCTGCGCATCGGCGACACGCCCGGTGTCGAGCTCGATCAGCGCGCGCTCGATCAGCGCGTCCCCCTGGCACGTCAGCGCGAGGGTCGGTGACAGCGGCGTGGTGCGGCACCGTTCGATAAACGTCGCGAGCGTCTTCAGTGCCTGGTCGTACTGGCCCCGCTCGCGTTGCGCCTGGCTCAGACAGATCCACAGCTCGCCCTGGCGCGGCGTGAGGCGGCGCACTTTCGCGTACACCGCGTCGGAGTCGGCGATCAGCGGCGCGGCGGCGCGCACGGCGGCGTCGGACTCGCCGGCCTCGGCCAATTGGCACACCTGCGCCATGCGCGCCAACGCGGTCAGCCGCTGACGCAGCTCGGGCTCGGGGATGGCCTCGGCGTTGTCCAACACGCTGCGATGCAGCTGGGTCGCGATCGCCAGTTGGCGCGCCTGCATCGCGGCGTCGAACGCGTTCAGCGCACGATGCATCAGGTTGGTCGACGGCGGCTGTTCTCTGGCCGCCGCGACGTCGTAGGCCGCCAGGTTCGCCGCCAGCGCAGCAGCGGCGTCGTGCGTGGCGCGCTGGCATCGACCGAGCGCCAGATAAAGTGCCTCCAGATCGACGCTGCTGGCGCCGTGCGCCTGCCGCACCTGTTCGATGGCCGAGCGCAGTGCAGCGATCGACGCAGGCGCATCGACTTTGTCTTCGCAGCGCAGCGCCGCACGCAAGGCCTCGGCGACGCGCAACTCTGCGCTGTCGGCCGTTTCGGCGCCGCGCTGCCGCGCCTGCTGCACGGCCGCTTCGAGAGACTGCCGCGCCGAGGCAGGCCCCTCGATGTTTCTGACCCAGTTCTCGAGCGCGGCCACGACGCGCAGATGCTGGAGGCTGCCGGCGCCGAAGCGACGCTGCGCCAAGGTTTCGGCCTCACGGCCCGCCTCGAGGCGACGCTCGGCCGGCAGGTGGGCCGGCAGGCCGTACTGGATCTGGAGCGTCAGCCGCGTCATCAGCGCGTCGATCAGCAGCTCGTCCTCGGCCGCGCCACGCAGCGTCTTGCCGCGCAGCACGCCGATCGCCCGGTCGAGCTGCTCGGAGGCCGCGGTCGAGACGATCAGCCGCGTGTCGGACGCGCGCACCCGCGCGGTCAGCAGCGCCAGATC
>Ga0209798_10001636_pt1 | contig 13392 bp, 8 predicted proteins | sample DOMMetBare3Fresh_FD_187475 | JGI IMG/M metagenome (GOLD analysis project Ga0209798, IMG submission 187475) | Wetland sediment microbial communities from St. Louis River estuary, USA, under dissolved organic matter induced mercury methylation -... | ecosystem: Environmental > Aquatic > Freshwater...
GTCCAGGAACGCCTCCATCGAGCGTCCGGCGCCCGTGGCGTCGTAGTCCTCCATGCGCGCGGTGACGTCCTCCACCGTGGCGTCCAGCCGCGACAGGATCCAGCGGTCCATCTCCGCCCGGTCCGCCGGGGCCGGATCGTCCCCGCCGGGGGCCCAGCCGTCGGGCAGCGAGGCGTAGGTGACCAGGAACACGTAGGTGTTCCACAGGGTGAGCAGGAAGCGCATGGACTCGTCCACGGCCTCCAGGCTGAAGCGGAACGAGTCCCAGGGGCTCTGCGCCGTGAGCAGGTACCACCGGAATGGGTCGGCGCCCTGGCGGTCGAGCACGGCCCAGGGTTCGATGATGTTGCCCTTGCTCTTGCTCATCTTCTGGCCGTGCCCGTCCAGGATCAGGCCCAGGCACACCACGTTGCGGTACGCGGTCTGGTCGAACAGCAGGCTGCCCTCGGCCAGCAGCGAGTAGAACCATCCGCGCGTCTGGTCGATGGCCTCGCAGATGAAGTCGGCGGGGAAGTGGCCCGTCAGGTCACCGCCCGTGGCGAACGGGTGGTGCACCTGGGCGAAGGGCATCGCGCCGCTGTCGTACCACACGTCCAGCACCTCGGGCACGCGCCGGCTCTCGCCGCCGCACGACGAGCAGGTCACGTGGATGTCGTCCACGTACGGTCGGTGCGGGTCCAGGTCGTCCCCCACGGGGGCGGTGGCCCGCTCGCGCAGCTCGGCGTACGAGCCCATCACGTCCACGTGGTCGCAGTCGGTGCAGCGCCAGAACGGCAGGGGCGTGCCCCAGTACCGCTCACGCGAGATGGCCCAGTCGACGTTGCCCTCGAGCCACCTGCCGAAGCGGCCGTCCCGCACCCGCTCCGGATGCCAGCCGATGCCGGCGTTGATCTCGAGCATGCGGTCGCGCACCGCCGTCGTGCGGATGTACCAGGACGGCTTGGCGTAGTAGAGCAGCGGGGTCCCGCACCGCCAGCAGTGGGGATAGGAGTGCAGGTGGACCTGCTCCTGGAACAGGCGCCCGCGGGCCGCCAGGTCGTCGATGAGCGCACGGTCGGCATCCTTGGCGAACACGCCCTCCACCAGGGGCACGGCCGGGGTGAAGCGCCCCTGCCGGTCGACCGGGTTCGGGGCATCCAGCCCCTCGGCGCGACCCACGGCCATGTCGTCCTCGCCGAACGCCGGGGCGATGTGGACGATGCCGGTGCCGTCGTCGGTGGTGACGTATGCGGCGGCCACCACCCGGTGGGCGCCCGGGATGAACCCGAACGGCGGCTCGTAGACCGCGCCCACCAGCCCGGCGGCCGGACGCCGCTCCACGATGGGGGTGTCCTCGCCCAGCACCCTGCCCACCAGCGGCTCGGCCAGGATGAGGCGCTCGCCGTCCCGCTCGGCCTGCTCTTCGCGGGGGCCATCGGCGCGGGGAGCTACCGGGCGGCGCGGACCGGGCACGGGCTCCGCGTGGACGTGGCGCTCGCCGCCATCCTCTTCGGGCTGTGGCAGTCCTGGACGGCGCTCAGCCTGACCCTGAACGACCGGGACGGGCTGGATCTGAGGCGCTTCCTCGTCTACCCGGTCCCGGCGGGACGCGTCTACCTGCTCGGCGTCCTCTCCGGCATCGCCGGCGATCCCATCGGCCTGTTCTGGCTCATCCTGCTCGGCGGCGTCTGGGGCGGGGCGGCGCTGGCGCGGCCGGGCCCGTGGCTCGCGCTCCTCGCGGCGGCGCTCCTCCTCTTCGCGCTGGCGACGGTGTTCCTCGTGGCCCTCCTCCAGGAGCTGCTCTCCTCCGTGCTGCGGCGCCGGCGCCTGCGCGAGGTCGCCGTCGGGCTCGCCCTGGTCGCGGCGGGCTTCGCGCTCGCGGCCGCGTCGGGCGGGAGCGCGCGCTCGTGGAAGGACGCCCTTCCCGCGCTGAAGACCGTCCAGTGGGCCGCCTTCCCGGCCGCGCTCGCCAACGCCGCCGCGGTCCGGCTCTACGGGGGCGACGTCCAGGGCGCGCTGCCACCTCTCGGCGCCCTCGCGCTCGCCACCCTCGCGACGGGTCTCGCCGCCTACCGCCTGGCCCTGGCGGCGGCCCGTTCCGGCGGGGACGGCGGCGGGGAGCGGGGCGAGGCGCTGCCCGGGCGCGGGATGTGGCTCGGGCCGCTGCGGGGCCGCGTCGCCGCGCTGGTGGAGAAGGAGATGAAGTACCTGCTCCGGCACCCGCTCGCCCGGATCTACGCCGTCATCATTCCGGGACTCGCGGCCCTGGTCGCCTGGAAGGTCGAGCCCTCCATCCCCCGGGAGGCGGGCGAGGTGGTGCGCGCCCTGCCGCTCTTCGGCTTCGCGGTCTACACCCACCTCGTGCTGCAGATCTTCTGGCTGAACGGCCTCGGCTGGGAGCGGGGCGGGGCCCGCACCTTCTACCTCGCGCCGGTGGGGCTCTCGCAGGTGCTGGCGGCGAAGAACGCGGCGCTGTACGCCTTCTCGCTCGGCGTGTTCCTCGCCGCCGGCGCGGTGTCGCTCGCCCTGGGCGGCCGCCCGCCCGGCTGGGCCATCGCCGGGGCGCTGGCGCTGCAGGCCGGGCTCGCCCCCTTCCTCTACGGGCTCGGCAACGTGGTCACGGTGCTGAACCCGCGCGCCGCGCCGTTCGCCGTGCAGCGCAACGGGAGCCTCTCCTGGCTCTCCGGCCTCGCCGGCATGGCCATCCTCTCCCTCGCCTGCGGCGCCTTCTCCCTGCCGGTGCTGCTCGCTCTCCGGCTGGAGTCGCCCTGGCTCGTGCCGGCGGCGTGGGCCGCGCTCGGCGTGGCCGGGCTGTGGGGCTACCTCCGGACGCTCCCCTGGGCCGGGCGTCTCATGGAGAGCCGCCGCGACGAGCTCCTGCCGGTCGTGTGCGGGGACGACGCCTGAGCCGGCGCGCCTAGTTGCTGAACCCCTCGAGCAGGTAGTGGGCCTCGATGCGCTTCAGCGCCAGCACCATCGCCGCGGCCCGCATGTCCACCTTCCGCCCGATGCAGAAGGGGCGTGAGTCGTGGTCGTTCGTCCTCGCGGCCTTGTCGTTGGCGATGTCGCGGATGACGGCGTAGTTCGACTTGATGGCGCGCTCGAGCCGGGAGTTGACCTCCTGCTCGGTCCAGTGCTCCATGCGCTGGTTCTGCAGCCACTCGTAGTAGCTCACGGTGACGCCGCCGGCGTTGCAGATGATGTCCGGGATGACGTCGATCTTCCGGGCCGCGAGGACGCGGTCGCCGTCGAGGGTGATGGGGCCGTTCGCCCCCTCGGCGACCATGCGCACCTTGAGCCCCTCGGCCACCTCGCCGTCGATCTCCCCGCCGAGGGCGGCCGGCACGGCGATGTCGGCCTCCACCTTCCAGAAGTCGGCCTTGGAGATGGCGGCCGCGCCGGGGAAGCCCGCCACCGAGTGGCGCAGGTTCTCCGGGTTCTTGTAGCAGTAGTCGAGCAATGCGGCGACGTCGATGCCGGCGTCGGCGTGGACGGTTCCGTAGGCGTCGTCCACCGCGACGATCCTGCAGCCGTGGGCGGCGAGGAGCTGCGCCGCCGACGAGCCCACGTTGCCGAAGCCCTGGATGAGGACGCGCGCGCCCTGGAGCGCGAAGCCGGTCACCCGGGCCCACTCCTCGATGCAGTAGACGGCCCCCTGGCCGGTCGCCATGACGCGCCCCTCCGAGCCGCCGATGCGCACGTCCTTGCCGGTGACGACGCCCTTCAGGGCGTGCTTGTCGCGCTCGCCGTCGGTGTACTGGCGCAGCATGACGGCCATGATGTCGCCGTTCGTGCCGACGTCCGGGGCCGGGATGTCCATGGTCGGCCCCATGAAGTTCTTGAACTTGTAGACGTAGCGCAGCGTGAGGTGCTCGATCTCCTCGCGCGAGTAGGCGTGCGGGTCGACGCGGATGCCGCCCTTGGCACCGCCGAAGGGGATGTTGGCGATGGCGGTCTTCCAGGTCATCTCCGCCGCCAGCGTCTTGAAGAGGTCGAGCGAGACGTCCTTGTGGTAGCGGATGCCGCCCTTGTAGGGACCGCGCACCTGGTTGTGCTGGATGCGGTAGGCCTTGAACTTGCGCGGGCCGCCCTTCTCGATGCGGAAGAGGCCGCGCTTGGGGATGCGGAGCACGCCCTCGCGCAGGCTGATGTCGGCGTTCAGCAGCGCGCGCCGGTGCAGGAGGAAGTTGCCGTTCGCGAGCGGCTCGAGCGCGTCGCCGGCCTTCACCGACGAGGCGGGGAGGTCGAGGAAGTGCTTCTCCTCCTCCTTGTCGAGCGGCACCAGCCGGTCGCGGGTGTCGATGCTGACGTAGAAGATGTGCTCGAAGTCCGGCTCCTCGAGCTCGAGCCGGACGCGCGGGTGCAGGCCCACGAGGTCGGCGGCGCGGTGGAACGTCTCCATCGCCTCGCCGTAGACGCCCTTCTTCTGGGAGTTGCCCGCATCCTTGCGCATCACCCGCATGGCGTTCCTCTCGCGTGTTGGGTCGGGGTCGATCCGAGCGGCATCGTACACCCGCCGGCAGTTCGGTCAAATGGCCGGTAACGGGAATCCGTTCGTGATCCCAGGTGGTTGGATGTGCTCCCCAAGGCTGGCCGGCAACACTTCGCCGCCGCGGCGGAGGCGAAAGCGGGGCCCCGCCTGATATGGTCAGCGGATGGCAAGTACCAAGCCCCCGGTGACGCCGCCCGCATCAACCCCGGACTCGTCGGACGTTTACGGGGTGTTCGTCGATGACATCAACCAGGGCACCGCGAGCAGGATCGTGAACGGGATCACTTCCGCGATCGCCGCACGGAGCAAGCATATCCACGTGATGTTCCAGTCGTGGGGCGGCTTCGCCGGTGACGGCGTCATGCTCTACAACTTCTTCCGGTCTCTGAGCGTCATCGACCTGACGCTCTACAACTCTGGCCAGCTCTGCTCGGGAGCGGTCACTGCCTACCTGGGCGCCAAGCACAGGGTCGCCAGCCCTCGCTCGATCTTCATGATCCACAAGTCGCACAACTCGCCCCAGTTCGCCACGGCTGCCAAGATGGACCGGGTAGCCAAGTGCCTCGTCCTCGATGACGAACGCAGCGAGTCGATCTGGCGGGACCACGTGAAGATGCCGGAGGAGTTGTGGCAGCAGGAGCAGCACCACGACCTTCACCTGACGGGCGAACAAGCCCTGGAGTTCGGGATCGCCACCGAGCTCGGCGAGTTTGCCCCTCCCCCGGGAGCGCAGATCTACAGAGTGTAACGAAGGGCCAGGTAGCCGCACCGTCCGGCAGCGCCTTTCACCTGCAGGGCGAGACCGAGCGGCGCGCCTGGCGCGGAAGTTGCCTCGCGGCCACGAGGAGGGCAGACTCATATGGTGAGCATGCGCCTCATCGTAGAACTCGAGCGCGAAGCCGACGGCCGATGGCTGGCAGAGGTCCAGTCCATGCCGGGCGTCCTCGCCTACGGGGCCACCGAGGCGGCGGCGTTCGCTGCGGCCGAGGCGCTTGCCCTGCGCGTGCTCGCGGAACGCATCGAGCACGGCGAGGCCTCGACCGAGGAGCCCCTCACAGTCTCGTTCGAGCGGGCCGCCTGAGGCTTCGGCCATCTGCCCGACCGTTTTCTGGACGCGATCCGCGCTGCACATACGATCGGTTCCGTGGCCCACTGGCCTTCAACGCGAGCGGGGCGCGTCTTCTCGGCCCTTCAGCGCATCGGCTGGCGTGAGAAGCGGCGAAGCGGGTCCCATGCCACGCTCGAGCGCGAGGGCTGGCCCGACTACGTGTGGGCCTTCCACGACCGTGACGAGATTGGGCCCAGGATGCTCGCCCGGATCGCGAGAAAGACCGGGCTCATGCCCGGCGACCTCTAGGCTAGCGACCCAGGAACGAGGCTGCTGCTGCTGAACCGGGCTCTGTGGTGATGCCTGGCGCGACCAAATCTGGAGCCGACACCCGGATTTGAACCGGGGACCTACTGATTACGAATCAGTTGCTCTACCAGCTGAGCTATGTCGGCGAAGACGGCGGGTTTCTAGCACCCGGAGAGGCCCGGCCGCAAGGATCACCTCGTGGCCGCCCGCAGGCGGCGGGTCAGGACCTGGATGACGCCCCGCGCGATCTCGTGCCGCTCGGCCATGATGTCGGCGAAGTCCTCGCGGCGGATGGTGAGCAGGGTCACGTCGGAGAGCGCCTTCACGGTGGCGCTGCGTGGCGCCGGGTCGAGGAGCGCCATCTCGCCGAACACCTCGCGCTCGGAGAGCTCGGCGACGGGCTTGTCGCCCTTCGTCACCTGCACGCGCCCCTCCACCACGATGTAGATCGACTCTCCCACCTCGCCCTCGCGGATGATCTCCGCGCCGGCCGGCCGCTGCGCCTCCTCGGTGATGAGCGCGATCTGGGCGAGCTCCTCGCCCGGGAGGTCGGAGAAGAGGTCGATGCCCCTGAGGAAGAGCACCTTCTCGACGGTGGTGATCATGCGGTGGCCTTCCTCGGCCCTTCCGGCGAGAGGGCGCGGGCCCGGGCGCGGAGCGGCGGGTACGGGTCGTCCGCGAGGCGGCCGGCGGCGGACTCGCGCTCGGCCTCGGGCCACAGCCGCTGCGCCGCGAGCAGCGCCGCCTCCCGGACGAACGGGGCGTCGTGGTCGAGGAGCGCGTCGAGCCCCGGTCGCGGCACCGGCAGGCCCTCCTCCACCGCGAAGCCGAGGGCGGTGGTCGCGATCCAGGGACTCTCGTCGCCGAGCAGCGCCTCGAGCCAGGCGCGCCCCGCGAGCCTGGGGATGGAGAAGTAGCGGGCGCCCTCGCGGAGCCTCGCCTCGCGCGGCCGGTCGTCGAGGAGGGGGACGAGGCGGCGCTGGGTCCGCTTGTCGAGGACGGCGTCCAGGATCTCGAGAGCGTTGGCTCGCCGGGCGGGGCTGGGATCGCGCAGGTTCATCTGCACGAGATCCAGCTCGGCCCCCGGGTACAGGATGCCGAGCAGCAGGCAGACGCGCTCCGCGGCCCGGTCCACGCGCTCGCCGATCGCGCCCGCGAGGAGCGCGGAAGCCGGGCGCCCGACGTGCGGCGGGCGGTTCGGGGCGGTCTCTCGTCGGGCGGGGGCCTCGTCGAGCCCCAGTGCCTCGGCGGCGGCGAGCACCCGGTAGGCGCGCTCCATCTCGATGAGGCAGGCGCGCCGGATCCGGCCGAGGTCGATGGGCAGCTCGGGGTTCGTTCGGGCGAGCCGCGCCAGGGCCACGTCCACGTTGTGGCGGAGCACCGGGTCGGGGTCGTCGAGGTAGACGAGCAGGATCGCCGTCGCCTCGGGCGTGCCGAGCCGTCCCAGCACGCGGGGCGCGTTGCGCCGGATGTCCATCTCCTCGCGGGGGTTGGCGAGGACCTTGGCGACGAGCCGCTCGACGCCCGGCCCGTGCGCGGCGATGGCCTCGGCCGCGGCCTGGGCGGTGTCGCCCCGCGCCAGCCGGTACACGAGCGCCGGGAGCAGCTCCGGCGAGCGCATCGCCGCCGCGGCCTGGACGGCGGCGCGCCGCACGCGCGCGTCGGGGTCGGCGAGCAGCTCCAGCACCGGCTGGTAGAAGCCGGGCACGCCGATGGCCCCGAGGACGCGGGCCGCCTGCTCCCGCTGCGACGGGTCGGCGCTCCCGAGGAGCTGCTTCAGCGGCTCCCCCGCGGCCAGGATGCCGTCGAGGCCGCCGTGCCGGATCATGCCGGCCACCGCCGCCGCCCTGACCTGGGGCTCCGCCGCGGCGAGGAAGGGGCGGACCTTGCGCGCGGCCCGGTCCCGGGCGAGGGCGCAGAAGGCGGCGATGGCAGCGGCCCGCACGTCCGGTTCGGGGTCCTCGAAGCGGCGGAGCACGTCCGCGGCGAAGCGGAGGTCGCCGGAACGGCCGAGGTAGTCGCAGGCGAGGAGGCGGACGCGGGCGCTCGCGTGGGAGAGGAGCGGCCCCACCTCCGAGGAGAGGTCGGCCTGCGCCTGGGGCGCGAGCTCCAGGGCGCTCTCCACGTCGCGCGCCTCCCGGGAGGAGAGCGCCCGCCGCAGCACCGCCGCCGCGTCGCCGGAGAGGGCCTGGCCGGCGCGCGCGTCGAGGAGGCGCCGCCGGAGGTTCTGGCGGAGCGAGCGAACGTACTCGACTTGAAGGCGGAGGAGCGAGGCCACCCACAGGGCGATGCAGGCGAGCGCCGCTCCGGCCGCGGGAACGAGCGGGCTGGACTGGGTGCGCCAGGCCGCGAGCAGGAGGCCGGCGATGGCGATGGTCGCCGGCTTGAGGACGCCGTCGAGGAAGGCCTTGGCCTGCCGCCGCTGGCCGGGCGGCAGCGGCAGGTAGAGCAGCTGCGAGGTCGAGTCGTTGACGGTGTAGCGGAAGACGAGGTCCGCGCTCCTGGCCGCGGTCGCGGTCCACAGCGCCGGGAGCGCGAGCACGAGCGCCGAGCCCGCTCCCAGGAACGCCGGCAGGACGAGGAGCGAGCCCACGACCCCGACCCGCTCCAGCACGCGCCCGGTCACGGCGAGCTGCACGGCCAGTGCGGCGATGCCGGCGATGCCGAAGAAGCGCCCGAAGAAGGCGGCCATGGCGTCCCGCTCCTGGCCGAAGTGGGCCGCCGCGGCCGACTTGAACTGGAAGTCCACGAAGGTGGTGGCGAGGAACGTGAAGAAGACCACGGCGGCGACGATCCGCAGGTGCGCCGACTGGAACGGCCCGGGGCCGGAGCCCGCCGCCGCGGGGCGGGCCGGGGCGCGCGGGCGCGCGGTGCCGCCCGGAGCGGTCCGGACCACGAGGTGGAGGAGCGCCGCGGCCGCGCCGAGGAGCCCGGCGCACAGGAAGAGGAGGTCCTCCGTCCCGATGCGGCGCGCCAGCCCCGACACCGTGAAGCCCACCACCACGTTGGCGAGGATCCCGCCGGCGCCGATGAGGGCGAAGAGGCGGCGCGCCTCGCGGGCGTCGTAGAGCTCGTTCGCGAGCATCCAGAACTGGATCACGGTGACGGAGCCCATCACCTCCACCCAGAGGTACAGGCCCCGGAATACCCAGGTCCCGGTGCCGAGGAGAGCGCGCGCGGCGAGGATCGAGACGGCGAGGACGGCGGCGGTCGCCACCACCAGCCGGTCGAGCCGGAAGCGGGAGGCGAGCCGGGCGTAGACGGCGCCGGAGAGGGCCACGGCCACCGAGGCCCAGGTGTACATCCAGGGCAGGGCGCTCGCGGAGACGTGCGAGAGGAAGAGGCTGTCCCGCACCGAGCGCCCGACGATGAAGGCGCCCACCGTGCAGAGGCTGGCGAGGAACATGAGGAACGTCGGCCAGAGCTCTCCCGGGTGGAGCCGGAAGCCGGCCTCCAGCATCCGGTCGAGCCTCGCGTTCCGCTCCGCCATGCGGTGCGATCCTACCACGCGGGCGCGCGGCGCCCCGGCTAGAAGGCTTCGCCCAGCGTGAGGTAGACCTGCGTCTCCGCGAACGGATCCGGGATGCCGCGCGCGAGGAGCCGCCCGAGCCCGCGCGCCACGCCGAGCCGCACCTCGAGCGGCAGGTAGAAGCCCAGCACCACCTCGAGGCGCAGCTCGCCGCCGGCGCCGAAGTGGACCCGGTCCTGGAGCGGGACGGCGGTCGCGCCCGGGGCCTCGTCCGGGACCCAGACGGCTCCGGCGTCGAGGAAGGCCGCGGCGCTCACCCGTCGCAGGAAGACGGGCCAGGTGGAGTGGCCGAGCCGGGGGTCGAGGAGCGGGAAGCGCAGCTCCAGCGTCCCGGAGAGCAGCCGCGTCCCCTCGAAGATCCCGGCCGGGTAGCCCCGCAGCTGGTCCGGGATGGCGGGGTACGCCCCGTAGCCTGCCGCGGCGAGGAGGACGGAGTAGAGGTCCACGGGCGGGATGCCGCCGAGCGAGAACGGCAGCGTCCCGCCGCGCAGCGTGCCCGCCGAGGCGCCGGCGGCGAGGTGGAGGGCGAGGACGAGGTGCCGCGTCCACGGCACGCGCGCGTACTGGGAGATCCCGGCGCGGGCGGCCAGGTAGTCGTAGTCGCCGCCGAGGGCGGGGTTCGTGTAGGCGAGGCCGATGGAGAGGACGCGCCCTTCCTCGGCGGAGATGCTTCGCACGAAGCGGCGGACGTCGGAGTAGGCGAGGCCGGCCGAGAAGAGGCTGCGGAAGGTCTGGCGAGCGGCCTGCGGCGAGGGCGGGGGGCCGCGCTCGCGATAGAAGGTCCCCCGCCAGCCGGCGGAGATCGCGAAGGACCGGTCGAGGTGCGTGCGCGGGAAGGCGAGCTGGACCTCGAGCGGAGTGAAGACGCTCTCCGTCCGGGAGGAGTCGCCCGGCACGAAGCCGATGGTCCGGCGCGAGCCCAGGAGCAGCCCGGGCCAGGTCGAGGTCCCGAGGTAGGCGAGGTCGTAGTCCACGTCGCGGCCGTCGACGCTGTAGCGCAGGTCGAGCGCCCAGGAATGCAGCCCGACCACGTCCCGCCCGGCGGTGAAGACGCCCAGCGACGGGCCGGCGGCGTCGCTCGCCCAGGACGGGAACCAGAAGGTGGGCCAGAGCGTCTGGAGAGGACGGTAGGGGTGGGCCGGGTACTCGGGGGCCGGGGCGTACGCCTCGCCGGCCGGCCGCGGCGCGGCGGGCGCAGGCTCGAGCCACCTCGCCCGGTCGAGGGGGAGCGTCGCGACGTCGAAGCCCTCTCGGGAGTAGGTGACGACCGCGAGCCTCGTCCCGTCGGGCGAGACGTCGGGCTGGAAGGCGCCGGTCTCGACGTTGGTGACCTGCCTCGCGGCGCCGTCCTCCCAGGCGTAGACGTTGTAGATGCCGGACCGGTCGGAGGAGAAGAAGACCACCCGGCCGTCACGCGACCACGAGGGGCTCGTGTCGATGGCGTCGTCGTCGGTGAGCCGCCGGACCTCGCCGCCCTCCCACACGGCGATGTCGCGGCGCCCGCCCTCCTGGATCTCGAAGGCGACGCGCCGCCCGTCGGGAGAGAGGCGGGGGCTGAACACCTCGGTGCCCGGCCTCGAGAAGAGCGTCTCGGGATCGCCTCCGTCGAGGCGCACGCGGCGGAGCGCCATTCCGCCGCCGGCGGCGCGGGCCGCGTACACGGCCGTCATCCCGTCGCTCCCGAGGTCGGGGTCGGTGGCCCGTTCGCCGTACGTGACGCGGGTGCGCCGTCCGGTCGCGAGGTCCACGAGGTAGAGGTCGTCCTGCAACCGGTACTCCTCGAAGGCGTCGGCGATGGCCACGAGCGCCTCGCGGGGGGAGCGCAGCGCGAAGGCGCCGTTCGCCTCGACCTCGGCGGCGCGGCCGAGATCCTCGCCCGCGGGGGTGACGCGCCGCAGGCCGGCCCGCTCGTCGAGCCCGCGGTCCCAGTAGGCGACGAAGGCGCCGTCGGGCGACCAGCGCGGGAACTGCACGCGGGCGCCGCGGCGGGTGAGGCGGTCGAGGGGGGTCACCGGGCGGCGGCGCACCTCGGCGAGCTGGGACTCGTAGCGCCGCCGGAGCGAGGCCTCGAACTCCTTCCAGAGGTCCTCGAAGCCCGAGCCGCCGAGGTGGCGCTCCGCCAGGGTGCCGAGCCGGTACGGCCAAACCTGGGCTCCCTGATCGTGGGTCAGCGCCGCGATGGCCGGGTCGCCGTGGCGCGCCTGGAGGAAGGCGAGGAAGCGGCCGCCGAGGAGGTAGGGGATGCTCCCGAGGGGCCAGTCGAGCGGCGGGTTGGAGGCGTCGTCGAGCGGGAAGAGCCCGCCTTCCAGGACGATGGCGCGCGCGTACATGTCGAACAGCGCGCTCGAGTTCCGCCCGTGGCCGGGCGGCGACTCGTGGAGCACCGCGAGCCCCTCGATGAGCCAGGCGGGGGTGAAGCCGTTCGGGACGAGGACCTTGCCGAAGACGGCGTTCAGGAAGGCGGGGAGGCCCTCCACCGTGTCGAGGTGGAGGACGTGCGCGTACTCGTGCGCCACGAGGCTCGCCACCCAGTCGGCGTAGTCGTTCAGCTCCGAGAGGGAGTCCGGCGGGACGGCCCGCAGGTGGATCTGGTTGTACGGGAGGGGGCTCGCGAGGCCGTTGGCGTCGTCGAAGCCGTCGGTGACCACGACCTGGGTGCGCGTCCGCGGCGCGTGGCCGAGGAGCGGCGCGAGCAGCGCGTGGGTCCGCTCGGCGGCTCCGGCGGCTCGCCGGGCGAGCGCCTCCTCGCCCTGGTGGAAGTGCAGCTGGAAGTGCGGCGTCTCCAGCGTGCGCCACTCGTAGCGCGGGTCGTACGTCGCCGCCTGGGAGGAGGCGGTCGCGGGAAGGAGCGCCGCCAGGGCGGCGACGAGGAGCGGGCGCGCCGGTCTCACCGCCGGCCCTGCGTGGCGCGGCGCGCCCTTCGCCGGGGTGCGCGTCCGGGGCGCGGGGGCGCGCCGCCGAAGTGCATCGCCAGGAACTTCTCCACGCTCCGGTTCACCAGGGCGGGGTGCTCGATGGGACCGACGTGCGTGCCGCCCGGCAGGACCACCATCTCGCTCCCGGGAATCAAGGAATGCATCCGGACGGACAGCCACATGGGCGTCCAGGTGTCCTTCTCGCCCGCGACGATGAGCGTTGGGACGTCCACCTTCGAGAGGTGGTCGCTCGCGTCGTGGGCCGCGGCGCTCGCGAGCATGCGGACGAAGAGCCCCGGGTCCACCTCGGCGACGTCCTCCAGGTACGGCCACAGGTCGTCGCGGCGGATCAGGCGCCGGTTCGTCTCCAGCGCGGAGCCGATCTGGTAGGCGAGCTCGGTCGGGACGAGCTTGCGGAAGAGGACCTTCGCGAAATCCGGGAACGCCTCCACCGCCTCCTTGGCGTACGGGAAGACCTGTCCGAGCAGGGGGGAGTCGTGGAAGCTGTCGAGCAGGCGCCCGGGGCCGCCGCAGAGGAGCAGGAGGCCGGCGACGCGCCCGGGGGCCCGGCGATGGGCCTCGAGCACCACCTGCACGCCCATGGAGTGGCCGGCGAGCACGGCGCGCGCCTCGCCGGCGGCGTCGAGGACGCCGAGGAGGTCGTCCACGCAGTCCTGCACGGTCACGCGGGCGGGATCGTGCGGCGCCTCGCTCCTTCCGTGGCCACGGTAGTTCCAGTGGACGACGCGGTGCCGCCGCGCCAGCGCCTTCTCGAGGTACTTCCAGATGAACCCGGCGCAGGCGATCCCGTCGGTGAGAACGACCGCCGGCTCGCCCGCCCCGGAGGAACGCCACCAGATGCGCGTTCCGTCCCGGGCGGTGGCGAATCGGTCCTGCGGATCCATCGGGCTCCTCTCCGGTGCGTGCGGGATCTTAGGCGAGTGGCGTAGACTCGGGCAAACGGAGGACGCGAGGGCATGGGCGAGGCCGGCACCGGAGACGTTCGCGGCACGTTCCGGACGGTGCGCAACCGTCCGGAGGCGTCCGCTATCGGTACCTCGAGGCACCGATAGCCTCCTGACCGATAGCCACCTGACCGAGTCCGCATCCGGACCGGGTT
>Ga0209798_10001638_pt1 | contig 13389 bp, 11 predicted proteins | sample DOMMetBare3Fresh_FD_187475 | JGI IMG/M metagenome (GOLD analysis project Ga0209798, IMG submission 187475) | Wetland sediment microbial communities from St. Louis River estuary, USA, under dissolved organic matter induced mercury methylation -... | ecosystem: Environmental > Aquatic >...
AGCATTTGTAATAGTTCCTGCGCCTGAAGTAGAAAGAACGCTAACCGCCTGCAACGGATAGTTGCGTGAACTATCATATACAAAACCTTTGATTTTATAAGGTTGAGCAAAGGCAGGATTAACAGCCATAAAACTAAAATAGATGAAAGCTGTTGCGATATAGATTATTATGGTCCGGGCCAAAATTTTATAATTGACAGCAAGTAACGAAAGAAAATGCAAATACTTAGTTAAGTTGATTTTTCAACTGTATTTTCAACCACTTTCGGATAATGTTCATGTTCGAGCTTTTGAATCCGCAAGGCAAGTGATTCAGCCGTATCAGAAGCCATTACCGGACAGGTAGCCTGAAAAATTATTTTACCATGATCATATTTTTCATCTACATAATGAATAGTAATTCCACTCTCTTTTTCTTTATTATCAATTACTGCCTGATGTACCCGAAGTCCATACATCCCCTTGCCACCGTATTTTGGTAATAGGGCAGGGTGTATATTAATGATCCTGTTATTGAATTCATGAAGTAATATCCTCGGAATTTTCCATAGAAAACCGGCAAGAACAATAAAATCAATCTTATTATCTTTCAACACTTCGGCGTATCCATTGCCGTGAAAAAATTTTTCTTTTTCAATCAAAAGACACGGAATGTTTTCTCTTTCAGCAATTTTTAAAACACCGGCATCAGGATTGTTACAAACAATTAAGGCTACATTAATAGATGGATGAATTTTAAACCGTTCAATTAGTTTAGCAGCGTTACTGCCGGAACCAGAAGCAAAAACAGCAATTTTATTCACCGGGTAAATATATTAGGGATGATTTAGATCTCCGATTTTTTTATCAGGCCCATTTTTGCGCCAATTTTCCGGATATATTTTATAAAAAAAGAATATTGGCCAAACGGAATGCTAATTACAAGGACTGCAAAGGGCCAGATAATGGTTAATAATAAAATATAGAGAATAGACCAGATCCAATCTTGCTGAATGTCCAACTGGTTCATAATCTTTTTACTTACAAACCCGGTAAGGCTGCCGCCTATTGCAAAAGTGAAAAGTATTAATGTTAACTGAAGACCTTTTACTTTCCATTTTTCTTGTAACCTTTCAAACATTATATAATTGTATGTGTGAATCAGTATAAAACACTGAAAATTTTAGTTGTGCAAAAATGCATAAAAAACATCCATCAGAAAGTTCGAATTTCACATCTGTTGAAGTTTTATTGCAGGTTGACAGAATTATGACAAACAAAAAATCTGATTACCATACCAATCAATAAAAATCAGCTGAAATGCAGGCTGGTAGCGGAATAAAAAAAAGTTAAACCACTTGTCTTTTTGTTAAGTTCCTGACTTATTTTTGCGACTGTTTAATGGTTTTTATCCACATTTTTCAGCATCAATTGTGTCTATGATTCCTTGTAAACCAATCGGCAAACGACTAACATCTTTATTCATCTTCTTATCTTTTTTTTCTATTATCAATACCTATGCTCAGGGGGATCCAGCTGCGGGTAAAGCAATATTTCAGGGTAAGTGCGCCAGTTGCCACCAGGTATTAAAAGCAGGAACCGGACCTGCCCTTGCAGGGTTAGAAGGAAGGCATAAATGGTCCGACCATAAAGAGTTGCTGAAATGGATAAATAATCCATCTGCTTATATGGCCTCAGATCCCTATACTCAGGGCCTTAAAACCCAATATGGTTCTATGATGCTGGGTTTTGCCGATGTTACTTTAAAAGATGTAGGCGATGTGGTTGCTTATATAAATGATGCCGCTAAACCAAAAACTACCGGGCCAGTAACTACCGCCGAGCCCCAACCGTCCGGAAGCAATTCAATCATATTTGGTGTTATCTCTTTGATTCTTGCTATCATAGCTCTCATATTAATGCAGGTAAACAGCAACCTGAAGAAAATGAGTGATGATACAGAAGGGATTGTTCGCCCCGAGCCGGTACCCTTCTATCGCAATAAAACTTATATAACATTAGTATCTGTTATTTTATTTGTAGCCGGTGGTTATTTTGTAGCCAAAGGGGCAATAGGCCTGGGACGTCAGAAAGGCTATCAGCCGGTACAACCTATTTATTACTCTCATAAAGTACATGCAGGCATCAATCAAATCAATTGTTTGTATTGTCATGGTGCGGCATGGGAAAGCAAACATGCTGCTATTCCATCTGTCAATGTTTGTATGAACTGCCATAAGGCAATTAACGAATATGCCAAAGGGCCAAAGTTGTATGATGAAGATGGTAATGAAATAAATGGCACAGCCGAAATTGAAAAATTATATAAATATGCCGGGTTCGATTCTAAAAATCCGGCTAAATGGGATCCGGCAAATGCAAAACCAATTGAATGGATTAAAATTCATAACCTGCCCGACCATGTTTATTTCAATCACTCCCAACATATAAGAGCAGGTAAAGTGCAATGCCAAAGCTGCCATGGAGAAATAACTGCCATGGATGAAGTAAAACAGGTTGCGGAGCTCAGCATGGGATGGTGTATCAACTGCCATCGGGAAACCAAGGTTGACTTCAACTACAGTGAAGGCAAAGGAAATAAGTTTTATAGCATTTACGAGAAGTTTCATAATGATATTAAAAATCATAAAATGGACAGTGTTACTGTAAAAGATATCGGTGGTTTGGAATGTCAGAAATGTCACTATTAAATTAATTAGCAAGCACATTATCGAATTATCAAATTGATTTTCATGAGCCAAAACAAGTACTGGCAAGGTTTCGGAGAAGTGAACGACCCGGATAATCTTAAAAAATTATCTCAGGATGAATTTCAAGAGGAATTGCCTTTTGAAGGTTTTGATGATAAGGGTTTGATAGATGCCAAAGCTCCCCGCAGGGATTTTTTAAAATATCTCGGTTTCAGTACAGTAGCTGCTACACTGGCAGCCGGTTGTAAGGTACCGGTCAGGAAAGCAATTCCATATGCTAATAAACCCGAAAATCTTATACCGGGAGTGGCAAAATATTATGCCACTACTTATGTTCAGGATGGTAATGTGATTCCCGTTGTTGCAAAAGTCAGGGATGGCCGACCTATAAAGATTGAAGGAAATGATCTTTCTACTCTAACGGGAGGCGGAACAAGCGCAAGAGCACAGGCATCTGTATTAGACTTATATGATATGTACAGGGCTAAGTTTCCTTTGCACAGAACTGTAAAAGGGGATGAAGTTAAATTTGAAGAAGTTCCAAAATTTGAACAAATAGATAAAATGGTGAGTGATGCAATAATAGCTGCAAGCGGCTCAATTGTGTTACTTACATCAACAATAGTTTCTCCAACTACATTAGACATAATAGGCAAGTTTCCGAATTTAAAACATGTGCAGTACGATGGTGTTTCGTACAGCGGAATGTTATTGGCAAACGAAGCAAGTGGTTTTGGAAGAAAAATTCCTTCATATGATTTTGGCGCAGCTAAAGTAATCGTGAGTCTTGGCGCTGATTTTCTCGGCACATGGCTTACGCCGGTTGAATTTTCAAGAGGATATTCCAGGGGCCGAAAGATTGATGAGAAAAATCCTGTAATGAGCAAGCACTATCACTTTGAAGGTCATTTGAGTATGACAGGTGCCAATGCAGATGAAAGATTTACACATCGTCCTTCCGAAGTTGGAAATCTTGCATTGGCATTATTAGCAGCAGTTGGCGGATCTGTTGCCGCTCCATCTATTACAGATGATAAACTGAAAAAAGCAATCGATAAAGTAGCTGCAAATCTAAAGGCTCATAACGGCGAAGCGTTGGTCGTTTGCGGAAGCAATGATAAAAATATTCAGATCGTAGTAAATGCAATTAACAGTGCTATTGGTGCATATGGAAAAACAATTGACTGGAGCAAACCACTTAATTCTTTCATGGGTATTGATAGTGAATTAAATGATCTTGTTTCACAAATGGAAACCGGACAGGTAGGTACATTATTGATTTATGGCACAAACCCTGTTTATTCTTACAATGATGCCGAAAGATTTAAAGCAGCATTGAAAAAAGTGAAAGTATCGGTTTCTTTCAATGAAAAAATGGATGAGACTACCGAGCTGTGCGAATACATTATTCCAAGCCATCATTACCTGGAAAGCTGGGGTGATGCTGAAGCCAAACCGGGATATACCAGCTTTATTCAACCCACCATTTATCCATTATTTAAAACCCGTCCTTTCCAGACATCATTATTGCTGTGGAGCGGAAATCCAAAAGAATACGAAACGTTTTTTAAAGAATACTGGACAGCTAAACTCGGTTCAGCAGAAGTATTTAATAAAGCTTTGCAGAATGGTTTGGTAGAAACAGTTTCAGTTGCAAGCGCAGGTTCTTATAATAATGGCGCTGTTCCTGCTGCTGCATCAGCTATTTCAACTTATAGTAAAGGAACAGGTGCAGAACTGGTACTTTATCAAAAAGTATCAATTGGCACAGGATCACAGGCAGGAAACCCATGGTTGCAGGAATTGCCCGATCCGGTTTCAAAAGCCACATGGGATAATTATGTGATGATTTCTATGACAAAAGCTAAAGAGCTCGGCATTCAATTAGATTCTGATTATGAATATTATCCTGAAAAACCGGTTGTTGAATTAACAATAGGTAAAAATAAAGTTGAATTGCCTGTTTTAGTAATTCCCGGTATGAATGCTGATACCATTGCAGTGGCTGTTGGGTATGGTAGAAATGAAGCATCAGGAGTTACCGCAGCCGGAGTAGGTAAAAATGTTTATTCACTGGCAACAAATAATGGGACAACAGTTGATTATTATGTAACCGGCGTAACAGTTACAAACCTGAATAAGAAATATAAAATTGCACAAACACAAAAGCATAATTCTTACGAAGACCGCAAAGAAGTAATAAGAGAAACTACGCTGGCTACTTTCAAAAAGTATCCGGATGTAATTCCTGAATACCGGGAAGAATTACAAAACGATTATTATAATAATGCAAACGGAAGTTTCCGTGAAGCCACATTATATCCCCAACACGATCAACCCGGTATTAAGTGGGGAATGAGCGTTGACATGAATAGTTGCACGGGATGCAGTGCCTGTATTGTGGCCTGTCATGCTGAAAATAATGTGTCGGTGGTAGGTAAAAGAGAAGTGCTTCGCTACCACGATATGCACTGGCTGCGAATCGATCGTTATTTTATAAGCGATGAAAAAAACCCTGATGAATTAAAAGGCGTGGTGTTTCAGCCAATGATGTGCCAGCATTGTGATAATGCTCCTTGCGAAAATGTATGCCCTGTTGCAGCTACAAATCACAGTTCAGAAGGAATCAATCAAATGACTTATAATCGTTGTATCGGTACAAGATATTGCGCAAATAACTGTCCGTTTAAAGTTCGTCGCTTTAACTGGGCAGATTATAATGGTGCTGATAGTTTTCCTGATAACCAGGATCAGCAGTTGGTTGGAAAACTGGATAGAGTGGTTGGGCAAATGAATGATGATTTAACAAGAATGGTATTGAATCCTGATGTTACCGTGAGATCAAGAGGTGTTATAGAAAAATGTTCATTCTGTGTACAGAAATTACAGGCCGCCAAATTAACGGCGAAGAAAGAAAACAGGATGCTGGCAGATGGAGATGCTAAAACAGCATGTCAAATGGCTTGTGCTACCGGCGCCATTGTATTTGGTAATGTCCATGATAAAGAAAGCCGGATAACAAAAATGAGGGAAGATAACAAACAACGTGGTTATTATGTACTGGAGCAATTACATGTGCTTCCGAATGTAACATACTTTGCCAAAGTAAGAAACACGGATGAGTTGATAGAGGTTGAGCACAAGGAAGGTGGAACAGAAGTACATAATGAAACCGGGAACGCTGCCGACAGTGCCGCAAAATTGCCTACTGGTGTAACAACTCAGGAAGCTCAACAATAATAAGAAAGTTGATTATAAATAACAGATTGACCCGTTTATCAGATAAAGCTAAAAGCTAAACTAACATGTCATTACTCAGGTACGAATCACAGGTAAGACCTCCACTGGTAGAAGGAGAAAAAAATTATCACCAGGTAACAGAAGATATCTGCCGACCTGTAGAAACCAGGCCTACAAAAGCATGGTGGATTGGTTTTATTATTTCGGTGGCATTTCTTGCCTTTGGTATTCTCTCTGTTACTGTTGAAGTTATTTATGGTACAGGGCAGTGGAATCTAAATAAGACTGTAGGTTGGGGTTGGGATATCACCAATTTTGTATGGTGGATTGGTATCGGTCATGCCGGAACACTTATCTCAGCTATCTTGTTATTGTTTCGCCAGGGATGGAGAACAGGTGTAAACCGTGCTGCGGAGGCAATGACAATCTTTGCTGTAATCTGTGCAGGCCAGTTTCCTATCTGGCATATGGGCCGTGTATGGAATGCATTCTTTGTTCTTCCTTATCCAAATACAAGGGGTCCGCTGTGGGTAAACTTTAACTCACCTCTTTTATGGGATGTTTTTGCCATCTCAACTTACTTCACTGTTTCATTATTATTCTGGTATTCAGGTTTGCTACCTGATTTGGCCACACTTCGTGACCGTGCTAAAAAGAAATGGAGAAAAGTATTTTACGGGGCTGCTGCATTTGGATGGACGGGATCGACCAAACATTGGCAGCGCCATGAAGCATTATCGCTTGTATTGGCCGGATTGAGTACACCACTTGTATTGTCAGTTCACACCATCGTATCATTTGACTTTGCAACCTCAGTAGTACCGGGTTGGCATACTACCATCTTCCCTCCCTATTTTGTTGCCGGGGCTATCTTCTCAGGATTTGCAATGGTACAAACACTTCTTGTTGTTACCAGAAAAGTACTGGGGCTGGAAGAATATATTACAATAGAGCATATAGATGTGATGAATAAAGTAATAGTACTTACCGGATCAATAGTAGGTATAGCTTATCTCACTGAGCTTTTTATGGCATGGTATTCTGTGGTGCCGTACGAGAATTTTGCTTTCTTTCAAAACCGGTTGAACCTGAATAGTCCTTATGGATGGAGTTACTGGATTATGATGGGGTGTAATGTACTTTCTCCGCAGATATTCTGGATTAAGAAAATGAGGAGGAGCCTGGAGCTTACTTTCTTCATGTCTGTATTAATAAATATTGGAATGTGGTTCGAACGATTTGTAATCATCGTTACTTCTGTTTATCGTGACTACCTGCCGAGTGCATGGAGTACTTATTACAGACCTACAATCTGGGAAGTTGGATTTTACCTGGGAACATTCGGATTGTTTTTTACCTGTTATTTCCTTTTCTCCAAATTCTTCCCGGTAATTGCCCTTGCCGAGATTAAACATATATTAAAGAAAAACGGAGCAGCATATAAAAAGAAAATGGATGAGCTGGAACATGAGAGTGTGGATGAGTTCGGACAGAAGCATGGTCATGACCATGGAGCATAGTAATATAAAAAACGGAAAGCGATTAAACTAATAAAATAGGTTAGAGTTTCCAGACGATTTTTTGAAACTCATAACTAAAAAGCTAAACACAATGGCTGTAAAAAAATTTGTTACCGGAAATTTTTACGATGAAGCATTATTGTTTCCTGCTGTAAAAAAAGTTCGCAGGGCGGGATATAAGATTCATGATGTATATACTCCATTCCCTATACATGGATTGGATAAAGAAATGGGCCTCCGGGATACCAGTCTGCATACGGAAGGATTTATTTATGGCATCACCGGTACAGCAACTGCTGTTGGATTTATCACATGGGCATTAACAATTGACTGGAGATTGAACTTTGGCGGTAAACCATTTTTCTCGTTGCCCGCCTGGATACCAATTACTTTTGAGTTAACCGTTTTATTTGCTTCAGTAGGAATGGTTCTTACTTTCTGTTATCTATGCCAACTGGCACCGTTTGTCAGGAAAGATCATTTTAATTTAAAATCAACAGACGACACATTTGTAATGGCACTTGAATGCACTGATAAGACGAATGAAGCAGAAGCACTCAGCTACCTCACCTCGCTGGGAGCAACAGAAGTACAGGTGCAGTATAAAGAAACGGAGTGGTGGCTGGGCAGGTACGATAAAGACACAAAAAGATTTGAAAAAAAAGCTGAAGCAGCAGTTCATTAATAATTATAATAATTAACTGATGATGAAAAAATTTTGCGTTATTACAACAGGTTTATTGGCGGTGCTGATGATAATCAGTTGTAGTGATATAAAACGTAATCCCGGCAGGGCCTATATGCCCGATATGTCATATAGCCGTGCATATGAAACATATGCCTCAACAGAGAATTTACAGAAGAAAGGAATTAATTATACTGCAATGCCCGTGGCAGGAACTATGGCAAGGGGGGATAGTCTTTTTGTTTATCCATATATTAATGATTCTGCCGGATATGCCCAATCAGCAGTGGTAAAAAATCCATTGCCACCGCTCGAAGCAAAACAATATCTTGAAGCCTCCCGTTTATATCTTGTCAATTGCGGTATCTGTCATGGTGAAAAGCTTGACGGAAACGGACCGCTTTACAAAGATGGTGAAGGGCCTTTTCCTAATAAACCTGCAAAACTGGTTGGGGATCCTAAGTACGATGCGATGGCAGAAGGTACCATGTTTCATTCTCTTACATATGGTAGAAATTCCATGGGCAGTTATGCATCTCAATTAAATGAAACGCAGCGTTGGATGATAATTCATTATATAAAAGAAAAACAGAAATTAAATGCACCGGCAACAACGACGACTGCCGCAGCAGATACAACAGCGAAAAAGAAATAAAAATTTTTTTCAAGAACATATAAACGAAGACTGATGTCAATACGAGAAAATCTTATAGTACCAAAACGATATAATACTATATCCGTTGCACTGATGGTGCTTGGTATTATTGCCATTGTTGCTTTATATATCAGCACTCATGGTGCCGGCGGTACCGAAGAAGAAAGACATGTTAAAGACGCCAGGTTTTGGGCCAGCCTTTTGCAAAACAGTGTTTATTTTTTATTAATAGTAAACGCTTCTATGTTTTTTATTTGTGCCACCACCCTGGCATGGGGTGGCTGGCAAATGGCTTTTCGCCGTGTACCGGAGGCTATATCAGCGGTAGTTCCGGTTCTTGGAGTAATTACACTGGCAATTTTACTATCAATAGTATTTGGCAGCAACCACACTATTTTTCACTGGACAGATACAGAACATGTAAAACAGGATCCTATTCTTGATTATAAAAAGGGATTTTTAAATAAGAATTTCTTTGCTGTTGCCACTGTGCTTACTATCGGGTTATGGTCATTTCTTGGCTGGAAAATGCGTCAGCTTTCACGTAGTCTTGATGATAATCCCCTTGCAACAGGAGAAGAAGCGAAAAGTTACATCTGGAAAAATACAATTTGGGCAGCACTGTTCCTTGTAGTATTTGCATTAACTGTTATGTCATCTATCCCATGGCTCTGGCTGATGAGTATAGATTCTCATTGGTACAGCACGATGTACAGCTGGTATACTTTTGCCAGCACCTTTGTAGCAGGCATGGCACTCATTTGTTTATTTGTTATTTACCTGAAGAATAATGATTACCTGGAATTAACAAATGAAGAACACCTGCATGATATAGGTAAATTCATGTTTGCCTTTTCAATCTTCTGGACATATTTATGGTTTTCACAGTTTATGTTAATCTGGTATGCCAACATTCCAGAAGAAACAACATATTTTAAGCCAAGGGCACAGGGAGTGTATAGTGGTATTTTCTGGCTGATGTTTATTATCAATTTCCTTGCTCCGTTATTAATATTAATGAGACGAGGTTCCAAAAGAAATTACGGAACGCTGACTTTTATGTCGCTTTTAATCATCTTTGGACACTGGCTGGATTTTTTCCAGATGGTATTTCCTAGCCATCAGAAAGATAATGTACCGATGATTTTATTTGACTTTGGTGTGGCACTTGGTTTTGTTGGGCTGATAATGTTTGTAACAGGCAGGGCCTTAAGTAAAGCACCATTGCTGGCGAAAAACCATCCGTTTATTAAAGAAAGTGTGATACATCATACATAAAAATTAAAGATAGGACAGTTAAAAGAGCATAATGTTCAACAGAACTTGTAAACCAACGAAACTTGTAAAAACTTTGCAGAAATTATCGGATAAAAAATAACAGAACTGTAGTATATGCAAACAATATTTATCATTGCAATCCTGGGGCTTGGTTTTCTGATTACATTTCAAATTGCCAAAGCCAGTGAATATGTGGCTGTATTAAGAGGTCTTGAAAGAGCCCGAAAGCAAACCAACCGAATTAATGGATTTATGCTTCTTGCTTTCTTAATTCTGGGCCTTATTGGTGTTTATTATTGCAACGTAAGATTGAGCGGCAAAATTTTAGGTGCACCCGCATCTGATCACGGTGTACTAATAGACAGGATGCTTTATATTACTTTAGCCATTACGTTTATTGTTTTCATTATTACTCAGGTAGCACTATTCTGGTTTGCATATAAATACCAGGAATCTGATACCAGGAAACCTTATTATTATCCGCACAATAATAAACTTGAAGTTATCTGGACAGTTATTCCGGCGATTGTGCTTACTGTACTTGTAGGGTTTGGAATTTTTTACTGGTTCAAAATAACCGGAAATGCACCCAAAAATGCAATGGTGGTGGAAGTAACCGGTAAGCAATTTGGTTGGGAATTCCGCTATCCGGGCTTTGATGGCATTCTGGGTAAAAAATATTTTAAGAATATTAATGATGCTGCAAACAATCCGATTGGTCAGTTATGGGATGATGAAGCAAATCATGATGATATATATACTACATCTGAATTGCACCTGGTAGTAAATAAACCGGTGAAACTTGTAATAGGTTCAAAAGATGTAATACATGATGTGGGTCTGGCACACTTTCGGATGAAAATGGATGCTGTACCCGGTACGCCAACAACAATGTGGTTTACTCCTACTATAACCACTAAACAGATGAAAGAAAAAACAGGGAATCCTGATTTTGTATATGAAATTTCATGCGACCAGATGTGTGGTAAAGGTCACTATAGTATGAGAGGCACAATAGTAGTTGAAACACAGGAAGAATTTGATGCATGGATTGTTGGCAAGAAGCCACAATACCTTGTTGCAAATCCTGATAAAGATCCGTCAATAAAAAAAGATACCGCAACGACTAAAATTCCGGTTGCTGTATCAAGTGCTCAATTGAAAACAAGAAATTAAGTATATAACGGCAACAATAGTTGTCATAAAATAAAAACGTATGAGTGAAATAATGAATGTGCAACCGGGAATGGTCATTGATCATGGAGTATACCATGATGACCATCATGTCCATCATAAAGAATCATTTATTTCGAAGTATGTGTTTAGCATGGATCATAAAACCATTGCTAAGCAATTTTTAGTAACCGGCATTATCTGGGCCGTAATTGGCGGAATGTTTTCTGTACTCTTTCGTTTGCAACTTGGTTATCCTGAACAAACATTTCCGATACTTGAAACATTTTTTGGCCGTTGGGCCAAAGGGGGAGTAATACAACCCGAATTCTATTATGCCCTTGTAACAATGCACGGTACTATACTTGTGTTCTTTGTTTTGACTGCCGGATTGAGCGGAACATTTGCCAATCTTTTAATTCCATTGCAAATCGGAGCAAGGGATATGGCATCTCCTTTTCTGAATATGCTTTCTTATTGGTTTTTCTTTCTTGCCGGTATTGTGATGTTATCATCAATGTTTATTCAAACCGGGCCGGCCAGTGGTGGCTGGACAATGTATCCGCCTTTAAGCGCATTAAGACAAGCAGGTGATGGCCAGAAACTCGGTTCTGATTTATGGTTGGTAAGTATGGCACTCTTTATTGTTTCTTCTTTATTAGGCGGATTGAATTACATATCTACCATATTAAATATGCGGACAAAAGGCATGAGCATGACAAGGTTGCCGCTTACAATTTGGGCGTTGTTCTTTACCGCTGTACTGGGTGTGTTATCTTTCCCGGTATTATTATCCGGTGCTATCCTGTTATTATTTGACAGAAATCTCGGAACAAGTTTTTACCTCAGTGATATCGTTGTAAACGGTGAAATATTGCCAAATGAAGGGGGTAGTGCAATTCTTTATCAGCATTTATTCTGGTTCCTTGGGCACCCTGAAGTGTATATCATTTTGCTGCCGGCAATGGGCATGGTATCAGAAGTGTTATCGGTCAATTCGAGAAAACCCATCTTTGGTTATATGGCGATGCTGGCATCATTATTTGCGATATGTATACTCGCCTTCCTGGTTTGGGCTCACCATATGTTTGTAACAGGCCTGAATCCTTTTCTTGGGTCCGTATTTGTATTATTGACATTACTGATTGCTGTGCCTTCCGCCATAAAAGTTTTTAACTGGCTTACAACGCTCTGGAGAGGTAATATCAGGTTTACTCCCGCAACATTATTTGCTATTGGTTTTGTGAGTTTATTTATTTCTGGTGGCCTGACAGGTATATTTTTAGGAAACTCAACAATAGATATTCACCTGCATGATACAATGTTTGTAGTGGCACATTTCCATATTGTAATGGGTGTGGCTTCTTTCTTTGGCATGTTTGCCGGTGTGTATCATTGGTTCCCCAAACTGTTTGGACGCTACCTGAATAATACACTTGGCTATATGCATTTCTGGGTAACTATGGTAGGGGCCTACCTGATTTTCTGGCCAATGCATTACCAGGGACTGGCTGGTATCCCACGCCGTTATCTTGATAAGAGAGGCTGGTCCTCATTCAACGATTTCCCGGAACTTGATAAAATGATTACAGTTGTTTCAATTATAGTTTTTGCTGTACAGCTAATGTTTATTTTTAATTTCTTCTATTCTATTTTTAAAGGAAGAAAAGTTACAACTCAAAATCCCTGGGGTGCCAATACACTTGAATGGACAACACCAATTCGTCCGGGACATGGTAACTGGCCTGGCGAAATTCCTGAAGTGCATCGCTGGGCTTATGATTATGGTAAAGATGGAAGGGAGTTTATACAGCAAACAGAACCTATTGGGGAGAATGAGAAGCCTCACTAAATCTCCCTGACCGGAGACTTTCGGAGATTTTTAATTTTAAAACAGATTTTCGAAAGTATAAAACAAAGTATGGGAATAGGATTTTTGAAATATTGTAAACAAATTTTTAAAAGCGAGGACTGTGAAAAGATGGCCTCCTCCCACGGAGGAGGTCCGGAGGAGGCTTTGAATGGGCAAGATTAAAGACTATTTGCAGTTAATAAAGCCTTCGTTGAGTATCATGGTTGTGTTCAGCAGTATAATTAGTTATTTGCTGGCACCCAAAGTTGTAGAATTTAATCTTGTGATGGTACTCT
>Ga0209798_10001640_pt1 | contig 13386 bp, 14 predicted proteins | sample DOMMetBare3Fresh_FD_187475 | JGI IMG/M metagenome (GOLD analysis project Ga0209798, IMG submission 187475) | Wetland sediment microbial communities from St. Louis River estuary, USA, under dissolved organic matter induced mercury methylation -... | ecosystem: Environmental > Aquatic >...
TCGTGCAGACACGGGCGTAGGTCCCTTCTTCGATGACTTTGAGCGGTCTCGAAGCAGAACCTACGCCCGTCTCATTTACACCGGCCGCCGGACGCGACCACGCGGTGTGGTTGGCGCAGCTCGGGCACTGAAAGCGGCGAGCCGCGGTTGGGACACGCGGCTTGCTGACGATTCGAAGGCGGGACTCGCGCGGTGCTAACCTGTCGGGGCCTTGGGGCTGTGGCGCAGTCTGGTAGCGCACCTCGTTCGCATCGAGGGGGTCAGGGGTTCAAATCCCCTCAGCTCCACCCAATGCAGGACCATCCGTCCTGGATCCGTCCCGCGAACTGACTTCCGGGGCGGACATGGCGAGTCGTGTCGACCCGTGGTGGCTCGTGCTGTCGTCCGGGGGATAGCGCGGCCATCACGTCGTTCTAGACATCCCAATTAGGCCGCCATCAGCGGCGCTGCTTGCAGGGTCTCGGTGATCAGAGTCGCTGGCGGTGCGCCCGCGATGGCGGGAGGCGGGGCAGGGAGGGCTGGACCCGGCGGAGTTCATGGCTCAGAAGCTGGAGGAGATTGCCAATAACCACCGGGGCTTCGCCCCAACCCGACGAGACATGCGTCCGGGTGGCTGGGGTTTCCGGGTGGGCGGGTGTGGTCCGGTCTGGACTCCGGCTGGCGGTCAAAGACGGTGCAGACTGTTGAGGTCTGACCGTGTCATCACCGCTTGCAGCGGTCGTGTGGCCGTTGCCGGCCGAGTCGCCAGCCGGAGCCTGTCATGACGTTACCGCGCACTGCTGCTGAGGTCCTGTCCGGTCACGTAAGGTTCGAGATCCGGTCGGTGGACCGGATGCTGCTGCTCCTGCGCCAGCCCCGGCTGCAGTACGGGCAGGGGATCCACGGGTTCTTCTGTCACCACCGGCGCTGGCGGTTCGTGTCCTCGGAGCTGATGCGGCAGATGACCGAGTCGTTCACCGCGGAGCTGCACCACTACGTCGCCTCCCGGGGCCTGGACCTGGTCCACTTCGAGAAGGACCAGCGCAAGGACGACGTCGCCAGCGTCCTTGCCGCTGGCGAACAGCCAGCAGGCGGTGAACCACACCGTCAACGGCGTCCTGGTCCGATCGAAGATCGTGCCCGCAGTCACCGAGGTGCGGGCCCCGCAGCCAGCGCACTTGAACCGAGCGTCGTACATCCGCCAGCCACCGCCGTGACCGCACCGCGGACAGACGAACCCGTCTGGCCAGCGCAGCCACTCCAGGTAGTCCAGGCAATCGTCATCCGTACGGAACCTACCTGAATCCTGGGGAGAGCCGATAGATCGGGAGTACACGTTCCGCTTCTTCACCGGACAGAAGGCTGTTTCTAGCGACCGAGATGCGTTCCTATTGTGGTTCCCCTCCTGGCCGAGATTGGCCAGAATAGCCAGTAGTCGATCTTGGCCACACTGGCACGCCGTGGTTACATGGCGACTGGCGAGGCGAAGGTGATCGACAATGCAATCATTGGATATGTGATCCGCAATCGGAGGGTATCGCCGTAACTCAGAGCGGCTGCTTCGGGTCCACGATGGCGGATTTGAAGGAACGCAAGATCCCGATCTCGTGGACCCCAAAGATCCGCTCGTGCCGCTCCGAGGGCGACCACGATCGCCCGACCATGCCGCGTTGTGAGTGATACCCCGTCTCGTGCTATCTCAAGCTATAGTGATCACTATGTCGACCGGCAGGTTTTGGATCGGGGTGTGGTTGTGTGTCTGGGTTACATCCGGCGGTATCGCGATTGGAGGATCAAGAACACGCCGAAGGCGGCGAAGCCGAGCGCTACCGCTGTAAGCAGGAACTTGCCGAATGGTTGCGCCAGGATCGTTTGCAGGGCGCCGTCGAGTCCTTGCGCCTTCTTCCGGTCGAAAGTGAGGGTCGCGTAGGCGAGCAGGCCCCCGACCACGGCCAGGGCTATCCCTCTGGCGATGTATCCGACTTGGCCGAGTCGCGCGGTGCCCTCGCGGGCGGCTGGGGACATCGAGGAGGTGTCGATTTCCTCGGTGAAGGATTTCTTCACTCCCTTGACCACTTCGGCCACGCCGTAGCCGATGATGATCAGCGCGGTGATGACGACGATCGTCCGTCCGCCGGGCCACGCCAGCACACCGGTGGTGGCGTCCTGCTGGGACTTCGAGCTGGATGATCCCGAGCCGAGCGCGATGGAGGCGGCGCTGATCCCCAGCGCGGCGTAGATGATGGCCCTGACCCCGCTGCTGACCTGTTTGCGGACCCGTTTGGCACCTTCACGGTTGCGGTAGCCCCAGATGGCTTCGCTGGCCTGCCAGAGCGCGAGCGCCACCAGGCCGACCGCAACCAGCCACAGCAGGATCTTGCCGAAGGGCTGGCTCGCGATGGTTTTCAGCGCGCCGGAGGTGTCGGCGCTCTTGCTGTCGGAGGCGCTCCACGCGATCTGCACCGCGAGCCAGCCGATCAAGAGGTGCACGACGCCGTAGGCGATCAACCCGACCCGGGCGAGCATTTCCAGCGCGGTGCTGTCGCCGGCCTGTTCGGCCATGCCGCTGGCCTCGGTTGCCATCGTGTCCTCCTGGAAGGTGCGGTGGTGCTGCTGCGCCGCCGGGTTGCCGGCGGGTGTGTGGATGAGAGTCCGGATGTCTGAGAGTCGGGATGTCTGAGAGTCGGGGTGTCGGCTGGCGGTGATCAGTTGAGGAGTTCGCTGCGTAGCCCGGCGATGACGATGTCGAGTCCCTCGTCGAGTTCGGCGGCGCCGTCGTATCCGGCCAGGACGGTTGCCAGTGAGCGTAGCCGGGGGAACTGGGTGATCGGCAGCCGCTGCAGCCCCAGTCGCAGCAGGTCCTCGGTTTCGTCGGGGTCGTGGATGCGTTCTTGCAGTTCGTCCTGGACGTGGCCGTAGAGGAAGCCGGTGAACAGGCGGGCGGCGTGCAGCGCGCCGTGGGGGTCGAACCGGCGGTGATGAACACCTCGAGTAACTCTTCCAGGGGCCGCAGTGTGCCCAGCGGCCGCTGGGCCAGCGGGCCGGACAGCGGCCGGGTCACCAGCAGCGGGACCACGTGCGGGTGGGCCAGGGCGACCCGACGGAACGCGTGCGCGGCGCGACGCAGCACCGCCTGCCACTCCGCTGCCGACCGCTCACCTGCCGAACCGTTGTCTGGCCGGCGGGAAATGGCCGGCCCCGTGGTTGTGGGCACTGCGAGCGTGGGTGGGCGACCTACACGCGCCGTTCATCCGCGACTTCACCGGCTTCGACCGACCCTGGAGACTGCTCAGCTAATACCTCGACAACCTCCGGGTCCACGAACTGGCCTCCGGCGCCGGCTACCTAGCGCTCGGCCACGCCCGGACCCGCAGCCGTCGAACCAGCGATAGCCGATCCGGAACCGGACGAGTACCCTTCAAATATCCAGTGACAGGTCGGCTCCTACAGCGCGAAAAGGGGCATCGGATGGAGATCCTCGGTGTCATCGTCGCAGGCATCATCATCGGCCTGCTCGGCAAGTGGTTCGCACCAGGCTCACGCGACAACACTCCGCTGTGGCTCACCATCCTCTGCGGTGTCGGCGGAGTGATCATCGGGTACTACCTCGCCGCCGCACTCGGCGTAGCGGCCACGAACGGCATCGACTGGATCCGGTGGATCATCAGCATCATCGTCGCAGCAGTCCTCGTCATGATCGCCGCCTCAGTGACCGGCGCACGGCGCGGCAGGCTAACCGGCAGACCAGGCAAAACCATCTAACAGGCCAGGCGAGACCGGCAGTCCAAGTGGTCGCCGCAGTTGGTGCATTCCCGCTGACCTGGGTTTGTCGGAGCCGCCTGTGGGAGTCGAACCCACGACCTACGCATTACGAGCGCGCCGTCTACTCCCCCACAACGCCCTCACCAGCACTGGACGAACACCACCCCGCGCCCAGCGCACCACAGCGACCAGCGCGAACACAATCCGTGTCCCACGCCACGCCCAGTCCTGCTCGCGCTGCCAGGCGGTGATCCAGCTGGTCTGGGCGGACGGCGGGTATGCCGGAGGGCTGGTCACCTGGGCGGCCAGGGTCATCCGGCTGAGCGTGACCGTCGTCAAGCGTAGCGACGACACCAAGGGCTTCGCCGTCCTACCCCGCCGCTGGGTGGTCGAGCGTACCCTGGCCCGGCTTACCCGCAACCGGCGCCTGGTCCGCGACTACGAACGACGAGCCGACACCCACGAAGCCATGACCACCATCGCCATGATCGCTCTCATGTCCCGCCGCCTCGCCCGAGCAGCGTGAAATCAAAGACAGGCTCTGAGAGTGGAACGCCTCCATCCAAGCCTGGCACGCGGCACATCCCGACGGCACCCTGATCGGCGAGTGAAGGCTCCAGCCGTGACGTTGCCTGTGTAGACGGCACGGATCGCCATCTCGCGCACGGCACGAAGCAACTGCGGCTGCTGACCAGTCCGGGCTCCGCTGCTCCGCTGAGCCCATGCGCCAAGCCTTCGCTCGCTATCTCCTCACGCGTGCCCGGCCCGGACGCTGCGGTACAGACGGAGTCCACCGAGCCCGGCCATCACCAAGCCAAGTCCTCCGAGCACGAATCCACCGAAGAGATAGAGGAACATCGGGCTGACGCGTTGTGTGGTGTCACCGAGGTCGACCATGCTGCCGGCGAGGAAGCCGCCGAGTGGCGCGAGAACGGCGAGCACGATGCCGAGCACGAGAAGGGAGCCTCCCGGTGGAACGGGGATCAGCTCGATCCCGCGACCGGGTTCGAGGGACGGGTGGTCGTCCTCGGGAAGGGAGTCCGTCGGCTGGTTGTGTGTCTGCTCGCTCATCGGGTTTCGTTCTCCTGGGATTCGGCGGCCGGTGGTGGGCTGCCGTGGCTGCGAAGGATTTGAATGAATGGGCTGATGATGTCGATCGGGATGGGGAACACCACCGTCGAGTTCTGGTCCGCTCCGAGCTCGAGAAGTGTTTGCAGATAACGCAGCTGGATCGCGGCGGGGCTCTCGCTGAGGATCTTGGCCGCGTCGCGCAGCTCCGTGGATGCCTGGAGTTCGCCGTGCGCACTGATCACCTTGGCCCGCCGTTCGCGCTCGGCCTCGGCCTCGCGGGCCATCGCCCGCTGCATGGCTTCGGGGATCTCGACGTCCTTGATCTCGACGACCTCGACGTGCACTCCCCACGGCTGGGTTTGGGCTGCGATCGACTTGGCCAGGTCCTCGTTGAGGTCGGCCCGGTGGGCAAGCAGGGTGTCGAGGTCGGCACGGCCCACGACCGAGCGCAGGGTGGTTTGCGCGATCTGCGACGTGGCGACGGCGTGGTTCTCGACGGCCATCACGGACTGGGTCGGGTCGGTCACCCGGAACAGGACGACAGCGTTGACACGGGCGGGCACGTTGTCGCGGGTGATGACCTCTTGGGGCGGGATCGTCAGCGTGACGACGCGGAGGTCGACGCGGACCAGTTGGTTGAAGCCCGGCAGGACGAACCGCATGCCCGGGTCGAGCTGGGGTCGGAGGCGGCCGAGGCGGAACAACACACCGCGCTCGTACTCCTTGAGGATCCGCACCGAGGCCGCCAACAGGACGAGGAGCACGACCAGCGGTATCAGCCAGAGCAACCAGGAAGCGGTCATCGCTGCCTGCCCGATCTGGTCTGGGACTGGTACCGGGACGCGACTCTCGACTCGCGCGTGGGTCGTGCGGCCGACCGGTACTTCGTCCGCCGACGGTGTTGCGTCGCCGCCACGTCAGCCTTGGCCGCGAGGGTCTCGTCGAGGGATGCGATCTTGGCCCCTTCAGGGAAGGACGCCGGGCTGGCCCGTAGGTGCGAGAACAGTGGCAGGCCCCCGATGGCCACGAGCAGGGAGACCACGAGGAGGATTGGCAGCTCGACCCCCGGTGGGCGCGTGAAGGCCACCCCGATAGGCCAGATGATGCCCATGACCACGACCGAGCAGGCGATGCCACGGTGGAATCTCGCCGCCTCCGACGCTGGCCATGGATCGACTGCCCGGACGACTTCACGGCCTGCCGACGAGCTGGTGCAGGTCGGCTTCACTGGGCACGCGTTGCAGATCGACGGGCTTGCTCGGTAGCGCATGACGCGGTTGTCCGGGTCGAAGGTCGTCGGCCACAGCCACTGGTCCTGCGGGCACAGCCACGCGTCGTGGTTCTCGTGGAACACGAACCCTGACGTCGCGGACAGGCGGGAGGTGCGCGAAGCGCGCCGCGCCAACGCATCGATGCCGTAGGCACACAGCAACAGTGTCAGCGCGTAGGCGCAGGCCAGCCATGCGGGAGTCGAGACCTGGGAGATCACGCGTTGCGGTCCTCATCTCGCCGATCGGACCCATAACGGCTGTGCCCCTGACGGGAGGGCGGCACGCCCGGGTCTGAGCCCTGGGGGGCGTCAGCGGTCAGGACCGCCGAGCCCGCATGCGTTGCGGGCACCGGGACTCCTGTCCGGTCCTCGGCCGCGTGCGCCGTCTCCTCGACGAACAGCGACTCGACTGGGAGCACCATGGTCGTCGACCGGATGGCGTACCGGATGCCCAGGAACGTGATCCACAGGAAGGGAAGCACACCGCCGACGATCATGACGACGTCACCCGGCAGGCGCAACCACTCAAGGACAGCGTTGCCGGGATTGGTGAGATAGGTCAGGGTGCGGGCCTCGTAGTAACCCTCGTTGACCGAGTGCCACAGCTGCATGATGCCCAGCGGCAGGAGGGTGGCGAACACCATCCACGCCAAGCCGATGTTGAGCGACCAGAACGACAGCTTGGCGAGCCGGTCCGGCCATCGCTTCGCCGGGACGATGTAGCGCAGCGCGAAGAGGGCCAGGCCGACGGCCATCATCCCGTAGACGCCCATCATCGCGGCGTGTGCGTGGTTGGCCGTGAGAGCGGTGCCGATCTGGTAGTACGACACGATCGGCAGGTTGATGAGGAACCCGAAGACCCCGGCGCCAAGGAAGTTCCAGAAGCCGACGGCGACGAGGAACATGACGGCCCACCGGTGCGGGAAGGGTGCGCTGCTGCGCGCCTGTTGTCGTGCTCCGAGCTGGAGGAACGTCCATGCCTCCACGGTGAGGAAGGTCAGCGGGATGACCTCGAGGGCGGAGAAGAAGGCGCCCAGTGCCATGTGCTCCACGGGTGTTCCGGAGAAGTACAGGTGGTGCATCGTCCCGATGACACCGCCGGCGGAGTAGAGGATGACGTCCAGGAAGATGATCTGGATGGCGATCTGTCGGCGTACGACGCCGAGCATGACGAAGATGTAGGCGACCATGACCGTGGTGAACAGCTCTAGGAAGTCCTCGACCCACAGGTGCACGACCCAGAAGCGCCAGAACTCGGCAACGGTCAGGGGCGTCTCGGCCCCTGCCAGCAGGCCTACCGCGTAGAACCCCGGAATGGCCAGTCCGGCATAGAAGAACAACCAGGGCATGTTCAGCCTGTGCTCGGTCCGCAGCCGACTCCGGATGGCCCGGTAGAGGATCGCGATCCAGATGAACAGACCCAGGACGAGCAGGATCTGCCAGAACCGCGGCAGGTCGAGGTACTCCCACTGCTGCGAGGTGAAGATCGAGCCCTTGGCCCAGCCTGCACCGTAGATGCTCAGGGCCTCACCACCCAACGAGCCGACGACGACGATCACCAGGGCGCCCAGGAGAGCCCAGGACAGCCAGTGCTGCCGGCGGGGCTCGCGACCGGAGATGATCGGCGCCAGGAAGATGCCCGCAGCGAGGAACGAGGTCGCGGTCCACAACAGCGACAGCTGGACGTGCCAGGTGCGCGCCAGGTTGAACGGCAGCACCCGCGCCAGGTCGAGCCCGAAGAAGCTGCTGAGGTCGGCGCGGTAGTGCTCGATGGCCGCGCCCACCAACACCTGGACCAGGAACAGCGCCGCGACAATGAAGAAGAACCAGGCCGTCATGCGCTGCGATGGCGTGATCGCGACGTCCCCAGGCTGCCGGAACGCCAGTGACGGCTGCTCGCTCGAGTGCCAGCCGATCCGCTTGCTCCAGCGGCCGTAGAGAGCGAAGAGGGAGCCGAGTCCGACGAGCAGCGCGGTGAGCGAGAGCCCGGACCAGACGACGGTGTCTGCGGTCGGCTTGTTGTCGACGCGGCTCTCCGCGGGCCAGTTGTTCGTGTATGAGTAGTCGTGGCCAGGTCGCTCGGCCGCGGCCGCCCATGCGGTCCAGCCGAAGAACGCGGTCAGCTGGTGGATCTCCCGCGCGTCGGTGATCACCTCCGGAAGCAGGCCGTACTTGGTCGAGTCGGTCCCGAAGAAGTCGGCATAGTGCTGCTCCGCCGCCTTGAACGCCGAGACCTGCTCAGCCGTGAACTTCAGCTCACCGGTCGCCTCGTCGTAGCGGTTCGTGCGCAGCATCTCCCGAACGCCTACGGTCGGGTCCTGTGACCGGGAGACCGAGGATTCCGAGCGAATGTGGTCGGCGGACATCCGCAGGTAGTCGGCCGTGTAGTCCGGGCCGAGGTAACCGCCGTGGCCGACGATGGAGCCGTACTCCTGAAGCCCTCGCCGCAAGAAGATGGCCTGCCCGGCGGTGATGTCGCTGCCGGTGTAGACCACCTCGCCGGCAGGCCCGGTCACCTTCTCAGGAATCGGCATCCCGTCCGAGTAGGTTCGGAAGGCCAGCATTCCCATGACCAGGAAGCCGAAGACCATGACCAGCGCGATGCCTTGGACCCAGCCCTTGGAGATGAGCATGTCGGCGCGAATCGCTGCCCGCCCCCCGCGATCCGTCTGCAGTGACATCCGATCCGCCCTTCTCCCAAGGGGCCTTGGTGCGTCACGAACCTAGACCCAATCGGTCAGACCGGCCAGGCATGCGCGCACTCCGCGTGGCTGTCACGGCGTGACAGACAAGGCGGCGGGCGAGCTGGACGACGCCGGTGGCGACGACGTGCGACCGCGTCAACCAGGCAAGCCAGCCTGGCTTCGGATCACCTGGGAGTAGGGCAAGTCCGTCCTGCCTGGGAGCGGGGTTGACTCCTCGTCATTCATCATTCATTCTGATCATGAATGATGGGTGAATGAAGGTGAATGATGTCGGAGATCACCACGGAGGACCTCGTCGCCCGGCTGCGCCAAGTGGGTGCGGAGCCGACCTGGGTTGAGGTGAAGGCTGCGGTGAAAGGGTCCCTCGAAGCCTGGCTGCGACCTTGAGTGCCTTCGCCAACGGCGATGGCGGCGTCGTCCTGCTCGGACTGGACGAATCCGGCGGCTTCAGGCCGGCTCCTGGCTTCGACGCCGACCGAATCCGGGATGCGGTGGCCGGAGTGGCCGCCGATCGGCTCACACCACCGGTGCGCGGCGAGGTCGAGATCGACCTGGTCGACGATGCCCGCATCGTCCGCATCGACGTCCTCGGGCTCGACGTCGTGGAACGTCCGTGTTTCGTCACCGCGGCCGGACCGTACGGCGGGTCGTACATCAGGGGAGGTGACGGTGATCGGCGACTGACCCACTACGAGGTCACCCAGCTGATGCTCAACCAGCGTCAGCCCGCCTTCGACGCCGAACCGGTGCCCGAGGCGAGCCTCGCTGACCTCGATCCCGAGGCGGTGGACGATCTCCTCGCCGGCGTAGCCACCAGACATCCCCGTACCGTGCGCAACGCCCCTCCAGAGGAGGCTCTGAGGCGGCTACGGGTCCTGGTCGACCACGAGGGACGGCTCGTTCCCACGATGGCCGGATTGCTCACCCTCGGTCGCTACCCACAGCAGTACTTCCCTCAGCTCTTCGTCTCCTTCGTGGCCCTGCCCGGCCTGGTCATGGGCCAGACGCTGGACGACGGCACCCGCTTCCTCGACAACGCCACTTGCGACGGTCCGATCCCCGCCATGATCGATGACGCAGTCGCCGCCGTGCGCCGGAACATGACCCGGGCCGCCGTGATCGAGACAAGTAGTCGTCGCGATCGCTACGAGTACCCGACCGACGTCGTCCGAGAGCTCATCGTCAATGCCGTCATGCATCGCGACTACTCCGTCGAGGCCCGCGGCACCCAGGTTCAGGTGGAGCTCTATCCCGACCGGCTTGTGGTCCGTAGCCCGGGCGGCCTCTACGGCGCCGTCGAGGTCGGCCAACTCGGCGGGCCGGGAGTGTCCTCCTCACGCAACGAGATCCTCGCCAGGCTGCTTGCTGACGTGCCCCTGCCCGAGACACGCCGAGCGGTGTGCGAGAACCGCGGATCGGGCATTCCCGCCGTCATGAACAGTCTGCGATCGGCGGGGATGAGCCCTCCGGAATTCGATGCCGAGATCGCGAGGATTCAGGTCACCGTGCCCCGGCATGCCTTGCTCGATCACGGCACCCTGGCTTGGCTGGACGGGCTGCGCAGGCCTGCGCTGACGGAGCAGCAACGGCTGGCGCTGGCGATGATGCGTCACGGGGATTCGGTGAGCAACGAGACACTGCGGGCCTGGGGGCTCCATCGCGCTGATGCCACCACTGCCCTTGCCGGGCTCGTGGCGATGGGACTGGCCGAACGCCACGGGGGGAGACGATATGCGCGCTACCGGCTCGCGCCCACGGTGGGCGGACCCCAGATGGCCCTCGACCTCGATTCGCCCTTGGCTGCTCCGCCGACCGTTGGAGCAGTGCTGCAACGGCCCGGTAGCCATTCGGCCAAGGAGATCATGCGCCTGACAGGGCTGACCTATCCCATGGCGCTGGCGCGACTGAACAAGCTGATCGAGCAGGGGATCGCGGAGGCCACGGCGCCACCCCGCAGCCGCAATCGCCGCTATCGGTCGGTCACCCAGAGTGCGAAGGAGCGGTCCGAACGGTGACCGCGCGAGGCTAGGGTCGGGGGATCGGATCACGAGGGGGTGAGGTGTCGTGCTGCCGTCGCTGGTCGCCGAAGAGCTGCGGCGCACCCTGACGGACTTCCTCGGCACCACCTTCGCCCTGACCGACGACGATGTCAGGGCGGACCTCGAACGGTTCCTGCTCGACCCCGACGACGGCATCTTCCGCGGGCCGTTCGTGCGGGCCCGGCTGCCGTTCCGGCCCGCTGACGACGGGTGGCGCGACGCGCTGGACTGGGTTCCGGCCGGCTTCCATCCGCATGCCCACCAGGCTCGTGCCTGGGCCCGGCTGAGCAGCAAGGGCCACGCACCCGAACCGGTCGTGGTCACCACCGGTACTGGATCGGGCAAGACCGAGTCGTTCCTCATCCCGATCCTCGACCACTGCCGTCGTGCCCGGGCCGCGGGCGAGGGCGGGATCAAGGTGTTGATCCTCTACCCGATGAACGCCCTGGCCAACGACCAGGCCCGTCGGATCGCCGAACTCCTCGAGACCGAACCCGACCTGGTCGGGCTCCGAGCGGGCCTGTACACCGGTGACGGGGGCACCGCCCGAACCGTCGGCGACGGCCGGCTCATCGACGACCGGGACGAACTGCGCGCGCATCCGCCGGACATCCTGCTCACCAACTACAAGATGCTCGACTTCCTCCTGCTCCGCCCCGAAGACCGCCCGCTGTGGACGGGCGCCCCGGAAAGCCTGCGCTATCTGGTCCTGGACGAGTTCCACACCTACGACGGCGCCCAGGGCACCGACGTGGCCATGCTGCTGCGGCGCTTGGCCGCCGTCCTCGATCTGCCCCAACCCGGGCGCCTGCTGGGCAACGTCGTCCCGGTCGCCACCTCGGCCACCCTCGGGGACGACGCCACAGGTGGAGGCGAACTGCTCGCTTTCGCGGGCCAGGTCTTCGGCACCGAGCTGACGGCGGATGCGCTGATCGGTGAGGACCGCCTGACCCCCGATCAGTGGCGGGCCGGTGCCGTCGAGGTGGCGACGCGACTGCCGAGCGCCGCCCTGTGCCGCCTCGTCGACGAGGCCCTGGACGACGGGACACCCGAGAGCCACCTGGCGGTCGCGGTCGCCACCTGGGCGCTGCTCACCGGCACCACGGAGGACTGGTTCGCCGGCCGCGACGACCTCACCGGGAAGGGGGACGCCACGCAGCTGCCCCAGCCCACCGAGCTGGGCGCGAGACTGCGAGTCCATCCCCTCCTCGATGCCTTGCTCGCCCATGCTCGCACCCCGATCTCCCTGGCCGACCTCGTGGCCCGGCTGCTGCCCGCCTGGACGCCGCAGGAGCAGCGCATCACCGGGCGGCGCCTGATCAGCGGGCTGCTCGCCCTGATCGCACTCGCCGAAGACCCGGACCGCCCCGGTCGCCCATTGCCTAAGCACCGAGGTCCAGGTGTGGATCCGCGAGGTGCGCCGGTTGCTGCGCCTGGTGGGTGACAACGACTCGGACCACGCGGCCTTCCGCTGGGAGAGTGACCGTTCCGGCCAGGCGCTCGACGTCCATCTGCCCGCGGTCTACTGCCGGTTCTGCGGTCGTTCCGGCTGGGCCGCCGCCTACCCGCCCGCAGGCCAGACCCTCATCGTCGACCCGGCCACCATCTACCGGGAGCAGGTCCGCAACCCGGGCAAGGTCGCGGCCCTGGTGCATGCCCGGTGAGGCGGGGTCGACGCTCGATCGGGGAAGCCTCACTCCCGGCCTGGTGCACTGGTTCCACCCGCTGTCGGGGCTGCTCACCGACACCCCGGCCGAGGACGACGAGAACGCCGTCCCGGTGCTGGCTCCCGGGGACGCCGAGGCCACTCGTCGCGACCGCTGCCCGGCATGTGCCCGTGACGACGGCATCCGTTTCCTCGGCTCCCGTGTAGCCACCTTGACCTCGGTGCTGCTCGGCCACGTCTTCGGCAGCGACAACGTCGAACCCGAGGCGAAGCGGACCCTCGTCTTCACCGACAGCGTGCAGACGCCGCCCATCGGGCGGCCTTCATCGAGTCACGGGCGTACGCGCTCAACCAGCGCGCCCTGATCACCGCTGCGCTCGGGGACGACGAGGTCACCCTTGATCAACTCCGTCAGCGCATCGTGGCCCACCTGGACGGGTGCCCTGCCACCGATCGGTACGCCGCCATTCCGCCCGATCTGACTGATCACGACGCGTTCACCCCGTACTGGACTCGGCCCAGGGGACCCGACTCCAAGACCCGCACCCGCGTGGCGCAGCGCCTGCAGTTCGGCGCCCACCTGGAACTCGGCCTCAATTCCCGGACCGGCCGCTCGCTCGAACTCACCGGCGCCGTCCGCGTCGAGGTCGTCGTCGACAACGTCCGGCGGCTGCTGCGCGACCTGTCGAGCGCCATCGCCGAACTGCCGCAACAACTCTCGACCGACGATGCGAGGCCGCCGCTACGGCCCTGGGTCTGGGGTGTCCTGGACCGGATGCGCACCCAGGGCGCCGTCGAGCACAGCTGGTTCGACACCTACCTCTACGAGGACGGCAATCGATGGAGCATCTGGGGCGGGCGCAACCGGGCCATCGGGATGCCGGCGTTCCCCGG
>Ga0209798_10001641_pt1 | contig 13385 bp, 10 predicted proteins | sample DOMMetBare3Fresh_FD_187475 | JGI IMG/M metagenome (GOLD analysis project Ga0209798, IMG submission 187475) | Wetland sediment microbial communities from St. Louis River estuary, USA, under dissolved organic matter induced mercury methylation -... | ecosystem: Environmental > Aquatic >...
CCACCCGCCGTGACGCAGCAACCGGGGCGCCTCATCGATCAGGCGCTGCAGAATTCGAATACCCAACGCACCCCCATCGAAGGCGAGCCGCGGCTCGAACCCGACGATTTCGCCGGGCATCGTCTCCAACTTCTTGCTCGAGATGTACGGCGGGTTGCAGACGACGATGTCCACGGCTTGTTGAAAGCGTGGCTCGTCAAAGGGCTGCAACAGATCACCCACACGAAGCTCGACCTGCGCTTGCAGACCGAGATGCTCGACGTTGCGCTTGGCAAGCTCGACGGCATCGGGGGACAGGTCAGCCGCGAAGACCTGTGCACGTGGGTCCGCGCGTGCAATGGCAACGGCCAGGTTCCCGCAGCCGGTGCAGGCATCCACCACGACGGCCCGGCCACGTTCGCTCAGCACGCGATGGCGCAACGTATCGATCGCCGCCTGCGCGAGCAGCTCCGTCTCATGACGCGGAATCAGTGCCTGTGGACCGGCAAGGAGCTCCAGCCCCATGAAGCGTTGGCGACCGCTCATATGACCCAAAGGAACACCCGAAATCCGTTGCTCCACCAAGCGCCGCAGCATGGCCTGCATGTCGGGGGTCAAAGGCTGCAGCGGCTGCTCGACTGCGGCGGCGGGCGACAGCGGATTGCGGGCGGCCAGGTGCCACAGACATCGAAGCGTCGAGTCGGCCGTTTCCTCAGGCTTGTCGGGCAGAGTGGCCAGCGTGGCCGCCAGTGTGTGGCGCAATGCGTGAAACAGGTCGACACCGTCCGGGCCGAGGCGCTGTGATTCAGAATCGGTCATTCTTGTGTGTTGCCCCGGACAGGTCTTTCGACCCGAACAGGTCAATCGCCGACTTCTTCGACCGGGCCGACCAAGGCCGGACGGGCGTGCAGGTATCGCGTTGCGCGCCGCTTCGACTCAATATCTGAGTAGATGTGTTCGCCGCTCGCCGGATCGATGCCCAGGTACGCGGCCAGCTCTGCTGCCGGGATGCCGTGGTTGTGTGCCCATAACGCGATGTCCATGCGGTCGAAGGGCAGCGAGAAATAGAACTCGTCCTGCCCCTGTTGAAGGCTGTAGGTATCGGTCGTGGGCATTGCTGAACACACCTCTTCGGGCAAGCCGAGATACCTGGCCAGCGCGTAGACCTGCGTCTTGTAGAGATGGGCGATGGGTTTGATGTCAGCTGCACCATCGCCGTTCTTCACGAAGAAACCTTGGTCGTACTCCAGGCGGTTGGGCGTGCCGATCACCGCATAGTTCATGCGGTCCGCGTGAAAATACTCCACTGTCTTGCGAATACGTTGTTTGTAGTTGGTCGCCGCAACGATTTGCAGATACTCGTGAATCGGCAGACGCGTGACGTGCACCTCGCCGTCAGGCGACTGGACGATCAATTTGAAGAAGTTGATGCGGCCTTCGGTGCCACCTGAAATGGCAATCTTGCTTTTCCAGCCGTCCGCGTAGTTGGGGAAGACCCGCCGGATTGCCTCGTCGCGCCACCGATAGCAGCCAATCGCTTCGAGCGTCGGCGCGATGTCTTCGATCGAGTATGAAATACTCAGCTGCCCGGCCACGCGTTGCGCGAGTTCCTTGCTGCTTGGCTTGGAGTCCTTCTCCGGCAGCACCAGACCGTACACCCTCTTCGGGCCGAGGGCGCGCACCGCGAGCGCCGCGCACACTGAGCTATCGACACCGCCGGACAATGCAACGATCACGCCCCTGCGTCGCTGGTGTTGCGCCAGGATATCGACCATACGGCTTGAGATGCGCGCGACTTCCGCGGCACAGTCGAGATCGAGGACGGAGGAACTCAATTTCATCGGGTCGATGTCGCAGGCATTCCGTGGTGGGCCGGCCTCTTTGCAGGCATCAACCTGCGTGAAGCTTCCGTTCGAGATAGGAATCTATGTTGTCGAGGCTGTCCAGATTTTCTGGAATCATTTCTTCATCCTTGACCCGGATGCTGAATTCCTGCTCAAGGAAGCTCACAAGTTCCAGGAAGCCTGTGGAGTCCAGGATATGAAGATCCTGAAACGAATCGGCGTCGCTAACCTTCGCCGCATTGGCTCCCATCAGGAAGTTCTCGGCGATGAAGGTTCGGACCCGATTCTTGGTGTCTGCCATCAAAATTCCCTTTCCTTGCATGTCGGCCGGCCAGTCCCGTCGATGGGCATCAGGCCAAGTCGAGCTTCTTGATCTTGCCGGTGTCGGTCTTCGGAAGCGCATCGACGAAGTCGACATACTTGGGTACCAAAAAGCTCTCGAGCCTGCCAGCACAATGTTTTATCACGTCACGCTCGGAGTACCGATAGCCTTGCTTGAGTACCACGAAAGCCTTGACCGCCTGTCCGAGCAGTGGGTCGGGAACACCGATGACCGCTGCCTCGTACACACCGTCCAATGCATAGAGCGCGTTCTCCACTTCACGCGGGCTGACCTTCTCACCCCGGCTCTTGATGATGTCATCCTTGCGCGCCACGAAGTAGAGATACCCTTCTTCGTCGGTTCGGAAGATGTCTCCCGAATGCAGGATCATCTCGCCCGGGATCGGTCCGGGTTTCAGGCGCTTTGCCGTCTCCTGTGGTTTCTCCCAATACCCGCGCATGACATTGCTGCCGCGAATCACAAGCTCGCCGGTGCTGCCATTTGGCAAACGCCGACCGGATTCGTCGACAAGCCAGACTTCCTCGTTCGGCATGCCTCGACCAACGCTCGTCGGCCGGATGTCAAGTTGATCAGGTGGCAGGTACGTCACGCGCTTGCACTCGGTGAGTCCGTACATGGAAAAGAGCTGCGCTTGCGGAAAGAGGCCCCGAAGCTGTCGGATATGCTCTTCGGACAGTGCAGCGGCCGTATTTGTGATCATTCGCAGTGCATGAAGATCGTAACGCGCCAGCGTATCAATATTCATCAGCATCGAGAAGATCGTCGGCACGCCAGGGAAGACAGACACATTGTGCCGCGCCATCCGCTCGAGAACCTTGACCGGAAACGTGAATCCTCGCTCGAGCACCAAAGTCGCCCCGACCTTCGTGCTCATCAGCAGCTGGTACAGCCCATAGTCAAACGAAAGTGGCAGCACGCAGATGATCACATCGTCACTTCTCAGACCCAGGTAGGTGCTGACCGAGTTTGCGGCGGACACCATGTTCAGATGCGTCAACATCACGCCCTTAGGGTCCCCGGTGGACCCTGACGTATAGATGATGCTGGCCAAGTCCTGGTCGATCAGCATGGAACTTCCAGCTGTCGACATGCTGTCACCGTCGGTCGCGTCGGGGAATGGGACGACCCGAGGATCTTGTCGCTCCCATGGCCCGGCAACCAAACAACTGATCACCGTGCGGTTGAGCGGCAGGGCCACTTCGCAGACCGACGCCAGACTCGCCTGGCTGACAAGCGCAACGGCCCGCGAATCATTCAGCATGTAGGCGAGCTTGGCGGCTTTCGTCATCGGGTTTATCGGAATGAACACGGCTCCCGTCGCCAATGCCGCGAACACCGCCGCGACCAGTTCTACGCTGTTCTCCAAGAACAATGCAACACGGTCGCCACGCGCGACACCGCGGCGCTGCAGTTCAACCGCGAGCCGCGCCGCAATCCGGCCGAGCTGGGCGTATGAATACGTGCCGGTGTCGCACACCAAGGCAACCTTGTCTGGGTACTTCGAGACCGCCGCCTCAAAGAACTGGTGAAGGAGCATTCCCGTTTCTCGATTCATTCAATAGCGCGCTTCAGGCAAGCACGTTCGCGCCACCGCCCGGATTGACAGCGAAGCGTGGCGCATCGGGTCGCAGGAAGGCTTCATGCAGAAGCATGGTTGACAGGATTCCGACAAACGCCATGTTGTCGCCAAACCCGATGGCGCGCCCGGCTCGACACTTCTCGAACAACTTCCTCACGGCTGTCGCGTCGAAGTAACCTGCCTGTGCGATTCGCGACCCGCTGAACAGATCATCCACGTAATCGACCGGTTTGCCGCTTTCGAAGAAGCTCTGGCTGTCTGGCGCTCGGTACGGCTGCTTCGTGCGCGCACGGATCGACTCGGGAAGCAATCCCTTCATTGAGGCCTTCAACAAGTACTTCTCAGTAAGGCCCCTCATCTTCAACCGCGGGGGCAGGCGATTGGCGAACTCGATCAACCGGTGATCCAGGAAAGGAAAGCGGCCTTCCACTGAACTGGCCATCGCAACACGATCGCCTTGCGAACACAGCAGGTAGCCCGACATCAGCGTGTGTGCCTCGACGTACTGGTCACGGCTCATCGGCGCCCACTGGCCGATGTCCTCCGGCAGGTTCTGGGCTATGGCACGGTAGGGATCCCAATGTTCGAGCTGGTCGCGCACATCAGCGGAAAAGAACTGCCAAATGCGGCGTGTCGTCGTCCAGCGTGGAATGTGCGCGAAGTACGGCTGCCCCACATGCTCCAGCCCCTCTGTGAAGAACCGATGCGTGAAGGCCCTGCCCGCCGCTGGAGAATGCCGCAGATACGGATAGAGGCGTTCGAGGATCCGCGGGCGGGTCTTGGATTGGGGCTCGCGCGCAAGAAAGCGTCGGATCTTCGCTTCCTTGAACAGGTCGTAGCCGCCGAACACCTCATCAGCGCCCTCGCCTGTCAAGACCACCTTGTAACCCGCCGCACGAACGCTTTGCGAAAGAAGCATCAATGGCGTTGGGGCGGTGCGAACGATCGGCGACTCCGTGTGCCAGATCGTGCGTGGGAAAGCGGCCGCGATGTCGGCGCGGGTGCATCGTAGTGATGAATGATCAGTACCGAGATAGGAAACCAGTTCGTTCTGGAACTGGCTTTCGTCGAACTCCGCATCCGCGAATGTGAGCGAGAACGTACGCAGCGGAGTGTCGGTGAAGTTCTTGATCACCGAGGTCACGATCGACGAATCCAGGCCACCGCTCAAGTACGCGCCAACGGGTACATCGGATCGCAGTTGCAGTCGCACCGAGTCGATCAGCAATCCGCGAAGCTCTTCGGCACATTCCTGCTCCGTGCGCGAATCGACGGCGTCGATCGTGGGGAAGCACCAATCCCAATAGCGCTCAATGCGCGCGCCGCGGTCGTCGGCCACCATGATGTGCCCGGGTGGCAGCGACATCACGCCCTCGAAGACAGTGCGCGGCGCCAGTGGCGACCAGTACGTGAAGATCTCGCCAAGCGCCTGCACGTCCAGCCGGCGTGGGACCTCGGCAATCGCGAAGAGCGCCTTGGCCTCGGACGCAAACAGCAGTCTGTCGCCGACCTGTGTGTAGAAGAGCGGACGGATACCCGTACGGTCGCGTGCGAGGAGCAGGCGATGGGTCTTGAGGTCCCATAGGGCGATTGCGAACTGCCCGTTTAGGTGTGCGACAAATCCTTCACCGTATTCCTCATAAAGGTGGACGATCACCTCGGTGTCTGAGCGCGTGCAGAACCGATGCCCCGATCGCTCGAGGTCGCGCCTCAATTCAATGTAGTTGAAGATCTCGCCATTGAAGACGACCCAGACCGTCTTGTCTTCGTTGTGAATCGGTTGGGCGCCGCCCGCAATGTCGATGATGCTCAAACGAGCATGCGCAAGCCCCACGCGGCCAGCACGATAGAACCCGACACCATCGGGCCCACGATGGTGAAGCCTGTCGATCATCGCCGACAGTTCTTTGTCACTTGGTGGTGAGGCTGCGCCGGCGCTGAAGATGCCCGAAATTCCGCACATCGCTAAGTACCGACCTCTCGCAAGATCTTGCGCCGTCCATGGAACGGGCTCGCCGTAGCGAGTTCATCCGTCCGATCATTTGAACCCACCGTATCGCTTACCGCAGTGCTTCTACAGACTCGGTCGGATCGCGCACGCGGCCCGTGATTGCGCCCGAGTCCCCGCGCCCCTCGATCACATCCACGATTCGACGGCCGATCAGCGCTGCGGCGACTCGACTCAGGTCCGCCCCGGGGTGGGAGTTGCCGGGTGCACTCTCGTGGCGCGCGGCGAGGTATCCATTGGCGTCCGCCGCGATCGAGTAGAAGTCCCACAGATAGATGTTGTCGCCCTTCTCGTCCCAGGTCGTGCGCACCCAGTCGAAGAATTGCCGCGCACGCTGTGCCTGCGCGGCGTCCGTGGCGCTCTGCGCGAGCACGGGGCCCGTCCAGATGATGAATCGCTTCGTCGGAAACTGATGCAATCTTCGCTTCAGCGCTTCGTATTGAAGCATGTAGTTGCCGATCGTCTTGTCCTTGAGTTTCACGTCGGGCTCACCACTCTGCGGCACGATTCCGCTGACCGGGAAGCAATGCTTGATTACGATGACATCGTAGTCGCGCGCGAGGTCGTCCAAGTTCATCTCACCTCGGTCACGCTGATCGCCCGCATGCGCGACCCACAGGTTCCAGTAATCGTATGGATAGTTCTCCCACGGATAACCATTGGTGGTGGCCGGGTAAGTCAAGTGCGCGATCCGATAGTCGGTGGCGTGTGCCGCATTCCAGTTGGCGATGATCCCGGGCACGCTGGCTGGAAAGATCTTGTTGACCCAGCCGTTGGCCCAACCAGGCGTCGCGCGCTCCCAAATGCGGAAGAGACGCCCACGCGCGCCGCCCTGCCAGATGGCCTCACCCGTGCTGTGGTGCAGATACGCGATCCGCACGGTCCCTTTCATTGCTGCCATCTTGTCCATTGATTCGATACCACTTCCAGGCTGCACGCCCGTTGATGCGCCCTGCACGCCAGCCACGAGGCCCAAGACGACCAATGACCGGGCGCGTTTCAGCGCCTTGGACCGCCAGCCGTTCGATCCGCCCGCCGCGATTCGAGCAACGGTACTTGAAGCAACTCGTCCGGGCCTGGAATTCATGCGTGTCCCAGCGCCTTGTCGGTACCAACGAGCTCCATGACGCAACGAAACGCAGATCCTTGTCGGCAATGTGGCACCGGCCCAGATCCGTGCGCGCGATCGAAAGGTCCAACGCCGAATCCAGGTCCCCGACTACGATCACGCAGTTTGATCACACGCCTGTTCGTCGATCTCGAAAGCACCAAGACTTCATCCTGTCCGGCGGGGCCACGGCGTCAGCATTACAGCGGTGGTCCATCCCTCAAAGTCACCAGCGAAAAAGTGTAGCCTTCATGTCTGTCCCATTTCCGCGCCAGGTTCCCCCGATATGAAGGGCGACAAGGGCCGCAATCGCAGCGACGATTGCCAACCGACCATCGCAGCCGATGGCCTGAATTGCACTGCCCGAAAAGCCCGATGACGGGGAATTGGCCTGCGCGAAAGATGGGACCCGGTATGGACTGCGCTCGCCCGCCACACTGGACGGTCAATCTGCTTCGCGCAGCTGCGCCAGCGCCGGACGCCCTGGGCGCGGGCAACATCGCCCACAGGACGCTGCCGATCGGCGAGGTTGAGGCTTGTGCGATGCGCATCACCAAGACTGCTAATTCTGATCGGCGCTGCGCGAGATCGCCGCTCGGCCGTGCCGATCGGGTGTCCGAGTGCAGCTCAGGCTGAACTTGAATCGTGATGCCTTGAATGCGTTTGTCACATGCCGCAAAGTCGAAGGCGATCCTTGCCGCGCGGTCGCCCAGTTGATTGCGCTAGATCTTAGTTCTAAGCTCGATAGTTTATTGAATCAGATGCAATGAGATTGGTGGCGGAAATGTCTTTATCCATAATAAAGAGACTGAGCGACGCGGTGGAGAAGATCGCTCGCTACTTCGAAGTCAAGTTATACGACACAAAGACAATTTCCCATTATTTCAGAAAACAGGGCGCCCAAATAGGCGAGGATTGTACGATCATTCCAACTTTCTTGGGAACGGAACCCTATTTAATAAAGATCGGCAACAGGGTTTCAATCGCCAATGGAGTGACCTTTGTTACTCATGATGGCGGCACGGCGATATTGCGCGATAAGGTGCCGGACTTGCAAGTATTTGGCCCGATCGTGATTGAAGACAATTGCGTGATTGGACAGAACGCCACGATATTCTGCAATGTGCGCATCGGGTCGAACTCCATTGTCGGCGCCGGATCGGTCGTCATCACGGATATTCCGCCTAACACAATTGCCTTGGGAGTACCTGCTCGACCTTTTGGCTCAGTCGAGAAATATCGAGAAAAGTGCCAGGAGCGCTGGTCCGCGCAGCGACCACCCGACACCGTTCTGGATCCAGGCGAAACTTGGTGGGAATCGCGGCACTATGCCGCAAATCGCGAAAGACTGCGCCAACACCTGCTGAAGATATTTGCCACGGAGCTTGGCAATAAATCAAAACCAAAGGAATAGATGCGGAATGACGCGTCATGGTCGATTCTAAGATGAATAAGCCACTGCGTCCGCTTTTTGTAAACAGCGGTTTGGGGTACGGAGGGGCAGAAACTCAACTCGTTCAATCTGTGCGTGAATTGGCGCGACGTGGTCACGATCCGCACGTGTATCTCCTGACGCGTCTCGCCCCAAGAAGCAGAGAATTGGCGGAATTCGATGTGCCGATTATCTTGGATGAGAAGAAGAGAAAGATCGACTTCGGCACGATTCAAAGGCTTCGAAAGTATATCCGACATCACAAGATAGATCTGGTTCACAGCTTTCTATTTGACGCCAATATCTATGCTCGCCTGGCTTGTATTGGCCTGCGTGTGCCGGTTCTAAATGCTGAGCGTAGCAGCGATTATTGCTTTACCACGTCACAGCGGTTCGCGCATTCAGTGACGTGTTGGCGTGTCGATGGCGTGGTGGCAAACAGCCATGCAGGACGAGCGTTTGCGCAGGATCTGTATAGACTCCCTCGCGATCGAACTCACGTCACATGGAACGGTATTGACCTGACTGAATTGGATCGCCGGTGTCGAGAGTCAAGGAGGAGTTATAAGTTTGAGCTCTTCGGAAGTAGTGATGTGAAGATGGCGGTATTCGTCGGATCCGTTAACGAGAGCAAAGACCACGAACTCGCACTGGCTGTTTCGGAGGCACTCATACGCGAGGACGCCTCCTGGCGAGTGGTTTTTGTCGGTGCGTCGTTCGACGCCTCATTGTTTGACTACGAGGTCAGCGCAGTTGCTGAGTCCGCCCAGTTGGCCGTACGGCTTGAATCAAGACGCAAGTCCATGCGTGATGGCGCCAAGATAGTTTTTCTCGGTCGCCGTGAGGACGCGATCGAAATAATATCCCAGGCAAATGTCTTGTTTTCTACATCTTTGCGCGAAGGATTTCCAAACGTGGTGCTTGAGGCCATGGCGGCGGGCGTTCCGGTCGTTTCGACAGAATATTCTGATATCAGACTCATCCTCGAGAACCCGGATTGGATCATTGGATCCAGAGACCCGGCGGAAATGGCAGTTGCGATTCGAAAAGTGAATGAAGATAGAACTGTCATCGGTGCAGCGCTGCGCAGATGGGTTGAGATCAATGCCACAATCCAGAAATCAGTTGATGCGCTTCTTGGTGTATACCGGTACTACACTTCGGCATAACATGACAATCTCAATTTGGAGTTGTGAGTATTTCCACTCAGTATATCCGATGATAGGGCTTTGCATATTGAATTCTATTTCGGCTGAGTCCGGCAGTTTATGGAGTTCAATATGGGGAAATTGATTTCTTCACCAGAACCTGATGGACAGGTCATCGGGACGAATGGCGGGGTGCAGTTTCTCGTCGAGGAGGGGCCGTTCACCTACCCGCTGTCGTGCGCTTCTGCCGGCTGGGGAAGCGTGGCTGCCGGTGTCGGTCGAGCCAGAGTGCTGGCGCTCGTGATTGATCCAGTGTCCGGCGATGCAGGGGTATTGGGCGACGCTGAGGTGCGCGTCGATACGGCTCGCCCCAGTTACAACGCGCGGCAGTTAGCGGGCGCAGCGGCAGCGTTGGTCCAGCAGGGCGCGCTTGATCGGGTTCCGCGGCCTTTCGGCCGGGCACCCGTTATTCGTGTACCCGAGGTCGGGGCCCGAACAGCAGTCCTGCGTATTGGTCGGCGAATCTGGCAGGCGGCAACCCAACTGCTCCGGCCGACTCGAGTTCAGTGGACGATTGGGGTTCTGTCAAATTGGGACATCACTCGAGGCGAGGATCCTCCATGGTCCGAGGTCAAATGGTTAACCCCTCCCATAGACGGATACCTTGCTGATCCTTTCCTGGTAAAAACCGCCGACCGGACATGGCTCTTCTACGAGCAGTTCATGTTCGACGAGAACCTCGGGACTCTTTGGGTGGCACCGTTCGACCCTAAGACGGGGACAATGGACGGAAGTGGAATCGAGGTGCTTAGGACTGCATTTCATCTGTCGTTTCCCAACGTCTTCTGCCATGACCGTGACTGGTATATGCTGCCAGAACAGGCACGTTCAGGCGTTACCGCACTTTACCGGGCCAAGAACTTCCCGTATCAGTGGGAAAAGCATCGCGACCTGCTGCCGAGTTTTCCAGGAATTGATCCAGTCTTGTATCGGAGAGACGGTAGGTGGTGGCTATTTGTCACCTATGGGTCATCTCCTTGCAATGAGAACAATCTGTACGTATTTTCTGCACCAAGCCTTGATGCCGAGTTTTTGCCGCATCCCATGAACCCGGTATCGACTGGATTGCACGGCGCCCGCATGGCCGGGCAGCTAATAGAGCGTGACGGCAAACTATTCAGGCTCGGTCAGGATGGGCGGGAGTCGTATGGCGGAGGATTGGTCTTATTTGAGATCGAAGACCTGACGGAGACGACATACCGTGAACGTCACGTTCGTACCTTTCTCCCGAATTCCGAGGGTCTTTATCCTTCTGGTTTTCATTCGTACATCGAATGTGATGGAACTGTGATCGTCGACGGACAAAGGTTTATATCGAAACCCCGCCGACCGCTTGTCGAGCTCGTCAATCACATAATTGCAGAGCTGTTCTCCAAGCGATAGAAATGCTTTCGAGTCAGCTTGAGGTAAATATTTCAGCAGGTTTATCTGGCCGATCGGATGTGCCATATCCGCATCATGGTAGCCTTGAGCCGGCGCAAGAATGATTCTCAGACTGCATGCCATCTCGCATTGGCTGTGGAAACGCCGGGTTCCGTTAATTCCGTATTTGATTCAGGGGACCTTGAGAATATTATTCTCTGTCGCGCTTCCGCCATCGGTTCGACTTGGGCATGGCGTAGTACTTGGTTACTCCGGACTCGGCACGGTGATTCACGCGCGAGCCGTAATTGGTGATCGGGTCAACATCGGTCCGGGCGTAACGATCGGCGGGCGCAGCGGCCATCATGAAGTACCGATCATCGAGAACGACGTAATGATCGGCTCAGGCGCGAAAATCCTGGGCCCAATCCGCCTCGGTGCTGGCTCGGTGGTGGGGGCGAACGCCGTCGTCATCGCGGACGTTCCGTCGCGTGCGGTGGTAGTGGGTGTGCCCGCGCGCGTGGTCAAGTTCCTGAATACTCCGCTCTCCAGATGAGTATTGGACGAAACGTTGCAGAGTCGCTGGCGACGCAATTACGTGGCTGTGCTCGGAGATCGACTGCCTGAGCGAATCTTGCCGGCCGGTCCATCCACGCGGCCGTTGAAAAGTACTCTGGTCACGCGGTACCGTGCAATTAAACCATGGTGCAGCAAGAACGTGAGAGCCAGCGTCCCAGCAACCACGACAATATACTTCGTTGCATAGCCGCCTGGAATAGGCGCGCCGACGAACAAGCCGACAAGCGCCACGACAATGATCTGGTGCAGAAGATAGATGGAATATCCGGCGTCGGCAATTTTTCTCATCAATCTACTTTCGATGTCCAGGAAGCGCTTCGACAGATAGACTGACAGCATGCCGATTGTCCAAGCAACCTGATACCAAAGCATCCACTCAAAAAACAGAGTTGCGTAGTGATTCTCGATATGTACCAGCTGTTTGACCGCATAAAGCAAAATAAGAACAATGAAATCAAATGCTCGAATTCTGATTATGTTTTCGAACAAACCTGTCTGCGTGAAGCAAATGTATCCGATTAGGAAGAATGGGAAAAACAATACCACAGTTTGGATACTAATCCCAGGTAATATCTCCACTCCTATGAAGTGATTGACCGCCAGAGTCAAAATGCACGAAATAAGTGCCATGAAGGTTTTTGAGAAAACCACCTTGGCTACCAGATCCTTCTGAACAAGGCTACCAAGAGAACGAGACACTCTTTCGAATCTATGTTCTTTCGAAATTTTCAGAAAAACCCAAATTGCAACATAATAGAATATCAGATTCAAGAGAAACCACAGATGACCGATGTAGTCGCCAGTCGAGAAGAAGGACACGAAGAAACTTCGAGCGGATTGATGCGCTGCACTGCCATTTTCGAAACGAAGTAGGTATTCAACAGGTTGAATCAGTATCATTACGGTTAACATGGGCACGCCAAAAACAACGAGCCTGCGCTTTAGGTTTTGATTCAGCGCTCGGCGCGAGAAACCCATCGCACAGAAGAAACCCGAAACAAAGAAGAACGTGGGCATCCGAAAAGCGTGCAGAAAGCTGCTTAGGTAGTCAAAAAAGACATGCCCGCTGGGATCGCGCACGATCCAGGGCTCAATCACACAATATGGCAACGCAGCGTGATAGAAGACGCCTCCTATCAGCATCAACGCGCGCAACGAGTCCATGTATCGGTAGCGCATCTTCTCTTATCAAGCGATAAGCACGTGACCTGGCCGAAGGCCGGAGCGAGAATTTCGGGTTTCTTTGAATAGGCCCCGTGGCCATTTGGCATGAGGCGTTTGCGAGCGGTAGCGCAACATCGGTTTTTCGACCGCGGTCGGCCGGGTATGAGTGCAGAGCTGCAACGCTATGCCGACTCGATGAGCGGCCATCAACTAAGGAACTGACTGCGTCTTGTGGTCAGGGCGAGATCGTTGAGCACCAGACGGCGAGCGGCCGACTGCCCTACAAACAGTACAGACTGAGGCTCGCCGGGCACTCAGACAAAAGTGCTGGCAGTCTTGCTGCGATAGAGATCCTGCGGACCCACACTCAAGCACCCGGAGTCCACCACGCCATACCTCCAGAGGTGGGAGCGGAAGGGGCATTGAGTCACACGGCGATGATCATGTAAATAGCCAATCCAGGGTGGGTGAGGTGTGATTTGGCTGAGCAGTCATGGCGCCGGTGCCAGTGACCTCAACGGCTCCCGCGACCATATGGAGCGGCCGACGCTTTGAGCGCCCGCACGCGTCAAGTGGGTTCCGTCGAAGGTGAGCAGCCGGCCAGCGTTGAACAGCTGACAACCTAACCGCTCGTCACAGATCGCACTTTGCACATCCACGAACTGCGCGCGGGGCACAATCTGCTTGAGCAATCGGTTGATCTCGACCGCCTGCGGCGGAGGCTGTTGCCGTACCGAAACTCGCTCTGCTTCGTTCATCCTCAGCAGAGACTTCACGTG
>Ga0209798_10001642_pt1 | contig 13377 bp, 9 predicted proteins | sample DOMMetBare3Fresh_FD_187475 | JGI IMG/M metagenome (GOLD analysis project Ga0209798, IMG submission 187475) | Wetland sediment microbial communities from St. Louis River estuary, USA, under dissolved organic matter induced mercury methylation -... | ecosystem: Environmental > Aquatic > Freshwater...
GGTTGGTACCAGTCGAACGCATGACGCATGACGCATGACGCAGGACGCAAGGCGCAGGACGCATGACGCAGGACGCATGACGCAGGGCCCGGCTAGTGTCGGCCTCCGATGACTCCCGAGGAATATCGCGCCGCCGGCCATCAACTCGTCGACTGGATCGCCGACTTCCGCAGCAGGATCGAGACACTCCCGGTCAAGTCCCCAGCGCTGCCGGGTGACGTTTCGGACAGGTTCCCCTCGGTCCCTCCCTCCGGGCAGGCTTCACTCGAGGAGCTCGTCGCCGACCTCGACCAGATCCTTCTTCCCGCCTGCTCACATCCGCAACATCCCGGCTTCATGGCGTTCTTTCCGGCCAACGCCTCGCTCTCGTCGGCGCTGGGAGACCTCGTGTCGACCGGTCTGGGGCAACTGGGTATCACCTGGGAGCTGTCGCCGGCCCTCACCGAACTGGAACAGGTGGTGTGTGATTGGATGCGCCAGCTCTACGGTCTCTCCGACCGCTGGCGGGGGACGATCCAGGACACGGCCTCGAGTGGGGCATTGGTGGCGATGCTCTGTGCCCGGGAGCGGGCACTGGGCGAGGCGGGCAGGGTCGGGCTGCAAGCAGCCGCCGCCCCGCTGGTGGTGTACGCCTCGAGCCAGGCTCATAGTTCTGTGGCCAAGGCCGTCCACCTGGCCGGTTTCGGGGCCGAACACCTTCGACTCGTGGAGGTCGATGCTTCGCTGGCGATGCGGGTCGAAGCGCTCGAGGCCGCGATCACAGCGGACATCGCCGCCGGTCTGCGTCCGGCGGCGGTGATCGCCACCGTCGGAACCACCGCCACCACCGCCCTCGATCCCGTAGCCGCCATCGCCGAGATCTCCGCCCGGAACGGCATCTGGTGTCACCTCGATGCCGCCATGGCCGGCAGCGCAATGCTCCTTCCCGATCTCCGCTGGATGTGGGATGGGGTGGAGGCGGTCGACTCGATCTCGATCAACCCCCACAAGTGGATGGGCACCGCCTTCGATTGTTCGTTGTTCTATGTGCGCGACCCGGCCGAACTCGTCGGTGTCATGTCGACCAGCCCGTCGTATCTGCGGACCACCGTCGACGGGGCGGTGACCCAGTACCGGGATTGGGGGATCCCGCTCGGCCGGCGGTTCCGAGCGCTCAAGCTGTGGTTTCAGTTGCGGCTGGACGGCATCGAGTCGATCCAGCACCGGATCCGGCGCGATCTTGAGTATGCCCAGCGTCTGCTCTCGCTGGCGTCGGCCCACCCGGACTGGAGGGTGGTGGCCCCGGTGCCGCTGCAGACGGTCTGCCTCCGCCATGAACCGGAAGGGTTGACGCCCGAAGAGACCGACCGCCACACCCTGGCATGGGTGGAACGGGTCAACCGGGCGGGCAATTTCTACCTCACCCCGGCGCTGGTGGAGGGACGCTGGCTGGTGCGTGTCTCATTCGGCGCGGAGACGACCGAGCCGCATCACGTCGATCGACTGTGGCAGGAATTGCAGCAGGCCGTCGCCGGCTGATCGTGTCAGGCGGCCAGGGAGGCCCATCCCGCCAACTTCTCCAAGGAGGCGAACCGCGATCCGATCTCCGGTTGGATCCGCACCCGATCCACGGCGAGGGACGACGACACCAGCGCCCTGGCCACATGTACCGCGGCGGTGGCATCGAAGACCTCGCGCGGCGGGGGATCGTGGTGGTGGAGCACCGCCTCCACGACCGGGTCGGCCAGGTGCCAGAGAGCGCACAGGTACCCGCCGATGTCGGAGTGCGAGACCCCGAACAGGGCTTGTTCTGCCTCGTCGTCGCCCGGCTCGATCGACAGGTACTCGTCTCGCCAGTTCTGGAACAGGACGATGGCCCCGACGTCGTGGAGGAGTCCGGCGAGTTTGGCGGTGTCGACCTCCAGGGGAGCCAGCCCCTCGGCATGGGCGATGGCGCCGGCCAGGGCAGAAACCGCCATGGCGTCTCTCCACATCGACTCGATCAGCTTCACGTCCAGATGGGAGGCATCTCTGAACACCGCCACCGCCAGCACGAGGCTCGAGACCCGGTTGATCCCAAGGAGGACCGAGGCCTGGGCGACGTCGGCGACCTGGGTCCGTAGCCCGAACAGGGCCGAGTTCACCGTCTGGATCACCTTCAGCGAAATCGCCGGGTCGGTCCGGATGATCTCGCCCACATCGTGGAGTGAGGGGTCGGGGGAGTGCAGGAGGTCCTGGAGCTGCATGTACACCGATGGCAATGCCGGCATCCTGACGGCTCCGGCGACCAGGGAGTCGATCCGCTCCTTGGTGACCCGGTCACCGATCAGGGTGGCGCCGAGCAATGCCCGGCGGAGGCGGTCCGCGTCATACGGAGGGCGCAACACGTGATTCGTCTCGTGCCGGATCAGCCCGGGGAAGCGGGTCACTGCCAGCCGGCCCATTGCCGGGTGATTGGCTGCGACACGGCGTAATACCGGCAACGACTTCCCGCTCGGTGTGGACACGGCTGCCACCAGGCAGTCCACCGAACCAAGCAGTGCCATCGCCTCGTCTCCGGTCGCCGCCACGACGCACTCCAGGTCCAGTCGGGTCGCCTCCAACGCATGGAAGAACTCGGCGCTGGACCGCCCGTCGTCGTCGTCGATCAGCAGAACCTTCTTGTGCATTGGCTCCTCGTGCCTGGGTTTCCGGTCGGCACCGACGACGCCGAATGAAGGGCAGGTATGGTCAAATGCCCCATGCTCGAACCGCTGCTGATGCGTCCGGTGTTCGCCGACAAGCCGTGGGCAGGCGGCAGGTTGTCCGAATTCGGCAAGGAAGCCGGCCCAGGGGTGGGGGAGAGCTGGGAGGTGGCCGACCTGCCCCCCGATGAGAACCAGACCGTGCCCGAGCCATGGACGATCGTCGAGGGCGGACGGTACGACGGCTGGGCGCTGACGGATCTGATTCATCGATTCGGCCCTGAGCTGATGGGCTCGGCGGCGGCGATCGAGGGCCGGTTTCCCCTGCTCGTGAAGTTGCTCGATGCCGGCCAGCATCTCTCGATCCAGGTCCATCCGCCGGCGAGCTACATCAGGACTCACCGGGAGGCGCGGCTCAAGACCGAGTCCTGGTTCGTGCTGGCGGCCGAACCGGGTGCCCAACTCCTGTTGGGGGTTCGTCCCGGGATCGATCGCAAGACGGTGGTGGCCGCCATCGGGTCATCCGCTCTCCCGGGGCTGCTCCGCTCCGTTCCCGCGGTTCCCGGGGCCTTCCACCACCTGCCGGCCGGGCTCATTCATTCTTTGGGGGCGGGAGTGGTCGTGGCGGAGGTGCAGACACCGAGTGACACCACCTTTCGTATGTACGACTGGACGGAAGAGTACGGGCGACCACACCGCCAGCTTCATTTCGTCCAGGCGGCGGAGGCGCTCGACCTCGATCCACCCGACGCCTTCGATCTGGACCCGGCGACCAAGACCGGAGCTCGTTTGCTGGTGGAGACCCCGTTCTATTGGATCAGGGAGCACCGGGGGGTGGGGCCGGACTGGGGTGACGGCGAAGCGAGAGTCGTGATGGTGCTGGACGGCTCCATGGAGATCGCTGGCAGGGTTGCCCGGACCGGCAGCACCTGGCTGGTCCCGGCCTCGATTGCGGCGACGACACCGATCGGCGTGAGCGGAGACCTGATCTGTCTGGAAGTGGGGCTCGGGTCAGGCGGTCGCTGAGAGCGCCTTGCCCAGGGCCTCCAATGCCAGGTCGACCTGGTCGGCGTCGACGATCAGCGGCGGCATGAACCGGATGGTGTTTCCCCGGGCCCCGGCACCCATCAGCAAGAGCCGGGACTCCTCCCGACAATGGCGAATGATGGCGTTGCAGCGGTCGGCGTCGGGTGTGCCCCCGACCGTGACGAAGTCGGCTCCCACCATCAGCCCCGGTCCGCGGACGTTTCTCATCCCCGGGTGCTCGACGCCAAGTCGGGCGAGACCGGCCCGGAGCTGATCTCCCCGGGCGACGACGTTGTCGAGAAATCCGGGCTCTTCGATGACCTCGATCGTGGCGAGGGCGGCGGCGCATCCGATCGGGTTGCCTCCATAGGTACCCCCGTGGGAGCCAACCGGCCACCGATCCATCACTTCGGCCCGTGCGCCGATGGCGGCGATCGGGAACCCGGAGGCGATCCCCTTCGCCATCGTCATGATGTCCGGAGAGATCTGGTGGTGTTCGGAGGCGAACATCCGGCCGGTCCGGCCGAATCCTGACTGGATCTCATCCATGACCAGCAGGATGCCATGACGGCGGCAGATGGCTTCGACAGCCTCGAGGTAGCCGGCCGGGGCAGGCACGTAGCCGCCTTCGCCCAGCACCGGTTCGATGACGATCGCTGCCGTCTCCGATGGCGCCGTCTGGGTCTTCAGCAACCACTCGAGCCCGGCGATCGATCGATCCACCGCCGCTGGGGGGGACTCCCCGCCGGCGTAGTGATCGGGGAAAGGCGCGACGAACACACCGGAGGGGAGTGGTGAGTGACCGGCCCGGTAGGAAGTCTTGGAGGTGGTCATCGCCATGGTCATGGCGGTCCGTCCATGGAACGACCCTTCGACGACCACGATGTGGGGTCGACCGGTCGCCTGCTTGGCGAGTTTGACAGCACCTTCTACAGCCTCGGCGCCCGAGTTGGTGAAGAAGAATCGTTGGATCGACGGGGGCGTGATCGAGGCGAGTCGATCGGCCAGCGGTCGCAGCAGGTCGTGCGAGAAGATGTTGACCTGGGCGTGGATGAAGCGCCCGGCTTGTTGCTGGATGGCCGCGACGACCTTCGGGTGGCAGTGCCCGGTGTTGGTGACCGCGATTCCGCACGTGAAGTCGAGGTAGCGGTCCCCGTCGACGGTGAAGACCCAGCTTCCCTCGCCCCGGGCAACCTCCAGGTCGCTCATCTTGAACCAGACGTCAGCCAGTGTTCCTGTCACGGTTTCCTCCTCGTCGGCTCAGATTACCGGGCGGGTGAGGGTGACCGGGCGACGACGAAGGACTCGTCGATGAACCAGATCTCCCCGTGACGGTCCATCACCTCCCGGGTGGCGGCGGCGTACCGGTTGTCCGCCAGCGCCTCGGTGAGCCGGGCGTCGTCGATCTGGGCGACATAGGCGGCTGCATTCCAGGCCGCCAGCACCGTCGAGGTCCCGATGTGCTCTGCGGACTCCGACGGCATGGCATGGAGGCGGTAACGCAGGTGTGAGTCGGCGTCCTCGAGATCGAGGAAGACCAGGTCGATGCGGTCTCCGAGCTGGCGGCGGGCTTCGGCGAGGATGTCGTGCCGGGTGTGGGGGAAGGGCTCGAAGTCGGGCCAGAGGGACCGAACGATCTCCTCGGCCGGATCATCGCCGTGGGCCTGGATCCCGATCAGCCGGCCCCCCGGGGCAAGGGCCCTGGCGAGCGGGGCAATCACCATTCGCACCTTGCGTTCGACCGGGGTGGCGGCCCGGTAGGCCTGTGACGCGATGACCAGGTCGAAGTGGAGTGGCCGTCCTCCCGGGCGCGGGATCACGGCGTCGAGCGTGAAACGCCGGTCGGCCCGGGAGAGGACCAGCACGGTCGGCCGCCGGTACATGGGGTTGCCGCTCCTGGGCGAGGTGGTGACCGCCCAGTCGTCCGCCAGCGCCGGGACCAGCGTTCGAATCTGCTCGGCGAAGGCGTGGCTGGTGTCCCCCTCCAGAGCCACGTCGCGCCACACGATGTCACCACCTGCGGCGTCGAGCCGGACGGCATCCTCAAAGCGGAGATTGGTGATCACCCACACCAGTTCGGGATGCTCGATGAAGCGCTCGGGCATCCGCCCCAGGGCCTGGCGGACGTCCTCGATGCTGATCTCCTTTCCCACCACCAGCCACGGAATGTGAGGAAAGACCCCGTGCATGCGCCGCATCAGGTGGCTGAGCAGGGAGGCGTCCCCCATGCCGGCATCGAACACCCGCAGACCGGGTTGGGTCGGCTGGATCGAGTCGAGTTCCCGGCCGATCCGCTCGGCGGCGACGATCTTCTCGTCGGTGGTGGTGACGAACATCAGATACGCCGCCCGGGTGTCGAAGAATCGGGTCGGATCTGGCATCACGGTTGAGGGTATCGCCTCAGGGGGGTTCTGGACGGCCGTGGCTCACCCCGGGTTCTCGGGCCAGGCGTGTTTGGGATACCGGCCCGCCATCTCCTTGCGGACCTGGTGCCACGATCCGTTCCAGAACCGCTCGAGATCGCGTGTGATCTGGACGGGTCGCCCGGCCGGGGAGAGAAGATGCACCACCACCGGTTCGTCACACACGAGCGGTGTGGTGTGCAACCCGAACAGGTCCTGCACCCTGGCGGCGAGCACCGGGATCTCACCGGAGTAGTCGAGAGGAACGGTACGTCCTCCCGGGAGGCGAACCGTCGGAGGCGCCAGCCGATCGAGCTGGGCAGCCTGCGGACCGATCATCGACTTCAGAACCCTGGTCAGGTCGATCTTGCCCAAATCGGCCATCGAGGTGCATGTGCCCAGGAAAGGTCCCAGCCAGTGGCGGCAGGTGGCGGCGAGCGCCTCGTCGGACAGGTCGGGCCACGGCGGGCCCACCCGGTGGTGGAGGAAGGTCACCCTCCGGCGGAGGTGGTTGGCCCGCTCGCTCCAGGGCAGACAGTCGATCCCCTCCCGTCGTACCCGCTCCAGCAGGGCATCGACCACCGCCTGGCGAGGGGTGGCGCGTTCGGTCCGGGAGCCGAGCACGATACCGCCCAGGCGATCCTCGAAAACGTCGACCAGCCGGTCGCCCGACCATTCCAGGGAGACGACGGAGGTGATCGCCGACCCGAACGCCTCCATGAGATCGGAAGGATCGAGGGCCGCCGCCAGTCTGATTCGGGCGTCCTTGCGTTTCCCGTCGAGATCCACCGCCACCAGGAATTGTTCGATCGCCAGGGGATCCTGGGGCGGGCACCAGGCAGTGGGTCCTGCTCGAATCTGGAACCGTCCGGGAGAGCCACGCCGGATGGCCAGTCGGTCGGGATAAGCCCTGACCAGCAGCCGGCCGGAAGCCCCGGGATCGACCGTTCCGATCGAGAGCCCCAGCCGTCGGGCCAGATCGGCGGCCGAGCGCCTGACTCGATCGATGCTCGCCCGATCGGCTGCCGGGTGGGATCCGATGCCGGCGATCACCGCCACCCGGGTGGCGAGGTCGATAGGCAGATCGTCGGGCCGGCCCCGGAAGGGGTCTCGCTCGCCGATCAAGGCGGCGAGCACACAGGCGAGGCCGGTGCCGTCGCCGGCGTCGACCACCATCGCCGCCAGCCGGGGGTGGACGGGCAAGTTGGCCATCTTCCGTCCGGCATCTGTGATCCGGCCACCCTCGTCGATGGCGCCCAGGGATTGGAGCAGGGTCTTCGCCCCCTGTATCGATCGGGCGGGCGGTGGTTCCAGGAAAGGCAACTCGTCCGGTCCACCCACCCCCCACAGTGCCAGTTCCAGCACCAACCCGGCGAGGTCGACCTGGCCGATCTCGGCTTCGATGTGGGGTGGACGGGTGCCATGCTCGATCTTGGACCACAACCGGTAGGCCACCCCCGGCCCCAGCCTGCCGGCCCGCCCGGACCTCTGGTCGGCGGAAGCGCGCGAGATGGCCACGGTCTGCAATCTCGTCATCCCGGTGCGGGGATCGAATCGTGGTGCCCTCGCCGCTCCACCGTCGATGACCACCCGCACGCCCTCCACCGTGAGGCTCGACTCGGCGATGTCCGTCGCCAGGATCACCTTGCGGGTCGGTCCGGGTGCCAAGGCGGCATCCTGTTCGGCCGGGCTGAGACTCCCGTGCAGGAGGTGGATGGCGGCGGACACTCCCTCGAGAGCGGCGGCCACCCGCCGCATTTCGGCCATGCCGGGGAGGAACACCAGGATGTCTCCCTCATCCTGGCGGAGCGATCGGTTGATGGTCGTGGCGGCGTGGCCCTCGAAGGAGGCGTTGCGGGCCGGCGGCAGCCAGCGGATCTCCACCGGGTGAACCGAACCCTCCGCTCGAACGACCCTGGCCCCGCCGAGGTGGTCGGCGATCCGGTTGGCGTCGATGGTGGCTGACATCACCAGGACCTCGAGATCCGGTCGGATCGATCGGCGGACATCGAGCAACAGGGCCATCCCCAGATCGGTCTGCAGGTTGCGCTCGTGGAACTCGTCGAAGATCACGACCGACGTCCCCGCAAGCGAGGGATCGGTCTGCAGGCGTCGGGTCAGCACTCCTTCAGTGACCACCTCGATGCGAGTGGCCGGTCCCGTTCTCCGGTCGTCCCGGGTGACATAGCCGACGGTCTCACCGACTTCCTCTCCGAGAAGGGATGCCATCCGGCGAGCGGCCGCCCGGGTTGCCACCCGTCGCGGCTCGAGGATCACGACCCGTCCGCTCCTCCCCATGAGGTGCAGCGGAACCACCGTGGTCTTGCCCGATCCGGGCGGCGCCACGAGCACCGCCTGGCCATCGTCGGCCAGCGCCTCCAGCAATTCGGGGATCACGGGCTCGACGGGGAGGGTCATGTTGGTGACTGTAGGGGGGTGTCATTCTCGGTCGGTTAACCTGATCGCCGGTGGTCGACATCTTCCGAGGCCGGATGACCTTGGCCGAAGGCGAGGCCGTGGTGGTCGAGCTCGAGGTTGGGGCCGACGCGGTCAGGATGGTTGCCAACGGGGCCTCCATCGGGGCCTGGCCGATCCGCTACTGCCGGGTCACTCCCGGCAAGAACGGGACCTTCGATCTCTCCATCGACGGGGAACCCGTGGTGTTCGAACCGAACGACCCCGTCGGCTTTGCCCACGTGGCCGCCGGCCGGTTCGTCTCCTCCACGCTGGCTGACCGTATCTCGACGGTGAAATTGCTCCCCGCCAATACCCCGCCTCCGCCCCCGACCGACGAGGACCCAGCCGAGGCCGTGCCCCCTACCGATGTTCGGCGGATGCTGGTCGGTGCGGCTGTGGCGGCCACCCTGGTGGCGGCCGCCTACGGGATCCTGGTGGTGAGTCAGCGTCCCGATCCGCCGGCGGTGGCGTCTCCCGCTTCTCCGACAACGACCGTCGTCCCGGCGACACCCTGGTTCGAGCTGGAGCCGGCAGAATTCGTCGAGCGCTGGAACCGCAATTCGGCCGACCTCGGGGTCGGCGCCGCCCTCCCCAACGTCGACGCTTCCTCCGGTCTCGAGGTCGGGCTCTCGGAGTGGATCTACCTCCAGGCCACGACCGGTGAGGATGGAACGCTCGATTTGATCCTCATCACCCTCGACCCCAACGGTCCAGCCGAGAGCGACGAACAGGGGCTGGCGGTTTGGGGTCTGGCCATGGCGACGGTCGATCCGGTGGTGGGTCCTGATGGGCGAAGAGCCATCCTCGAGCAACTCGGCATCGATCCCGACGACCCGCAGCTCCAGCCGGTGGAGTCCACGGTGGACTGGGGGTCGAACCGCTACAGCCTCCAGTACCTGGCCGGGTTCGGAAGTGTGTTGTTTCGGATCGAACCGCGTCCGTGACCCGCTCGCTTTTGCGCACTTCCTGCTTGCGATGGTGAACAACATCGATGTAAGCTGTTTGCGGCCCTGAGGGGCCTCCCTTCCTTGTTCGAGGAATTCCCCACCGTGAGGTTCTCGTGATGCGCGCGTTCGGTTCCTACCTGATCGGAATTTTCACCCTGGCCGGTTTGATTGCGGCGGGGGGAGCGGTCGCCCAACCCGCTCCTTCCCTGTTCGTGGTGATGGGCCCGGCCGACGCCGCCCTGTTTGCAGCGGGTCTCGACGCCGTCATCCCGGCCGAGCCCTCACCACTCCTGACCGGGTGTCACCCACCGGTGAGTGGATCGGTGTGCCTGCCCGGCGACCTCGTCCAACCGGCTCCACCCCCGCCGCCCGGGCCCTACGACCTGGTCCCCGCCGAGATCGAATCCGTCGAGGACTGGCGACCCCTGGTCGAGATGTTCTTCGAACCGGGCGATGTCGATCGAGCAGTCCGGGTGATCTCGTGCGAGTCGAGGGGAGTGTCCTCGGCCAAGAACCCCACCTCCACCGCCAGCGGTTTGTTCCAGCATCTGGCCAGCCAGTGGCGCACCCGGTCGGCCAAGGCAGGCTGGGCCGGATCCGACGTGTTCGATCCCGTGGCCAACGTGGCGGTGGCGGCCTGGTTGGTGTACGAGGGCGGCGGTTGGTCCCATTGGAACGCCAGCGGCGGGTGTTGGTGATCCCCGGTTCCCCGACCTGGTCGATGCATACTTCTGTCAAGGTGCGCTCCTCAGGAGCCGAAGAAACACAGCATTGATGGAATCGAAGACCTTTTCCGGGCGGATCGCCGTCGGAGACGACTCTCCCTTGGAGGTGGCGCTGCGCGTCACCTCTGATCAGTTGCAGGTGGCGGCGGGTGCGGTCGACATCGGAACGTGGCCGATTGCCGATTGCACCATTCGCGCCAACGGCGGTGGCGACTTTGCCGTTCACGTCGACGGGGACGCCATCCACTTCACCCCGGATGATCACGGTGACTTTGCCGAGATGGTCGCCAGTATCGACCGGGGAACCCTGAGCGGGTTCCTCTCGGGGAGGACCGGGCTCGAGGGGTCGGAGGTTGCCCCGAAACCGGCTGCCAGGAAACCGCGGGCCGCCAAACCCAAACAGACTCGGGCTCGCAGCGCCGAAGTCGATGTGGCAGAGTCAGGGTTGGCGGACTCCGAAGCGGCGCCCCCGCCGTCCGAGGTGACGCTCGAAGGTTCACAGGTCGAGGAAGTGGCTGAGTCAGGGTTGGCGGACTCCGAAGCGGCGTCCCCGCCGTCCGAGGTGACGCTCGAAGATACACAGGTTGAGGAAGTGGCTGAGAGGGCTCCCAAACACAAGAAGCCTCGCCCGGCTCCCAAGGGGACGCCCCGGGCGCCGAAGCGTGTGTTGGTGGACGACATCGGCCAGATCGACGGTGTGGAGGCGGATCCGGCTTCCTCCAGTGCTACCAGTATCGAGATCGCGGCGGGTCCCGAGCCGGCTGCCGAGCCATTCGTCGCCGACTCCATCGCCCCCGAACACGCAGACAACGACCGACTCGACGGGGTGGGGGGGAGTTGGGAGATCGATCCCGGCCCGGAACCGGAGCCCTGGAGCCCTCAGCCCGAGGCGCCGGTGGTGGAAGTCCCTGTCGCTGACGAAACCGATCCCGATTCCGACGCCGGATGGGTTGCGGACGACCCCGGCCCCCACCAAACCGTGCTCGATCCCGTCGATGAGACCATGCCGGTTCCGGCAGACGAGGATGTGCTCGATCTCGGTGGCGAGCCCGGGCTGGTCGAACCCGCCGGCGCCCTGGCTGATGGTTCCGGAGTCTCCCCCGAGGATGACCTAGCCCAAACCGAGAAGGCCGTCGATTCCCCCGAGTCTCTGACCGAGCGAGTGATGGCGATCGGGGGAGAGGGCGAGGAGTTGCGGCGCAACTTCGGTCAACGGCTCGGGAGGCGACGAATCGCCCCCGTTCCGCCCGCCGCCGAGCGTGTGGAAGATGACGGTGCAGCCCCCGAAGTCACCCTCGAAGCTCCTTCGCCGGACGAGGAGATCGGGACCGACGCCGGTTCGCTGGCGGCGGCGGTGGAGGCACTTCGGCGGCAATCCGACAACGAGGAAGAGGCGGTCACTGTCGCCGACGCCATCATCGCCTCGCAGCGATCACTCCGCGAATCATCGACCAAACCATCCCGGCTGCCCGGCTTTCTCAGACGGGTCGCCATCCTCACGGGCGTCGTCCTGCTGCTGGGCGGACTCGGGCTGGGTGGTTATCTGGCCTTCCGGCTGCTCACCCAGGATGCCGAGCCGACCGGCACCACCTCGGCGCAGCCCACTCCTACCGTGGATGGCTCACAGGTCACGCCCTCCACGTCACCGGTTGCCACCACCGCCCCGCCCACCACCGAGGCAGTTCCGGAGACGACGGTTGCCCCATTCCAGCCCACCGCTTTTGCCCTCACCGCCCCCGAGTTCGTCAAGCGCTGGAACGAGACGGCGGCATCCGTCAATCCGCAGCTGGCACTGCCCTCGTTGCTTCCGGGAGAGTTCGAGTTCCAGTTGACTCCCTATGTGGCGGTGGCGGGCACGGTTGGGGCCGCCGGCTCGGTCGACACGGTGACGATGACCATCGACCCGACCGGCCCATCAGAGGCGGATGCGGTGGGTCTCCAGGCCATGGGGATGATGATCGCAGTGGCCGATCCCAATCTCGATGGACCGGGACGGCGAGACCTGCTGGCCTCGATGGGATTGGATGTTTCCAAACCCGTGCTCATCGGACTCGACTCGGCCACCGCCCGGGGCGGCGTCGGCTACCGCCTGTTCTACGACGACGTCGCCCAGCGCCTGTTCTTCACTGCCGCCGCCGGCTGACCGGTCCCGGTGACCGCTCGACGGTCACGGGAACCATGTCGGTGAGGGCGACTTGACGGTCGAACACCTCCACGGTCAAGTCGCCTCCTCGCACCATCAGGTTCAGCCGCCCGGGTCGGACGTCGACCTCGAGCAGGATCCCCCGGAACCGGGTCGTGAACGTCAGCCTGCTCCAGCCGTCGGGGAGACGCGGGGTGAGGACGACCCGACCCTGGCGGATCGACAAGCCGCCGAATCCGGAGGTCAGGGCCAGCCAGATCCCACCGGCTGACGCCATGTGGACTCCATCGGCCGTGTTGCCGGCCAGATCCGCCAGATCCACCATCAGGGCATTGGAGAAGTGCGCCATCGCTTTCGCCATGTCACCGATTTCACAGGCGGCGATCGATTGGATGCTGGGCGAAAGGGATGAGTCCCCGGTGGTGATCGGGTCGTAGAACTCGAAGTTCCTTCGCTTGAGATCCGGGGGGACCTCGTCTCCGAGGAGGAAATCGGCCAGCACCACGTCCGCCTGCTTCAGGACCTGGTGGCGGTAGATGACGAGAGGGTGAAAGTGGAGGAGCAGCGGGTATGACTCGGGCGGGACGGCAGCGAAGTCCCAGGCCTCCTTCGTCAGAAAGTGGGCGTCCTGCGGGGTGATGCCCCGAACAGGGTCATGGGGGACGAACATCGCCTCGGCCGCCTGCGACCAGTCGGACGGTTCCTCGGGGCCGAGTCCCAGCTTGGCGGCGAGGAGGGCGAAACGGGCGGGTTGTTCGATCTGCATTCTGGCCACCGACTCGGCTGCAAAGCGCAGGTTCATGCGAGCCATCCGGTTGGTGAAGGCGTTGTCATCGACCAGGGCGCTGTACTCGTCGGGTCCGGTGACCCCGTGGATGTGGAATGAACCATCGAGGAAGAAGCCGAGATCCCGCCACATGCGGGCGGTCTCCACCGCCATCTCGACACCGATGTCCCACAGGGTCTCGTCGTCGCCGGTGGCGAGCAGGTAGTGGCGGAGACCGTGAATGATGT
>Ga0209798_10001643_pt1 | contig 13372 bp, 14 predicted proteins | sample DOMMetBare3Fresh_FD_187475 | JGI IMG/M metagenome (GOLD analysis project Ga0209798, IMG submission 187475) | Wetland sediment microbial communities from St. Louis River estuary, USA, under dissolved organic matter induced mercury methylation -... | ecosystem: Environmental > Aquatic >...
GATCGCCTACCCGCTGCTGGGCGCCCTGGTCGGACCCCCGATCGCCGTGTGGCTTCGTGCCGGACGCGCTATATGACCTAGCTTCCCAGGATCACCGCACCACGCGCGACGAGCGTGGGCGCTCCCGCGCCCGGTGAGACCCGTCTGCGCCGAGAGACCAGCCCATATGGCAAACCGATTCAACGTGAAGCTTCCCGAAACCCGGAATCCGAACGAGAGCGAGGTCGCGGCGGTGCACGTGAAGGAGCTCGCCGAGAAGGACTACGAGACGGAGGTGATGGGCGCGCCCATGCCCGTCGTGCTCGACTTCTACGCGACGGACTCCAAGCCGTGCAACGCGCTCGCTCCCAGGTACGGGGCGGTCGCGGAGAAGTTCGCCGGCAAGGTCCGCTTCCTCAAGGTGCTGCGCCAGGGCAACCCGGAGCTCGCCTCGAAGCTGGGCGTCACGGGTGCCCCCACGCTCGTCTTCTTCAAGAACGGCAAGGAGCTCGGCGAGCGCCTGAGCGGCGAGGACATCCAGCGGACCGCGCTCAAGGCCCGCGTCGAGGCGCTGCTGGCGTGACCTTGCCGTGACCATCGAGAAGAACGACGCGACGCACGTCGTCGACAGGCTGGACGTGCGACCCGACTGCCTGAGGGCTCGTTCACCTCCCGCCGGTCCGGCGGATGGTCTCCTCCAGGATGGCGAGCACGAGGCGGTCCTTCGCCGACGTCGCGCCGCGCTTCAGATCCGCGAGCGTCCGCAGGCGAATCACCCGGACGCGCTGCCCCTCGACCTCGATGGTCACGGAGTCGGGCAGGAGATCGTCGTAGCCGCGCCCCCCCTCGATGGCGCCGAGGACGTCGAGGGGGCCGAGCGAGGTCGCGAGGAGATGGTGGCCATCGCCCAGCAGGGCATCGCGGGTGGGGCGTAGGACCGACCCTGCCTGGCGCCCGCGGTACCTCGCGTCCACCGAGGCGAGGAACTCGATGAGGCGGCCGACGTTGTCGGCCCCGCGGCGGTGGACCACGTCCACGTCGAGCGTCGTCAGCGGCGCGCCCTGGGCCACGGCCGCGAGGGCGCCGACGAGGAGGAAGTCAGTCCCGCTCGCCGCCAGGCGGGCGAGCAGCGTGGTGAGGCTCTGCGGCGGCGAAGCCATGGCGGAGCTCCTCGATCGTCCGGGCCATGCGGTCGTTGAGCCGGAGCCGTTCCTCCGGGGACAGCGCCAGCAGCATGTCGATGAGCGTCTCGTCGCCCATGCTGGCAGGGGCAGCGGCTCCGGGCCCATCCTGGCGTCGCGTGTGAGCCATCGCTCGAGATACTAACAGGTGCACGCCGAGAGCGGCGGCCCTGGTTCGCGTAGACACCAGGGGCCTGGATCTCGGCGACCCCGCTCTCGGAGTCAGGGTCGGAGCGGTCGGGTGACCTCGGGGCCGGAGGAGGCGTCCGGAGCCTGCGTCAGCTGGAAGGCGTGCACCTCGATGGCCACGAGGACGGGCCACCCGCGGGGCGAGCCGTCGGCCTTCCGCGGCGTCACCCGAATCCGGCTCGGGAATGCGACGCCTCCGCCGCTCCCGTGCTCGAGCACCACCCGGGAGGCCTTGGCCCAGCCACCGAACACCTCCGCCGTGTAGTCGTGCTGGAGGAGGAGCCCGCTGGCGTCGTCGAAGCGGAACCTCTGCACGGCGCAGTGGGTGGGCAGGCTCGCCGGGAAGGCGGCCTCGAGCAGGCCCGGGGCGAGCTCGGACCAGCGGATGTCCTCGCGCAGGAGCAGGCCCGGGAGCGTGAAGTAGTTCCAGGCGGCGTAGCAGGCGAAGTAGGTCTGGTCGAGCCTGTCCCACCAGAGCCAGCGGCGGCCGGGGCCGAACGCCGCGCGCGCGTCTCGCCGCTCGGCGAGCGGGCGGCCATCCGGCGTCTCGAGCCGCACGTCGCGGCCGTCGAGGATGCCGACGTCGCCCGCCCTGTCGATGCCCTGGCAGCGGACCCAGGGGCGGCGGACCTCGAGGCGCTGTCGCGCCCGAACGAGCGGCGGCTGCCACTTGAGGCGGAAGGCGAGGCCGCCCGCCGACAGCTCCAGCTCGACTCCGGTCGCCGCCCGCCATCGCGCCTCGCCACCATAGGCGGCGAGGGCTCGCTCGGCCGTCGCGGTCCGCTTCATCGAAGGAGTATGCCACCGCGCGCCCCGGGGCGGCGGACCGTCCCGGGGCACGGGCGGCGGAAGTCAGGGCAGCCCGAGCACGGTGAAGGCCAGCCAGCTCACCACCGCGCCCACCACCGACATCGACAGTCCCCAGATCAGCATGTTGCGGAAGAGCTTGTTCTTGTCGGCCTTGGCGCCGGCGTTGGCGATGAAGACCGCGCCGGTGGTGGAGAGCGGCGAGAGGTCCACCACGAAGCCGCAGACGATGATGGAGGAGACCAGCGCCAAGAGGTTGCCTCCGCCCAGCTCCTTGAGCAGCGGCGGCGCCATGGGCAGGAAGGCCGGCAGGATGACACCGGTGGTGCTGGCGTAGGCCGAGACCAGGCCCGACCAGAAGCCGGCCACCAGGGTGACCGTTCCCTGGGTGGACATCTTGGCGATGAGCTTCGCGAACAGGTCCATGCCGCCCACGTTGCTCATCAAGTTCACCAGCACAGTGACGCCGGTGACCATGAGGATGGTGCCCCAGGGCATACCCTTGATGGCCTTGCCCTCGTCCACCGCCTTGAAGAGCGAGAGCAGCGCGCCGATGAGGAAGGCGCCGAAGCCGATGTCCAGCTTGAAGAACAGCGCCCCGACGATGAGCAGCAGCACTCCGGCGATGGTGGCCCACTGGGCGCGGTCGAAGGGAGTCACCTCGAGCCTCCGCAGCGACTCCGCCTGGGTCGGCGTGGCCTCGCGCCACAGCTTGAGCCCGCCGAAGAGGAAGTAGGCGAGGACGGTCACCGCCACGTGGACGATGAGCATGTTGAGCCAGAGCACGCCCCCCACCCCGGTGAGTCCCTGCTTGGAGAGGATGCTGGCCGAGATGATGCCCGGGGGGGCGAGCGGCGACATGGCGCCGGCCTGGGCGCCGTTGCCCACCACCAGCGCCATGAGCAGCGGGTTGATGGCCACCTCGTCGGCCAGCAGCATGGCCGCGGGCGCCAGCAGCGCCGAGGTGGTGATCTGGCCCGGCCCCATGGCCGAGAGGGCGAAGGCCAGGAAGAAGAGCACGATGGGCAAGAGCGCCGCCCGGCCGCGCACCGCCTTGACCGCGTAGCGGGCCACCTTGTCCAGCGTGCCGTTGGTCTGGGCGATGGAGAAGAGGTAGGTGGTTCCGGCCAGCAAGAGGAGCAGGTTGGCCGGGTAGCCCTTGACGATGTCGGCGATCTTCACGTCGCCCAGGTAGCCGATCAGCAGCGCCAGGCCGATGGCCAGGGTGCCGATGTTGAGAGTCGTGAAGCAGCTGATGAGGATCGCCACGAGCAGCGCGATCAGCGAGATGACGGGTACGCTCAAGGTTGCCTCCCCTGCTGCGGTGAAATGATGGCCAGCTTCACTGCGCGTTGCCGGCGGTGGTCGCCAGGTGCTCCATGGCTGCGGCCACGCCGCCCTGCTGGTGCGGCACCCCCGCCAGGCGCAACCCCATCTCCACGCCCGCCAGGGTGCCGAGGAGCGTCAGATCGTTGAAGTCGGCCAGGTGGCCGATGCGGAACACCTTGCCCTTGAGCCGCCCCAGCCCGGTGCCGAGCGACATGTCGAAGCGCTCCAGCACCAGCTTGCGCAGCACGTCGGCGTCGTGGCCGGCCGGCATCTGCAGCGCGGTCACCGAGCTCGAGTACTCCTCGGGGACGCGGCAGACGAGCGACAGGCCCCAGGCCCGTACGGCGCGGCGGGTGGCCTCGGCGTGGCGGGCGTGGCGCGCGAAGACCCGCGGCAGGCCTTGCTCCTGGAGCATGGCCAGGGCCTCGCGCAGCCCGTAGAGCAGGTTGGTGGAGGGGGTGTAGGGGAAGTAGCCCGTGGCGTTGTCGCGGAGCATGGGCTCCCAGTCCCAGTACGAGCGGGGCAGCTCGGCCGTCCTGGCGGCGGCGAGCGCCTTGGGGCTGGCGGCGTTGAACCCCAGGCCCGGCGGCAGCATCAGCCCCTTCTGCGAGCCGCTGACGCAGACGTCCACGCCCCACTCGTCGTGCCGGTAGTCCATGCACGCCAGCGAGGAGACGGTGTCGACGAGCAGCAGCGCCGGATGGCCGGCCCGGTCGATGGCCTTGCGGATCTCGGCCACCCGGGAGGTGACGCCGGTGGAGGTCTCGTTGTGGACCACCGCCACCGCCTTGATCTGGCGGCCGGCGTCCTGGCGCAGCCGCGCCTCCACCGCCTCGGGCGCCACGCCGCTCTGCCAGTCGCCGGGCACGAACTCCACCGACAGCCCCAGCCGCACCGCCACGTCTCGCCACAGGGTGGCGAAGTGGCCGATGTCGAACATCAGCACCTTGTCGCCGGGTGAGAGGGTGTTGACGAGCGCCGCCTCCCAGCAGCCGGTCCCGGAGGACGGATAGATGAAGACCGCGCTCGAGGTCTGGAAGACCTTGCGCATTCCCGCCAGCACCTCGCGGCCGAGCTCGCCGAACTCGGGTCCGCGGTGGTCGATGGTCGGCTGCGCGATGGCCCGCAGGATCCGATCGGGAACGTTGGTGGGGCCGGGGATCTGGAGGAAGTGCCGTCCGCTCCTGGTTGCCATGCCTTCTCTTTCCCGGGGCGAGGACCGGCGGTCCGGTCCCGGCCCGCTAGCGTGCCGGAGTGAAGCGCCTCGACACGATAGCCTGCCCGGCGTCGGAAAGGGCGAGATCGAGCAGGGCGTCGGCTGCCTCGGAGGCGGGGGCCCGGGAGACGAGGTACATAGGCCTGCCCAGCAGATAGGCCCCGGCGCGGACGCTGGCGGCGCTGGGACCGACCCCGTCGATGGCCAGCGCCTCGAGCCCGGGCAGCGCCATCGACATCGAGGCCACGCTGATGCCGCCCGGCTCGCCGGCCACCACCTCGAGGCAGTCGGGCGCGTCCTCCAGCTCGCGCGTGGGACCGTACTCGGCCCCCTCCAGGGCGATGCGCCGGAACTCCAGCACCGTACCTCGCCCCCCGGACTTCTTCTCGGTGATCGGCACGATGGGGACGTCGTTGCCACCCACCTCGCGCCAGCTGCGGATGGCGCCGGTGAACACGCCCTTGAGCTGGGCGCGGCTCAGCCCCCGCACCGGGTTGGCCGGGTTCACGAACACGCCCAGGGCGTCGTAGCCGATGAGCGCCCAGCGCAGCTTCTCGGCCCGCTCCGCTGGCGTGATCTCGCGCATCACCCCGGCAATATCGGCGGCGCCGGTCCGCACCGCCTCCAGCCCCTTGTTGGTGCCGCGCTCGCCGATGCTCGAGATCCGGTACCCCCGTTCCTCGTAGAGGGGCAGCAGGTCGGGGAGCAGGTGGAAGCCGACGGTGGTGGCCCCGTCGTAGCGGATGGATCCGCGCGGGGTCCGGGAGGCCATGGCGCAGCCTGCGGCCACCAGACCGCCCAGGAAGGCGGAGACGATCATGCGCGCGGTCCTCGTCGGATGATGGGCTCCTCCACGGTGCTCATCATGCCCTGGAGCCGCCGGAAGATCAGCCGGTGAGCGACCGGCGCGACGGGCTAGACTCTCCCCGTGCCCGCCCCACCCACGCCGGACCTGCTCGCCCGCATGCGGCGCCTGCGCTGGACCGCCTTCGCGCTGGTCGGGGCGGCCTACGTCCTCTCCTTCTTCCACCGCATCGCCCCGGCCGCCATCGCCGGCGAGCTGCGGCAGGCCTTCGGCGCGAGCGGCGCCGAGCTGGGCGCGCTCGCGGCCACCTACTTCTCGGTCTACACGGTGATGCAGGTCCCCACCGGCGTGCTGGTGGATGCGCTCGGGCCGCGGCGCATCGTGGCCCTGGGCGGCGTCGTGGCCGGCCTCGGCTCGATGGCCTTCGGCTCGGCTGCCAGCCTGGGCTTCGCCTCGCTGGGCCGGGCGCTGGTGGGGCTGGGGGTATCGGTCACCTTCATCGCGCTCCTCAAGCTGGTGGCCGCCTGGTTCCGCGAGCGGGAGTTCGCCACCCTCTCCGGCCTGGTCATGTTCATGGGCAACCTCGGCGCGGTCCTCTCGGCGGCGCCGCTCGCCTGGGTGGTGACGCTCACCTCCTGGCGGAACGTCTTCGTCGGCGTCGGCCTCTCGTCGCTCTGCGGGGCGACGCTCACGTGGTTCCTGGTGCGCGACCGCCCCGAGGAGGCCGGGCTGCCGTCGATGCGGGAGCTGGATGGGAAGGCCTCCCACCCTTCCCATGAGGGGCGCTGGTACGAGGGGCTGTGGCTGGTGGCGAGGAACCCGGCCACCTGGCCCGGCTTCTTCGTGAACATGGGCGTCGGCGGCACGTACCTCGCCTTCGCGGGGCTGTGGGCGGTGCCGTTCCTCGTCGAGGCGCAAGGCATGTCCCGGGCGGCCGCCACCTGGCACACCTCGCTCCTGCTCGTCTGCTTCGCCCTCTCCTCGCTCGCGACCGGGCGCCTCTCCGACCGGATGGGCCGCAGGCGCCCGCTCATGCTGGGGCTGGGCCTCGCCTACGTGCTCTGCTGGCTGCCGTGGCTCGCCGGGGCACGCCCGCCGCTCTGGGCGAGCCTCGCGCTCTTCGCGGTGATGGGCGCGAGCGCCACCGGGTTCACGTTGAGCTGGGCGAGCGTCAAGGAGGTGAACCCCCCGGCGCTCTCCGGCACCGCCATGGCGGTGGTGAACACCGGGGTCTTCCTGGGCCCGGCCATCTACCAGCCGCTCGTCGGCTGGGTGCTCGATCGCGGCGCCGCCGCCCGCCGGGGAGCGGCCGCCGGGGTAGCCTCGCCGGCGTACGCCCCCGAGGACTTCCGGCGCGGCCTCTGGGTGCTGGCGGCCTTCGCCCTCCTGGGACTCCTCGCGGCGCTGCTGGTGCGGGAGACGTACTGCCGAAACGCCGCCACCGGGCGGCCGGGGGAGCGCGCCGGCTGATTGGCGGCGACGCGCGTGCCCCGCGGCGGGCGCGCCGCGCCGCCCGGTGACTACGCGTGCAGCTCCACCACGTCGTGGTCGGCGAGGACGTGGTGCCGGTCCACCTGCTGCCCCTCGAAGCGCGCGGTCCGGCCCCAGATGCGCGCGTGGCGCATGCGCTCGGCGACGTCCTTGTGCACGAGGAGCGCGAGGTCGTGCACGGTCGCGCCCTCGGGCAGGACGAAGGGCTTGCCCAGGTCGGCCTTCTGGCCGGGCTCCTTGGTATAGACCCGGATGCGCTTCAGCTCCGCGTACAGCAGGGGGCGCAGCGCCTCGAGCCCGTCGCCGCGCGTCGCCGACACCGGCAGGAACGGCAGGTCCGCTCCGATCGCCTCGCGAGCGAGCGCGGCGAAGGTGCCGTCGCCGTCGAGGTCGGACTTGTTCCCGAGGACGATGACCGGCCTGCGCAGGACCAGCGGCGAGGCGCCGGGCGGGAGCGGCCGCGCCCTCGGCCACACCCGGGCGCGGTCGAGCAGCTCGCGGAGCGCCCCCACCGCCTCGTCCACGTCGTCGGCGGCCACGTCCAGCACGAGGAGGACTCCGTCGGCGCCGTGCACGAGGTTCGCGAGGTAGGGCTCGGTGTGGCCGGGGGCCACGGCCGGCGTGTCCACGAGCTGCACCTGCACGTCCTCGAACGACATCATGCCCGGCTGCGGCGCGTGGGTGGTGAAGGGGTAGTCGCCGATCTCGGGGTGGGCATGAGTGAGCGCGGCGAGCAGCGAGGACTTTCCGGCGTTGGGCGGCCCGAGCAGCACCCACTGGCCCGCGCCCTCGCGACGAACGTGCCCCACGTCCACATGGTGGCCGCCGCGCGCCGCCCGCTCGCCCTCCTCCTCCAGCTTGCTGACCCGCTGCCGGAGGTTCGCGAGCATCTTCTCCGTGCCCTTGTGCTTGGGCAGGAGCGCGATCATCTCCCGCAGGGCCTCGAGCTTCTCCCCGTGGCTCGCCGCGCGGCGGAACCGCTCCTCCGCCTCCTTGTACTGGGGCGTGAGATTCGCGGGCACGGCCAGATGATGGATCTCCCGAGCGGCGGCGACAAGGACATCCGGATCGACAGGGGCCGCGCGGCGTGGTCTGCTCCTCCGGGGGCCGAAATGGACCTCTCCGAACGCTACCAGAGGGCCGCCGAGGCGGTGCGAGAGGCGGGCGCGCTGGTCGTCACGGCCGGCGCCGGCATGGGCGTCGACTCGGGGCTCCCCGACTTCCGCGGCGACAAGGGTTTCTGGAACGCCTACCCCATGTACGAGCGGCTGGGCCTCTCCTTCGTGGACGCCGCCAACCCGGCCCACTTCGAGGAGGACCCGGCCTTCGGCTGGGGCTTCTACGGCCACCGCCTGGGCCTTTACCGGGCCACGACGCCCCACGGAGGATTCGGCATCCTCCGCTCCTGGATCGAGCGCTTCCGCCTGCCGTGGTTCGTCGTGACCTCCAACGTGGACGGCCAGTTCCAGAAGGCCGGGTTCGACGGCGAGCGCGTCGTCGAGATCCACGGCTCCATCCACCACCTCCAGTGCACGACGCCCTGCACGCCGGCCATCTGGGAGAACCGGGAGGAGGTCGCGGTGGACGAGGAGACGATGCGTGCCCGCGCCATCCCGCGCTGCCCGCGCTGCGGCGCCGTGGCGCGCCCCAACATCCTCATGTTCGGAGACTACTCGTGGCTCGCCGACCGCAGCCACGCCCAGCGGCGGCGCTTCGACGCCTTCGTGGAGGAGCACGGCGGGAGGCGGATGGTGGTCGTCGAGATGGGCGCCGGGACGGCCATTCCCAGCATCCGCGCCACCTCCGAGGGGCTCGGCGCGCGGGAGGACGCGCGGGTCATCCGCATCAACCCGCGCGAGCCCGGCATCGGCCCGCCCCACCTCTCCCTCGACGTGGGCGCCCTGGTGGGGCTTTCCGCCATCGACCGGGCGCTCGGCTAGCCCCGGCCTCTGCGTCCCTTGTAGAGCCCCGCCTTCACAGTCCCCAGCATCCCCGCCCGGAACGAGCGCGGGTCGATCTTGTGGAGGTCACGCTCCATCCGGCGCGAGAGCACCCGGTGGTGTCTCAGTGCGTCGAGACGGTCCGAGATGTACTGGAGGTGGTCGTCCTGGAACATCCATCCGAGGCGGTCGAACTGGCGCAGGTGCAGGAGCCCGGAGTAGGCGCGCAGGGTCTTCTCGCCGCCGGCATTGAAATAGTCCTCGAAGTAGCTGAGGACGAGCTCGCGCAGCGTGAGGTAGATGGGCTCGCGGAAGCGCAGTCCCACGAAGTTCGACTTCGCCACCGCGCCGAAGCGGCCGTTGGCGCGGAAGACGGCGAGCACGTGGTCGTCGTCGCGCACCGCCCACATGTCGAGCAGCAGCGGCGGGTGGCCGAGCCGGCGCAGCGCCGCCGCCGCGAAGAGCGCGCCGTCGTAGCAGTGCGCCCGCCGCTCCGCCATCACGTTGCGCGGAGAGGCGGCCCGGTCCTCGGAACGGTACGGGAGGCCATCCAGCCACTCCTGGATCCGCATGGGCGTGGACAGGCGGCGCAGGAGCGCCAGCTCCCCGCGGGTCCACCGGTCGGGAGGGGCGGAGGGCGGGACGGGGCGGCGGCTCATCGACGATCTCCCGGGCGCATGGGGGGCACAGGGTACCTCGCGCGCCTCGCGCCGGGCCAGGTCCGCGAGCGTTCCAGGGCCGCGAGCGTTCCTCGCGCGCCGGCCCCCTTCCCTTCCGCCGGAATTTCCGTACCATGCGCGCCATGGTCGAGGGCCCTTCGCTGCGCCGCCAGCTCGCGAGCGACAACTACGCCGGCATCTGCCCGGAGGCCTGGGCGGCGCTCGCCGAGGCCAACCAGGGCCACGCCCCCGGCTACGGCGACGACCCGTGGACGGCTCGCGCCGCCGACCTCATCCGCGAGCTGTTCGAGACCGACTGCGAGGTCTTCTTCGTCTTCAACGGCACGAGCGCCAACTCGCTGGCGCTCGCCTCGCTGGGCCAGTCCTACCACTCGGTGCTGTGCCACGAGGTGGCCCACGTCGAGACCGACGAGTGCGGCGCGCCCGAGTTCTTCTCCAACGGCATGAAGGTGCTGACGCTCGCGGGCCCGAACGCCAAGGTCACGCCCGAGGCCGTGGACCACATGGTGCGGCGCCGCACGGACATCCACTACCCGAAGCCGCGCGCGGTGAGCCTCACCCAGGCGACGGAGCTCGGGACCGTCTACACCCCGGCCGAGCTGAAGGCCGTCTGGGCGACGGCTCGCTCCCACGGCTTGAGGGTCCACATGGACGGGGCCCGCTTCGCCAACGCGGTGGCCGCGCTCGGCGTCGCCCCCAAGGAGATCACCTGGCAGGCGGGCGTGGACGTCCTCTGCTTCGGAGGCACCAAGAACGGCATGGCGGTGGGCGAGGTGGTCGTCTTCTTCGACCGGGAGCTGGCGCGCGAGTTCGACTACCGATGCAAGCAGGCCGGCCAGCTCGCCTCCAAGATGCGCTTCCTCGCGGCCCCGTGGGTGGGGATGCTGCAGGACGGGGCCTGGCTCCGCCACGCCCGCCACGCCAACGCCATGGCCGAGCGGCTCCACGGCCTCGTGTGCGGCATCGCCGGCGTGAAGGTCCTCCACCCGCGCGAGGCGAACAGCGTGTTCGCCGGGCTTCCGCGGGCGGCCATCGAGGGCCTGCGCGCCCGCGGCTGGCGCTTCTACGACTTCATCGGCTGGGGCGGGTGCCGCCTCATGTGCGCCTGGGACACGACCGAGGAGGACGTGCGCGCCTTTGCCGCGGACCTGCGATCCCTCTGCGAAGGGCCGGCGGTCTTTGAGGAGGCGGAGCGGCCCGTCGCCAGTTAAGTCTCGGCCAAGCTGAGCCCGCCGCCCAAGGCCCCGATGAGCGCCTTCGTCGCCCGCCCGGGAGCCGGAAAAAGATCTTTTCTCCTCTCGCCTTAGGACGGATGAAGTCGATGCAAGACCGAGTGCCGCTGACGATTCTCGCCGCCGTACTCTCGCTCGCGCTCGGTTGCCGCCGCGACGAGGTCACCCACGCCCGCGTGCCCAAGCCCGCTCCGGCCGAGGGCGGCGCAGCGCAGGCGCCCCCCGCTGGCATGCCGATGATGCCGCCCCCCGGCATGGCCGGCGACGTGCCGCCGCCGCCGACCCCTACCGGGTCGAGCGCGCTCAAGTGGAAGCTCCCGCAGGGGTGGACGCAGAGCCTCGCCGGAGGCATGCGGTACGCGACGATCAAGCCGGCGGCCGCGGGACGCGTCGACGTGTCGGTGGTCGTCCTGCCCGGCGCCGCCGGGGGCGAGCTTGCCAACGTGAACCGCTGGCGCGGCCAGATCGGGCTCCCCCCCATCGACGAGCCCGCGCTCGTCTCGGCGCGCAAGGCGATCAAGACTCCGGCGGGCACGGTCTCGGTCTACGACTTCACGAGCGAGGGCAAGGTGAAGACGCGCATGGTCGCCGGAACGCTCTCGGCCGGCGGGAATAGCTGGTTCGTCAAGATGGTTGGCGACGCCGATCCCGTCGGCTCGTCCCGGCCGGACTTCATCCACCTCCTGGAGACGCTGCGCTTTGACTAAGCCCCTCCGCACCCGTGCCTGGGACGCCATCACGTCCCTCAAGCTCACCATCGCCTGCCTTTCGTTCCTGATGGTCCTCGTGGTCCTCTGCACGCTGGCGCAGGTGGAGCTCGGCACCTTCGGCGCCGTGAACAAGTACATCAAGAGCTTCCTCGTCTGGTGGGACGTGCCGGGGACGCTCTGGATGATCCCCGTCCTGCCCGGCGGCGCCCTGGTGGGCCTCGTCCTGGCGGTGAACCTCGTCGCGGCCCAGGGGAGGCGCCTCGAGCTCTCCTGGAAGAAGTCCGGCCTGTGGATCATCCACGCCGGCCTCATCCTCCTCATCGCCGGCGAGTTCGTGTCGAGCGTCTTCCAGGTCGAGTCGCAGATGGCGATCGAGGAGGGCCAGACCCTCAACTACATCGAGGGGCGCGACCTCGAGCTCGCCGTCATGGACGTGACCGACCCGGCCTTCGACGAGGTGTACTCCATCCCGGACTCCCGCCTCGCGCGCGGGGGGACCATCGCCGTCCCGGGAACGCCCGTCTCGTTCCAGGTGAAGGCCTACTACCGCAACGCCGAGCTCGCGCCGCGCGGCCCGCAGGACCCGCCGTCGCCGGCCGACCGGGGCGTCGGGGCGAGCGTCGCGGTGCGGCCGATGCCGCCCGTCTCGCGCGACGACCAGGTCAACCAGACGGCCGCCTTCGTCGAGGCGGTCGCGGGCGGCCGCAGCTACGGGACCTGGCTCGCGTCCAACGTGCTCGGGGCGCCGCAGTCCTTCGTCCACGAGGGGCGCACCTACGTGCTCGCGCTGAGGCCGCGCCGCCAGTACCTCCCGTACGCGGTGACGCTCAAGAAGTTCAGCCACGACGTCTACGCCGGAACCGACATCCCCAAGAACTTCTCCAGCCTGGTCCACCTCTCCAACCCCTCGCGCGGGGAGCGCCGGGACGTGCTCATCTACATGAACCAGCCGCTGCGCTACGACGGCAAGGCCTTCTACCAGGCGAGCTTCGGCAAGAACGACACGCTTTCGATCCTGCAGGTCGTCGAGAACCCCGGGTGGCTCCTCCCCTACGTCTCGTGCGTGCTCGTCACGCTGGGGCTGCTCGTGCACTTCGCCATCACCATGCGCCGGTCTGCAAGGCGGCGCCAGGGCGCTCAGGAGGCCTGAGATGAACGTCGCCAAGACTGCCTCGTGGATCGCTGGAGGGCTCGCGCTCGCAGGCACGCTCGCCGCGCTCGCGCCGCCCGGTAAGGTTCGCGGGTTCGACGTGGACGGCTTCGCGCGCCTGCCTGTCCTCGAGGGCGGGCGGGTGAAGCCCATCGACTCCGTGGCCCGCAACACGCTCCTCATGATCCGGAGCCAGCAGAGCTTCCGGCACGAGGGGCGCACCATCGGCGCGGAGGAGTGGCTGCTCGACGTCCTCTTCCGCCCCGAGGTCGCCAACGCCCAGCCGGTGTTCGTCATCAACGATCCGGAGGTGCTGGGCCTCATCGGGCTCCGGCAGACGTCCGATCGCTACTTCTCCTTCCGGACCCTCGCCCCCCATCTCGGCGAGATCGAGCGGCAGTCCCAGGCCGCCCACCCCATCGACGCCAAGGAGCGGACCCGCTTCCAGAGCGCGATCGTGAACCTCTTCGAGCGCGTCTACCTCTACTACCGCCTCGAGAACACGCTGCAGCTGGCCGGCAGCCCCGGCCTCGCCGCCGAGCTCCGGGACCCGCGCGCCGAGGGAGCGCAGGAGCGCCACCGGGCCCTCTCCGAGCTGTCCTACTTTCGGCCGTTGCCCCCGCCCGCCGGGCAGGCGGGAGACGCCTGGAGGAGCGTGGGCGA
>Ga0209798_10001644_pt1 | contig 13364 bp, 11 predicted proteins | sample DOMMetBare3Fresh_FD_187475 | JGI IMG/M metagenome (GOLD analysis project Ga0209798, IMG submission 187475) | Wetland sediment microbial communities from St. Louis River estuary, USA, under dissolved organic matter induced mercury methylation -... | ecosystem: Environmental > Aquatic >...
GCGCCGACCTGCGGCCAGCCTCGACGACATGCAGCCACCCGCTCCGGCCAGGGCACCCACGACCTGGTCGCCTACGTCCCTGTGATGAGAGCCACAGTCACCCCGACGCGATTCACCTAGGCTCACCCTGATTCCCCCGCCAATCAAGGTCAACGCCGCTGCCGCGAAGGGCTAGGCCGTGCCTCCCGCAGGTCGTACCGGCCCTGCGGGGGCGACCCCGCCGGCCGGCAGCAACGGCGGCACCGGACCACTGAACGGCTCGGAGCCCCCGGGCTGGACGGCTGAGTCGGAGCCGACCAGCGCGCTCGACCCTGAGCTCGTCGGTGAGGTGCTCGACGTGATGAAGGGACTGGCCAGGTCCGGGATGACCATGATCGTGATCACGCACGAGATGGGATTCGCGCGGGAGGTCGCCTACTCGTTCGTGTTCATGCACGCCGGAGTGGTCGTCGAGTCCGGCAACCCGCGCGAAGTTCTCGCAGACCCCCAGCACTAGCGCACCCAGGCGTTTCTCTCCAAGGTGCTCTAGCCCGGCAACGAGCGCAGATGTCCTGAGTCGCTCTGCGTTCATCTGCCGTGGTGACAGACTCGTGGGGGACCGAGGGAGACAATCATGCTGGGACGTCGCGGCGCGACCGAAGCCGCAGCGCGTGAGAGCAGCGTTCACCTGCTCAGGGCATCGGGTGTCGGCAAGCAGATCGACGAGGCGGTACTGCTGCTGCCAACCGACGTGGAGCTGGGCATCGCGCAGTGTGTCGTCCTGCGCGGACCGAACGGCTGTGGCAAGACCACGCTGTTGCGGATCCTTGCCGGTACCGTGCCACCGTCCCAGGGCGAGGCCACCCTGGACGGCGCGCCGGTCGACGAACGCCACGACCTCACGCGCGGCGCGATCGCGGCCCTGATCGGCGCACCGGCCACCTACCGTGACCTGACCCTGGTCGACCACCTCGTCCTCATCGACTCCACCTGGGGCCGGCGCGGACAGCGGGCCGACGACCGTGCCGACGAGATCCTCGAGCTGCTCGAGATCGACCACCTGGCGGAGCGGTTCCCCCACGAGCTGTCCTCGGGACAGCAGCAGCTCTTCCACCTCTCGATGGTGCTCGTCCGCCCTTCGTCAATCCTCATCCTCGACGAGCCGGAGCAACGCCTCGACACCGACAAGCGGAACCTGCTCACCCGGATCCTGCTGGACCGCAAGGCAGCCGGCAGCAGCCTGCTGATCGCCTGCCACGACCCGGCAATGACCGAGGCGCTGGCCGACACCATCATCGACATCCGGCCTGCATGACCGGTGCGCAGAGGTCCCAGCTGCACCACGTCCGCGCCGCCATCCTCGGTAACCGGCCGGACACGTCCCTGAGCAGCACGCTGTATCCCGTGTACGTCGCCGTGATCGCGGCCGGCACCTATGGCGTGCCCGCCACCCAGGAGCTCTTCCGTTCGATCGACGCGACGTGGCTCGCCGCGAATGTCCAGACGCCCGTGGGGGCTGCTGCAGCGGTGACCGCCGCAGTGCTGTTCCTGGCCCTCGTCCGGCTCGTGGGGCGGGTGCACGGCCCGGTAGTCCCACCGCTGCCCTATCTCGAGATGGTCGTCGCCAGCCCCATGCCTCGCAAGGTCACCCTGGCCCGGAACTGGCGGCTGAGCCTGGGCGGGTCCACCATCGGCGGGCTGCTGGTCGGCCTGGTCATCGGGGCGGGAGGGGCGATCGCCAACGTCGCCCCGCCCGTCGTGATCATGCCGACTGCTCTCGGTGGCTGCCTTCTCGGCGTGCTGGTCGCTGAGTTCTGGCTGGGCGGTCAGCTCCAGGGCCAGCCCCAAGGACAGCTGCCGGGTCACCTGCCGAGCCAGCCGCAGTCTCTGCCACTCGGGTTCGGACGAGGTTCCGCCCTGGTGCGCAGGCGCCGGGACGCATTGGCGCTGCTGGGCATCACCGGTCTGCGAAGGCAGTCGGCAAGCAACGTCACGATGGGCGGCGCCGTCCTCGCCGGGGATCTGCGGACGGCGCGTCTGGAGGCCGCGCGACCCACGACACATGCCCGACGCGTGCGGCTGAGAGCCGGCCGGCCGCTGGTGGTGATCGCCCGCCGTGACCTCCTGGGACTGCGCCGGGCTCCGGGCACGGCGCTCTACGGGCTGGGTTTCGCCGCCGCCGGCTCGGCAGCTCTGATGCTCTCGCTGGTATCACCGCAAACCCCGACGGTGGCCCCGCTGATCAGCCTGGTCCTGTGCCATCTCGGTTTCGGCGCCTGGTGCGAGGGTCTGAGACTGCACGCCGACAACTCGGGCACCTCAAGGCTCCTTGGCCTTCCCTACCGGGACACCGCGCTCGCGCACCTGGCTGTGCCGGTCCTGGGCTGGACGTTGACCACTCTTGTCGTCGGCACCGGACTGACACTGACCGGCCCGGTCACACCGGCCATGCTCATCTGGGCGCTCGGCACCGGGCTGCTCCTGGCCGGCACGCACCTCATGGCCGCGTTCCGGGGGATGCCGCCGGCCGGCGTCTTCGGTCCACAGGCAGGGGTGCCGGCAATGGTCTTCTGGTATGCCAAGCCAGTGCTGGCAACCCTGATCGTGGGAACGGCGACGGCGGCCTGGGCCGTGCGCTCCCCAGCTCCCTGGAGCGTGTTCGCCTGGATGCTGATCGCCACGGCGGGCGTGGTCGCCTGGGGGCTCGCGCTCGTCGGCAAGCGGGACCGGCGCAGCTGATAGCCCGGCATCGGTGACGAACACCTGGTCGGTATGTCCCAGCTCGGGAGATGACCCGCGACGGCTGCGTGTTGATCGTGCCTGAGTTCCTACTGCATCAGATGGGCTCCAGGACCTACGTGTGGGCGTCCTACGCGCGGGCGCCCAGGTTGCGGGCGCTGACAGAGGCATCGACGGCCATGGCAGTGGGCAGGCTCGTGCAGGCACCGGTCACCGTCACGGCGAGCGCTCCGGCATGGATCCCGCGAACGACGGAGTCGTCCCAGGTGAGCCCGTTCGCCAGTCCTGCGCCCAGGTTGCCGGCGAAGGCATCGCCCGCCGCGGTCGCGTCGACCACTGACACCGTTGGCGCCGTCCGGCTCTGCACTCCGGCCTCACTGACCTCGACGACCCCCTTCTCGGCCAGGGTGACAAGCGCCGTGCGCACGCCCCTCTCGAGGAACCACCGGCCGGCGACCGCGGCTGACTCGACCCCGGAGACCGTGATTCCCGTCAGCACGGCCGCCTCGGACTCGTTGGGGATGACCACGTCCACGACGGACCAGATCTCGTCAGGCAGGGCCGCCGCCGGGACGGGATCAAGGATCACGATCATCCCCAGCTCACGGCCGACCGCTGCCACCCGGACAACGGTCTCAAACGGGATCTCGAGCTGCAGGAGCAGCACGTCGCCGATCCCGGCCACCGCGCGCAGCTGGTGCTCGGCGAGATCGGGAGTCAACGCCGAGTTTGCGAGCGGGACGATGACGATGTCGTTCTGGCCGGTGGTGTTGTCCACCCGGATGTGTGCCACGCCGGTAGCGCCGGGCACGGTCGCGACCGCTCTCGTCTCAACCCCACCGTCGCGAAGACCGCCAAGAACGAAGTCGCGAAACAGGTCGTCACCAACGCAGCCGATCATCGTCGACGCAGCGCCGGCCCGAGCTGCGGCCAGCGCCTGGCTGGCGCCCTTGCCACCGAGGACGAGGGTGAAGGACTGCCCGATGACGGTCTCCCCCGGCACGGGCAGTCGACTGCCCAATGCCGTGACGTCAGCGGTGATGCTGCCGACGACGACGACCTTGGATGCGGCTGTGGTCACAATGGCTCCTGACTGCTGTGGACGTGGTCGGCAGGGACTTCGGGTTGGCGCGGCCGTTGACCCACGGACGCCCCCCCCGACCGGGAGGGAAGGTGCTGCTGCTCCTGGTCGGAGGCGGCCAGCCGAGGGCGAAGCAGCTGCGCCGGGCTGGACCCGTGGGCGAATGGCCACCCTGTCGATGACCGTCAGGGGCAGGTTCAGCGGCTCGCTGAGATCCTAGTCCGAGCAGGGCTCTGGCACCCTCTGAGCCGGACTGGGAAGGATCCGGGCATCAGTAGTGGCCAACTCACGGTCCCGCAAGGCTCGCGTGCCCCATGCTCGTGACATGAGACGATTCGCGCTCGTGCTTCTGGCGGGCATCACGCTGGCCACACCGTGGGCGGGCGGTGCTTCCTCGAGCTCGGCGACGACGCCGATGGCGGCACCCGGGCTCGGCCCGACAACCGTTCCCCCGGTATCCGTTGGCGCCCCGGCGTGGGTTTCGGTCTCGGTGGCCACGCTCTGGCGTTCCCCCCGCTCTCCCCGGGTTGTTGACGGGGCGGCGCTGGCCAGCCCGGCGGGCATCCGGGCCTGGCTGTCCCGCATGACGCTGGCAGACCGTCGCGGGCTCAACGGCAGGGCTGACACCCAGGCGCTGCTGGGCGACCGGGTCATCGTCATCGCCCGCAGCGGGTCGTGGGCCAAGGTCGTGGTGCCCGACCAGCCAACACCGCTGGATCGCCGCGGATACCCGGGGTGGGTGCCAACGACGCAGCTGACCGCGAGGAGCCCGATGGCCTCGGCGTTGGTCGCGACAGTGGTGGCGCGCACGACATGGCTGCGGACTGACAACGCCGCGGCGACCCCGTTGACGGAGATCAGCTTCGGCACCCGTCTGCCGCACGTGGGTATGACGGGCGGCTGGGCGCGGGTGATGACTCCGACCGGCCAGGTGCGCCGTGTCTACGCCAGTGCCCTGGCGGTCCGGGCGCCAGGTGCTGCCGCCCTTGCGGTGAACGGGAACGACGTCGTCCGGGCCGCCCAGATGTTCCTGGGGCTGCCGTACCTGTGGGCGGGGCGTTCCGGCTTCGGCTTCGACTGCTCGGGTCTGACCTCACTGGACTACCGCGTCCACGGCGTCACCATCCCTCGTGACGCAGACGCCCAGTCGGTCAGGGGCAAGGCGGTGTCCGGTGGGGCTCTGCGCCCTGGCGACCTGCTCTTCTACGCCACCCGCGGAAGGGTGCATCACGTGTCCGTCTACGCGGGCCGCGGCTGGATGGTGCAGGCCCCGAGAACCGGCAGCAACGTCGAGAGGATCGCCGTGTCCACTGCGTCATACGCGCGTGAGTATGCCGGCGGCCGGCGCTTCGTCGGCTGATGCGGGTATTCAGGCCACCAGCGACAGGACCCCTGCCGAGACGGCCGCGCCGACGATCGCGCCGACGGTGACCTGAGCCGGCGTATGGTCGCGGATCTCCACCCGCGCCCAGCCGGTCAGCACGACGAGCGGAACCAGGAGCAGCCACCACGGACCGACCAGGATCGCCAGGCTCGCCACCGTGCCAGCAGCCGCTGCGGCGTGGATCGAGATCTTCCAGAAGCAGGTCACGGCGAGCGCCACGACAATTCCGCCGACCAACGCCGCCATCAGGGCGAAGAGGGCTCGGGGTGCGTCAAGCCAACGAAGAACCAGCAGGCCGGCCGCGACGCAGGCGAGCGCGACAGCCATCAGCGGCGGCCGTTGTTCGCGACGGGAGACGTGGTGATCGGTGATCTGGCCGCGTCGGACCCCGATCAGCACGAGCGCGTATGGCAGGCCACCAGCGAAGAAGACAGTGACCAGGCCAAGGCCCAGGCCGCGGATGGCGCCTGCCGAGTACACCGCGACGATCAGGGTGACGCACACGATGAGGACAACCGGCGACAGCACCTCGGAGACCAGGCGGGCCAGGCGGCGCCTGATCTGTGCCCGACCCGGCTCTGTGCCCATGCGGATCCTCCCTGCCCCCGGCATCTGTGGAACCAGTCCTGCCAGACGGTCGCGGCGACGAGAGCTGCCTCGCGAGCCGCCGGCCGCTCAACCGCTCACGTCGGCCAACGGCTGGAGCAGCCCTCCCAGCGACTTGACCAACCGCACTCCGACGAGCTCTCCGAAGAGCTCGGCCTCTCCCTGCACGTATCCCGCGCTGCGGTACAGGTCGATAGCCGGATGCTGCTCCGGCCCGGTCACCAGGACAGCGCTCTGATATCCGAGCCGGCGGGCCCACTCTTCCAGAGCCGTCAGCAGGTCGCGCGCGAAGCCGCGACCCTGGTGGCCGGGGTGAACCCGCATCCGCAGGATCTCGCAGCTCGCGTCGTCGACCTGCCACAGCCCGCCCATGGCCACGACCTCACCGGCGACCTCGCCGACCAGCATGACGCCCCGCCGGCCCAGGTAGGTCCCGGCGACGTCGTCCAGGTCGCCCCGGTAGATGTCGGCCTCCTCGGGCACGCCGGCCGCAGCCAGCCCGTAGCGGTTCAGCGCGACGATGCTCTCGTGGTCGCCTGGTTCGTAGTCACGGATGACCAGTGCAGTCGTGGACCTCATACCACCAGTGGATCACATCGACTGTGGTCCGTCGGCGGCCAAGGGTTGCCTGTCGCGCTCCTCGTTGCCCAGCTCGTTGAGGTAGTTGTAGACGGTGAACCGGGTGACCTGAAGCGCCTGGGCAGCCATCTCCACGCTCTCCTTGAGCATGAAGAAGCCGCGATCCTTGAGGTCGTTGACCACGGCGATCTTGTGCTTCTTCTGCATGAGGTCCACTGGCGCCCCAAAGGCGTCGATCGCCTCGGCGAGCAGGTGCCGGGCGAGATCGTCGATGTCCTGGAAGAACTTCTCCTCCGGCGGCTGACCGGTGTGCCGCTCGGTCGAGGTCTCCTGCGGGAGCATCGACTCGGCGATCGCTCGCACGGCGCGCCAGATCATCACGTCACTGTTGATACACAGCGCGGCCACAGCCGTGCCCTCCGTATTCCTGAAGACGACTGTCGTCGACCGCAGTGACCGACCGTCGGGCAGCCGGGTCTCGTAGCCCACGGTGGTGGCGAGCGTCCCATCTGCAGCCTTGCGCAGCAGCAGGTCGGTGGCTGGCCCGCCGACGCTGCGGCCCGTCATGTCTCCTGCCATAGCGACGATCGAGTTGGGCAGGCGCCTCAGGTCGTGCAGAACGACCTCGCAGTCGTCGGGCAGCATGCGGCTGAGCGGTTCGACGAGCGTGGCAAGCGTCGCAAGAACCTGCTCCGCGCTCTGCGCGCAGGCTCCTGGTGTCATCAGCGAGTCCGTTGTCATTCCCTGTCCCTCTCCCCCGAGAGCCCTCTCCACCTGGAGAGCACCATCGTGACATGCAGCTGAGCCGTTTCTAATTTGTTTGAACAGATCATAATCCTGTTGAACAGATATTAATCGTGTTGGACTGTTCAACACAAGTGAGTTACTGTGCCAACGGGAGTTCAAGCACTCAACAAAGAGTGGAAGGCTCAGCATCACCTGGAGTCGGGCTGATCCCGGCAGCGAAACGTCGGGCGGAGCCCGGCAGCGAGACGAGGAGACGCGCCATGCGGTACATGCCCGAGCCTTTCAAGATCAAGATGGTCGAACCGATCAAGATCACCACCCGGGAAGAGCGGGAGGGCTTCATCCGCTCGGCCAACTACAACGCCTTCTCCCTCTCGGCCGACGACGTCTACATCGACCTCCAGACCGACAGCGGCACGGGCGCCATGAGCGACTCCCAGTGGGCGGCGGTCATGCGGGGCGACGAGTCGTACTCCGGCGGTCGCAGCTACTACCGGCTGCTCGAGGCGGGCAAGGACATCTTCGGCTACGAGTACATCCAGCCGGTGCACCAGGGCCGAGCGGCCGAGAAGATCCTGTTCCCCCTGCTCGTCACCACCCCGGGGCAGTACGTGATCTCCAACATGTTCTTCGACACGACCCGGGCGCACGTCGGCCTGGCCGGGGGTCGCGCCGTCGACTGCGTCTGCCCCGAGGGCCTGGAGTCGAGCACGTACTTCGACTTCAAGGGCAACATGGACGTGCCCAGGCTCGCCTCCCTGATCAGGGAGCACGGCGCCGAGAACATCGCGGCGATCGTCATGACGATCACCAACAACAGCGTCGGCGGCCAGCCGGTCTCCATGGCGAACATGCGTGAGACCGCAGAGGTGGCCCGCGAGCACGGAATCACCGTCGTCATCGACGCGGCCCGGTACGCCGAGAACGCCTACTTCATCAAGGAGCGCGAGGCCGAGTACAAGGACGCCTCGCCCATCGAGATCACCCGGGAGATGTTCAGCTACGCCGACGTCTTCACGATGAGCGCGAAGAAGGACGCGCTGGTCAACATGGGCGGCCTGCTGGCCGTGCGCGAGGACCAGGGGCTCATCGAGACGATCAAGTCGAGCGTCATCGCCTTCGAGGGCTACCTGACCTACGGGGGCCTGTCCGGTCGTGATCTCGAAGCGCTCGCGACCGGTCTCTACGAGGGCCTCGACCCCGACTTCCTGCGCTATCGCATCGGGCAGATGCAGTATCTCGCCGACCGGCTCACCGAGTACGGCATCCCGTTCCAGAATCCGGTCGGTGGCCACGCGGTCTTCGTCGACGCCGGGAAGATGCTGCCGCACATCCCGTACTACGAGTTCCCCGGCCAGGCCCTGGCCATCGAGCTCTACATCGAGGCCGGCATCCGCTCGTGTGACATCGGCTCGTTCCTGATGGACCGCGACCCGCAGACCGGTGAGCAGCTGCAGGCGCCGTTCGAGTTCACCCGCCTGGCCGTCCCCCGGCGCGTGTACACCCAGGCCCATCTCGACGTCGTCGCCGAGGCGCTCAAGGCGGTCAAGGACCGCGCGGAGGACGTCAAGGGCTACCTGATCACCTGGGAGCCGAAGGTCCTGCGTCACTTCACGTCGCACCTCAAGCCCGTCGGCTGAACGGCACCTCGTCCTCATCCACCGAGTACCGCCGATGAGGACAAGGCCGTCGGCACGCGCGCCCGCCGGCCCAGTCTCGGGGACGACCACGTCTCAACGACGAGACGAAGGGATCAGGGAGAGCAGCTATGAGCACTGAGGCACGCGAGAGGTCAACAACGGTCGCCGGGCCCGCGGTCAGGATCGGCGCCGACGACCCGGCGGGCTCGGGACCGGGTACGCCAACCCTGGGCCTGCGACGAGGGCTGCAGAACCGTCATATCCAGATGATCGCGCTGGGTGGAGCGATCGGGACCGGGCTCTTCTACGGCTCCGCCACGAGCATCGGGATGGCGGGACCGTCCATCACGCTGGCGTACCTCCTCGGTGGTGCGGTGATCTTCCTCATCATGCGGGCCCTGGGCGAGATGTCGGTGCACACTCCGGTCTCGGGCGCCTTCAGCCACTACGCATTCGAGAACTGGGGACCCTTCGCCGGGTTCTTCTCCGGCTGGAACTACTGGTTCAACTACATCGCGGTCAGCATGGCCGAGCTTGCCGTCGTGGGGATCTACGTCAACTACTGGATGCCTGGCGTGCCCACCTGGGTCTCCGCGGCGATGTTCCTCGTGCTGATCACCGCCGTGAACCTCATCAACGTCAAGGCCTACGGCGAGTGCGAGTTCTGGTTCGCGATCATCAAGGTGGTCGCGATCATCGCGATGATCAGCCTGGGTGCCAGCATCATCCTCTTCGGCGTGGGCACCGGCACCGCAGCGACGGGGATCTCCAACCTCTGGACCCACGGGGGCTACTTCCCCCACGGCGTCTGGGGCATGCTCACCGCCCTGGTGGTCGTGATGTTCTCCTTCGGCGGGGTGGAGCTGATCGGAATCACCGCCGGCGAGGCCGCGAACCCTCGCGTCACCATCCCCAAGGCGATCAACCAGGTGGTCTACCGAATCCTCATCTTCTACGTCGGAGCCATCTTCGTGATGCTCTGCATCTTCCCGTGGAACCAGGTCGACACCGGGGGCAGCCCCTTCGTCCTCATCTTCGACCGGATCGGCATCGCCGGCGCCGCAACCCTGCTCAACGTGGTCGTCCTGACCGCCGCCGTCTCGGCATACAACAGCGGCCTGTACAGCAACGGACGCATGCTCTACAGCCTGTCCCTCCAGGGCGACGCACCTCGGTACCTCAGCAAGCTCAACAGGAGCGGCTCGCCCTACGCCGGCGTGCTGACCTCGTCGGCCGTCACCGCCGTGGCTGTCGTGCTGAACTTCCTGTTCCCGGGGAAGGTCTTCCTGTACCTCATCTCGGTCGCGCTCATCGCGGGCATCTTCAACTGGGCCATGGTCGTCATCACCCAGATGAAGTTCCGCCGGCGTATCGGGGCAGCCGAGGTGGACAGGCTCACGTTCCGGATGCCGTTCTTCCCGGTCGCGAACTACGTCGTCCTCGCCTTCCTGGCCGGCGTCGTGGTCCTGATGGGTTTCCTGCCCGACTTCCGCTACGCACTCTACGTCGGCCCGGTCTGGGTGGCCGGGCTCTACGCGGCCTACCGGATCAAGACATCCGCCGCGCGCCGTTCGCCAGTGTCCGTCTGAGGACGTCCAGGGCCCGGCGACCAGTCCAGTCGGGCCAGTCCCCTACGACTGCGGGCCGGCTCCCACAGGGTCAGCGGCAGCCGAGATCCCCTCCGTGTGGGGCTCTGAGATCCCCCCCTCTGAGTGGACCTCCGAGGGGATCTCCATGCACACCACCGGCTTGGCCGCGCGGACCTGACCGGGCAGCTGCGGAGAAGGCACGTGGGCGTGGCGGGCGACGCCGAGACTGGTGGCTATCTGGTGCACGTCGGCCAGGGTCAGCGTCTCCTCGGCCAGCAGCTCGGCGGCCACCGCACTCAGGAAGGTCCTGTGCTCGCCCAGAAGCTTGGTCGCCGCGGTGTGCGCCCCGCCGAGCAGCTCCTCCACCACGTCGCTGACGTCCTGGGCGGGGGCCGAGCCTGCCCGACGCACCTGGTAGCCGAGGCGCGTCATTCCGTAGCGGGTCGCCATCGAGGTGGCGAGCTCGGTAGCTGACTGAAGGTCGCCGGCCGCACCCTGGGTGAACTCGCCGTCCAGCAGGATCTCCTCCGCAGCTCGCCCGGCCAGGGCGGTCACGAGCTGGGCATGCGCCTTGCGCCGCGGCAGGAACTGATCGTCGTTGCCGGACATCCAGGTGACGCCGCCGGCAGGTCCGCGAGGGATAATGGTGACCTGCACCGGGTCATCGGCCTGCTCCTGCAGGTAGGCGGCCAGCGTATGACCCGACTCGTGCCAGGCAGTGACCTCGCGGTCGTGGTCGGTGACCAGCGCCGACGTGCGGGCCCTGCCCATGGCGATGGTGGCGACGGCGTGCTCGAAGCACTCGGCCGTGACCTCGGCAAGGTCGCGGCGCACCGCGTCGACGCATGCCTCGTTGACGAGGGCCTTCAGCTGAGCGCCGGAGAAGCCGGGGGTCCGCCGCGCGAGCGCTGTGAAGTCCACGCCCTGCGCTATCGGCTTGCCGGCAGCATGAACGGCGAAAATCTGCTCGCGGCCTCGACGGTCCGGGTTGGGCACCTCAACCTTGCGGTCGAGACGACCGGGTCGGGTGATGGCCGGATCCAGCATGTCGCCCCTGTTGGTGGCCGCGATGACGATGACGTTGGAGGTGTTGAACCCGTCCATCTCGGACAGGAGCGCGATCAGGGTGGTCTCGGACTCCACGTGGGCTGTCTCGCCGTCCCCGCTGCGGCGGCGCGCGACGGCGTCGACCTCGTCGATGAAGATGATGGACCGCTCGTGCTTGCGCGCGGCGGCGAAGAGCGCCCTGATGCGCTGAGCCCCGACCCCGACATACTTCTCCACGAAGTCCGAGCCGGTCGCGGTGAACATGGGCACCCCGGACTCGCCCGCGACGGCGCGGGCCAGGAGGGTCTTGCCGGTCCCGGGCGGCCCGGTCAGCAGTGCACCCTTGGGTGCGCTGGCGCCGGTACGGGTGAAGCGTTCAGGCTCCTTGAGGAACATGACCAGCTCCAGGAGCTCAGCTTTGGCCTCATCACAGCCGGCGACGTCATTGAACCGGGTCTCCGGGACGGTGGCCGGTTCCACGACGGGCGCCTTCTTGCGCCCGAGGCGCCTGGATCCCGGTCCACCGGTGGCCGTCGCGGAGCCGCTGGTCGTCGTCTCACCGGGGTCGCCCGCCCGCGAGTTGTACTTGCGCCAGCGCGACCCGAGGACGATCACGAGCGACCCGACCAGCAGGCCCAGAAGGGCGATGCCGATGGCCCAAGGGAGCGTCCCTGCGGTGACGGCAGAGGCAGAGGCAGTGGTGACGGCGCTGTTGCCCAGGCTGGTGGTGGCTGCCTGGCCCGCAGCGCCCGCCCTCGCCCCGGCGGCCGGTGCCGCAGGGTCCGGGGTCACGACAGCGGCGCGGGTGACGTCGCCGGGGTGGACGGGCACGCCGGCGGCGATGAGCGTGTCCACGACCTTGGGAAGATAGGCGTTCAGGACGTTCGCCTCCGCCACCGCGCCCGGGCTCAACGTGCCACCGTCGACTGCCGACCAGGCCGGCCTCGCGGCCTGGGGCGTGCCCAGCCCGTAGGTGGCCCTGACGACCAGGCTGTGCTCGTCCACGACCGCGTCGGCCAGCTGGCCGGCTTTCGCATCGGCGAGCAGACGGGTCATCGAGATGGGCACTGCGCTGCGGGCGGCCGTGGCCTTCGGGGCGGTCGCGCTCAGCAGAGCCAGCACGGCGAGGGAGATCGTGGCCACCGCGAGGATTGTCATGCCCACGAAGGTGGTCCCGGACAGCCCGCGCACGGCAGTGATACGGCCTCGCACCAGACGGGCGAGGCGCTCGTTGAAGGTGTTCATCTGGTCACGTTCCTGCCGCGAGTGACCCTGCAAGGTGGCAGCCGGTCGCTACCGTCGGCCCCAGTTGGCTGAGGCTGCGGCGAGATAGCAGAGCGACTTGTCACACTCAATGGTAAAAGCGCCACGCACTGGCAGTCAGGGGTTTGGCCGATTCAGGATCGCTGACTCCGCCCTCACACGGCCGCGGCAGCTGCCCCCGCATACCTGCCTGCGTTTCTCACCCGTTGCGGATGAGGCTGCCTCCTCCGGGCCAGACCAGTCTTGAGGTGCTCAGAGTGCTGTTTCCCTTACCTGAAGGAGTCATCATGGCTGGATCCACGTCTATGTCCGGTGGCGGCGCCACGGTTCCCAGGCAGTCCATGGAAGAGTCCGAGGTCACCGGGTGGGTCGGCTGGATCGTATTCGCCGGCACCATGATGATGCTCCTCGGCGTCTTCCACATGTTCGAGGGCCTCATCGCGCTCTTCCGCCACAGCTCCATCGCGTTCCCGACGTCCGGGCTCACCATCCAGGTGAGCTACACCCAGTGGGGCTGGCTGCAGCTCCTCGCCGGGGCCCTCGTCTTCGCGGCCGGGCTCGGCCTCTTCACGGGTCGGATGTGGGCTCGCACGCTTGGCGTCATCCTTGTCTCGGTCAGTGCCCTGATCAACTTCGCGTGGGCGACGGCGTTCCCCATCTGGTCGATCACGCTGCTGGCGATCGACTTCTTCGTCCTCTACGCGATCATC
>Ga0209798_10001645_pt1 | contig 13353 bp, 13 predicted proteins | sample DOMMetBare3Fresh_FD_187475 | JGI IMG/M metagenome (GOLD analysis project Ga0209798, IMG submission 187475) | Wetland sediment microbial communities from St. Louis River estuary, USA, under dissolved organic matter induced mercury methylation -... | ecosystem: Environmental > Aquatic >...
GCCCTCGACGGGATCCGGTTCTCCGTCCCCGAAGGACAGGTCTTCGGCCTGCTCGGGCCGAACGGCGCGGGCAAGTCGACGACCGTTCGCATCCTCGCGACGCTGACGAAGGCCGACGCGGGGCGCGCGACCGTGTCGGGTCACGACGTTGCCTCCCAGGCGGGAGCAGTGCGGCGCGCGATCGGCTACGTCCCGCAGGCCTCGGGCGTCGACCGCGAGGCGACCGGGCGCGAGAACCTCTTGCTCCAGGGTCGCCTGCAGGGCATGCGTGGCGCGGACCTCGAGCGGCGGACGGGCGAGCTGCTGGAGACGTTCGGGCTGGCCGACAAGGCGAACGCGCTCGTGAAGACCTACTCCGGCGGCATGAAGCGCCGCCTCGACGTCGCCACAGGGCTCGTCCACCGTCCGCACGTGCTGTTCCTGGACGAGCCCACGACGGGCCTCGACCCGGAGGCGCGCGCCGCCATGTGGGAGGAGCTCGAGCGGCTCGCCGCGGCCGAGCGTCTGACGATCCTGCTCACGACGCACTACCTCGAGGAGGCCGACCGGCTCGCACGTCGCGTCGCGATCGTCTCCCGCGGCCAGGTCGTGGTGGAAGGGACGCCCGACGAGCTCAAGCGCGAGCTGCGCGGTGACGCGGTGACCGTCGAGCTCGACGGAGCAGACGCCTCGCGGGCGGCCGAGGTCGCGCGGGGGCTCGACGGCGTGCACGAGGCAACTCCCGACGGCCGCCGCCTCTACCTCCGGGTCGAACACGGGGCACAGGCCGTGCCCGTGATCCTCGGTGCGCTCGACGCGGCGGGCGCAGGAGTTCACGCCGTCACCGTGTCGCGGCCGTCGCTCGACGACGTGTACCTCCATCACACGGGCCGGGAGTTCAGGGCCGACGACGAAGGGCGCGCATGAACGTCGCCACCGAGACCGCGTACCTCTGCGGCCGCGTGCTGCGGAACCTCTCCCGGCAGCCGATCTGGATCGTGGTGATGGTCGTGCAGCCGATGTTCTGGCTGCTGCTCTACAGCCAGCTGTTTCGCCGGATCACGGACCTGCCGGGGTTCGGCACGACGTCGTACATCGACTACCTGACACCCGGGATCGCGGTGATGACGGCGTTCTTCTCCGGTTCCTGGGCGGGGATGGGCATGATCGAAGATCTCGATCGAGGCGTGCTCGAGCGCTTCCTGGCGACACCGGCCAGCCGCGGAGCGATCGTGTTCGGTCGCATCCTCGAGTCGTCGATCGTGGCGACGCTTCAGGCGGTGCTGATCCTCGTCACCGGGCTCGCCCTCGGGGCCACGAACGGCGGGGCATCGGGGTGGCTCGTGATCCTGCTCGCGTCCTTCCTGATCGCCGCCGGCTTCGCCGGCGTCTCTCACGGCGTCGCGTTGCGCACGCGCCAGGAGGCGTCGATGATCGCCGTCGCCCAGTTCATCGGGCTGCCGCTCCTCTTCTTCTCGTCGCTCCTGATCGCACGCCAGCTGATTCCTTCGTGGATGCAGGACCTGTCGCTCCTGAATCCGGTCGAGTGGGCCGTACGGGCCGCGCGCGGGGAGGCGCTCCCGGGTACCGACTGGGGTGAGATGGGGGTGTTCCTGCTCCTCCTCGCGGCATTCGCCGCGCTCACGACGGCGTTCGCGACCTGGAGCTTCCGCTCCTACCAGCGGACGCTGTGACCCGGTGATCGTCGCTCTCGGGGATCGCGACCCGAGATACCTGACCCACCGGGAGATCGACGCGGCGCTGGCGCTGTTTCCGGCCGAGGCTCGGGCAGGCTGGGTGGCGACCGACAGCGCCGCAGCCGTGGATCTCGAAAGCGCAGACGGGGTGTGGCTGCTGCCCGGCACGCCGTACCGGGACGCGGGCGCCGCATTCGCGGCGATCCGCCACTGCCTCGACACGGGGCTGCCCTTCCTGGGCACCTGCGGCGGGTTCCAGCACGCGCTGGTCGAGCTGGCTCGCACCCTTGCAGGTGTCTCGAATGCCGCCCACGCGGAGAGCGACCCCGCTGCGGCCGAGCCCGTCGTGAGCCGCCTTGCCTGCAGTCTCTACGGAGAGGTTCGAACAGTGACGCCACGGCCCGGCACGCGGTTCGCCGAGATCTGCGGCGCCGAGCCGTTCGATGGCTTCCACTACTGCGGCTACGGCCTCGCTCCTGCCTACGTCGAGCCGCTGGAGCGTGCCGGCGTCGTCGTCGGCGCAACCGCTCCCGATGCAGGCGTCGAGGCAATCGAGCTCCCCGACCATCCGTTCTTCCTCGCGACAGCGTTCCAGCCGCAGGTGGGTGCGAGCGAGACGGGGCAGCTGGGGCCGCTGCTCGACGCGTTCGTCGCGGCGTCGACGGGGTGAACAGTTCTCAGAGCTCAGAGCGGCTGCGCCGTCGGGCGCACGAGCACTTCGTTCACGTCGACGTGAGGCGGCTGCGACAGCGCATACATGACCGCGCGTGCGATGTCGTCGGGCTGGAGCGGTGCGTCGAGCGGCACCTGGTCGAAGAACGGCGTGTCGACCATGCCGGGCGCGATCACCGTGACGCGCACGCCGGTGCCGTCGAGCTCGAGGCGCACGTTCTCGGCCATTGCGTGCACGGCATGCTTCGTCGCGGAGTAAAGCGACCCCGGAATCGCCTTGCGGCCGGCGACGGAGCCGGTCAGCAGCAGATGCCCTCCGGACTCCTTCAGCGCAGGCAGCGTGGCGCGGATCGTCAGCGCAGCGCCGTAGACGTTGGTGAGCACCATGTCCCGCCAGTGCTCCACGGTGTCGCCGAGAAAGCTCCGCTGCGCCCCGAAGCCGGCGTTCGCCCAGGCGGCATCGAGACGCCCGAAGTGCTCCAGCGAGGTCATCACCGCTGCCTGCTGGTCGGCCCACTCGGTGACGTCGCACTCGACCGCGACCGCGCGCTCGGGACCGCCGAGCTCTGTGGCGAGCTCCTCGAGCTTGTCGATCGAGCGGGCGGCCAGCACGAGCCGCCAGCCCTCGGAGGCGGCGGCACGCGCCGTCGCGGCCCCGATACCGGAGGAAGCGCCCGTGATCAGGAAGACTCGCTCGCCCGTCATCGCTCCGACTCTAGCCGCACGCTCCAGGTGGCTGTCGACTCGGGCTCCCCACCGCAGCTAGCCGGTACGGCCGGGCCGCTCAGCTCCTGGACGTGCGCCGTCACCTGGCGGCCGCCTGCGACGAAGCGGACGGTGTTGCCCGCATGGGAGAGCAGGTGGAGATCGCCGACGCCGTCCAGTCCGAGCCGTCGTCTCACAGCGATCTCCGCTGCCTGCACGGGGGCATCGTAGAGGGTGCGTCCGCGGTAGTAGTCGAGCGGGATGCGCCCGGCGCTGAGTGCGGCCGCGACCGCCGCCGCTTCCCTCACCGGAACGCGACCGAGCTGGACGCCGAAGGGCACGACGAGCACGTTGGGGGCGAAGCGGTGACCGCCGAGGTGCGAGACCTGCCAGAGAGACCCGGCCGGGAGGTGGGCAGCGAAGGCGTCGTGCAGCGGCACGCCGAGCCGCGCGCAACATGCGTCACGGCGGCCGTGCGCACACACGAGGACGAGAGGGCGTTCGAGCGAGCTGCCGGCTGCCAGGTCCGCGCTGGGCAGATCGTCGAGCGAGCCGAGCTCGAGCTGCCTTGCCTGCCCGCCGCCCTCCGTCGCCTCCGCCTGGACGACCGTGACCCCGTGACGCCGGGCCGGCCGCCTGATCAGCAGCACCCGCCCGTCGAAAGCCTCGAGCGTCTCCCGCACCTCGCCGGACAGGCCGCTGTCCGCGACCGCGTCCCTCCCCCACGCCCCGCGCGCCTCGACGAGCAGCCATCGTCGTGCCGCCGTCGCCGTGCCCGCGAGCTCCTCTCCGGCCGCCAGCGAGAGCTCCGAGCAGCTCACGGCTGCACCAGCAGCTCACCCAGCAGCCGCTCGAGCGCCGGGTCGATCCCGAGCGACCGCTGGAGCGAGCGGTAGTCCTCGAGCGACTTCGCCCGGTCCCGCGACGGGCGCCGCTCTGCCCGGAGCAGGAGGTTCTTCGGCGTGTGCTCGAGCTCGACGAACTCGACGACCTGCGCGTCGTAGCCGACGGCTCCGAGCAACAACGCGCGGACAGCGTCCGTGACCTCGGCGGCAAAGCGCTCCCGCAGGATGCCGAAGCGCAGGAACGGCTCGAGGGCTTGGCTCTCGAGCTGGGGCTGGAGCTCGTGCTGGCAGCACGGCACCGCGAGGATCACGCTCGCCTGCGCCCGCACGGCGCGGTCGAGCGCGGCGTCCGTGGCGGTGTCGCACGCATGCAGGCAGACGACGAGGTCCGCCTGCTCGACCCCCTCATAGCCCGCGATGTCCCCCACCTCGAAGCGAAGGCCGGCCATACCGAGGCGCCGCGCCAGCGCGTCACACTCGGCCACCACCTCCTCCTTCAGGTCGAGGCCGGTGATCTCGACGTCACGGCCGTGGACCTCCGTCAGCAGGTGGTGCAGCGCGAAGGTCAGGTACGAGCGGCCCGAGCCGAAGTCGACGACCCGGAGCTTCCCCGGAGGCAGCTCGCCGAGGACGTCGCCGACGAGCTCGAGGAACCTGTTCACCTGCCGGAACTTGTCGAACCGCTGGGCCCGAACCTTCCCCTCGGGCGTCATGACGCCGAGCTCGACCAGGAACGGCACAGGGATGCCCTCGGGCAGGAGGCGCCGTTTCACCCGGTCGTGAACGAGGCTTGCCCGCGCTCGCGTCGGAGGCCGGCGCAGGAGCTTCGGCTCCTTGCCGCCCGCGAGGACCTGCCAATCGGCGTCGGTCGAGTGCAAGAGCGCCTGCCGGAACTCGCCGCCGAGCAGGTGGACGAGACGGCGTACCGTCTCGTCGGGTGCGAGATTCTCGTCGACGGCGCGCGCGCCGTGATGGAAGGTCCAGCGGTAACGCAGCTCCCCCTGTACGAGCACCGGCGCGATCGTCACCTTCGCCGGACGCGAGGGGTCGCTACGGCGCGGCTTGCTGAGGGTGGCGCCGGTCAGCTGCTCGTTGCCGACCAGCTCCGCGGCCAGCCGTTCCGGCGTCGTCATTCGGGCTCGGCGACGATGCAGATCAGCTGGCCGTTGGTGACGGCCTGGCCGACGGCGACTCCGAGCCCGGAGACGACGCCGTCGCGCGGGGCGGCGATCTCGTTCTCCATCTTCATTGCCTCGACGACGCACAGCACCTGCCCGGCCGAGACGGGATCGCCGTCGGCGATGTCGACCTTCAGCACCGTGCCCTGCATGGGGCTCGTGACGGCGCCGCTGCCCCCGGCGCCGAACGCGTCGTGACGCGTGCGGCGGCGCCGGGCGAGCTCGCTCCAGGGGGGCTCGGTGAGGTGGAGGCGCACCTCGTAGGAGCGGCCGTCCACCTCGACGCCGACCACCCTGGCGCGCGTCACCGCTCCGTCCGACCGTCCCGATACCATAGTTGTCCAATGAGACAACTGCTCCGTCAACTGCTCCGCGCGCTGGGCGAGCTCCTCCGACTCGACGATGCCGTGGCACGTTCCGCCCTCCACGAAGCATCGCTCGGTCAGGAGCGCCAGATGGAAGCCGATCAGCGTCGGCGGCCCCTCGATCCGGAACTCCTCGAGCGCCCGCAGCATCCTCCGGCGGGCAGTCTCGCGACTCGTGTCGTGCACGATCAGCTTGGCGATCATCGGGTCGTACAGGCCCGAGATCTCGTCGCCGGCACGGATGCCGGAGTCGACGCGCACACCCGGCCCGGCCGGCTCCTGGTATGCCGTGATCAGCCCCGGTGCGGGCAGGAAGCCCTTGCCGACGTCCTCGGCGTTGATGCGGCATTCAATTGCGTGTCCGCGCAACGTCACGTCCTCCTGGCGCAACGAGAGCGGCTCTCCCTGGGCGACGAGGATCTGCTCCCGCACGAGGTCGAGACCGGTCACCATCTCGGTGACGGTGTGCTCCACCTGGATGCGGGTGTTCATCTCCATGAAGTAGTAGTCGCCGTCGGCGGTGAGCAGGCCCTCGACCGTGCCCGCGCTGCGGTAGCCCGCCGCACGAGCGGCGTTCACCGCGATCTCGCCGATGCGCGCCCGCAGCGCCTCGTCCACCGCCGGCGAGGGCGTCTCTTCGATCAGCTTCTGATGGCGCCGCTGGATCGTGCAGTCGCGCTCTCCCAGGAAGAGCACGTTCCCGTGCCCGTCGGCCAGCACCTGCGCCTCCACGTGGCGAGGGTTGACGAGATACCGCTCCACGTACACCGCGTCGTCCGCGAAGTACTTCAGGCCTTGCCGCCGCGCCGACTCGAAGGCGCGCTCGGCCTCGTCGGCGGCGTGCACCAGCTCCATCCCTTTTCCTCCACCCCCGGCGGCCGCCTTGATGATCAGCGGATAGCCGACCTCTGCGCCGAGCGCCACCACCTCTTCCGCGCCGGCGACAGGATCGGTGGAACCGGGGATGATCGGGACGCCGGCGGCCTTCATCGCGCTGCGCGCCTCCGTCTTCGACCCCATCAACTCGATCGCCGCAGGCGGAGGGCCAATCCAGGTGAGGCCGGCCGCTTCGACAGCCCGAGCGAACGCCGCGTTCTCGGCCAGGAACCCGTAGCCGGGATGCACCGCCTCCGCCCCTGCCCGCAGGGCCGTCTCGACGATCACGTCGGAACGCAGGTAGCTCTGGTCCGCCGGGCCTGGGCCGATCAGGAAAGCCTCGTCTGCGACCCTCGTGTGGAGCTTCCCCCGGTCGGCTTCCGAGTACACGGCCACCGCGCCGATCCCGAGCTCTCGCAACGTGCGGAACACCCGCACGGCGATCTCGCCTCGGTTTGCCACGAGCACTTTGGTGAATTGCGCCATCCTCCGCGTATTCTCCCCGACAGTGACGCTTCCCGACCAGCTAACCCTCGGGCGGGCCCTCGCAGTCCCTGTCGTGGTCGTCCTCTTCGCCTGGGGCTTTGCCGATCACGCCTACTGGGCGACCGCCGTCTTCGTCGTCGCGATGGCAACCGATCAGGTCGACGGCTGGCTCGCGCGTCGCCGAAACCAGACCTCGGCGTTCGGCTCGCTGCTCGACCCGATCGCCGACAAGGTATTGGTGATGGCGGCGCTCGTGATGCTGGTCGGCGAGGGGGTCGCGCCCGCCTGGATGGTGGCGGCGATGGTCGCCCGCGAGCTGCTCGTGTCCGGGCTCCGCCTGGCGGCGATCGAGAAGGGCGTCGTCATTGCCGCGCGCGACCTGGGCAAGCTGAAGACGTGGGCGCAGGCCGTCGCCGTTGCGATCGGCGGCCTGGCTGCCGCCGGTGCGTGGGACGACACCGTCGCGTGGTGGGCTCTGCTCGTCGCCCTCGTGCTGACATGGCTCTCCGGGCTGGACTACGCGCGCGTGGCGCCGCGCGTGCTGCGAGGCGACAGCGCGCTGTAGCGAGGCAACACGACCGCGGAAGGCGCTCGCTCGACGCCCTCGGCCAACCCCGCAGCCCGCCACGGGCTCGTGAGCGCATGCGGCTCGTGGCCGATCCCGACACCCTCGCGCGCGAGCGCGCCGAGAACAGCCGTCGTCACGGCCTCACCCGGCTCCGGTGCGAGTGCCAGCTCCACGGACAGAGGCTACGCGAGCCGGACGAGTCGCGTCGCGGTCGCCTTGAACGTGGCCACGACGACGTCGCCCTCGCGTAGCCCCAGGCGCTCGGCCGACCTGGCCGTCACCTCGGCGGTGACCGGGCCGACGCGTACCCGCACGCGGTTGCCGAGCGCGACGACGGACGCGATCGGTGCGCGTACGTGGTTGACGGCGGAGTCGTCGGGTGTCTCCCGGCCGATGGAGACGTCCCACGGGTACACGGCGAGCGCAACCGGGCCTGCGCCCGCGTCGGTCGTCCAGATCCTCCCGCCTCCGTCAAGGGCCACCTCGGTCAGTCCGCCTCCGGCGCGCGCGACGCCGTGGAGGACGTTGGCTCCCGTGAAGCTCGCCACGAACGCATCCGCAGGAGCTGCGATCAGGTCGGCGGCACTTCCCACCTGGAGCACACGTCCTTCGACGAGCACACCGATGCGATCGGCCAGAGTCGACGCGTCTTCGAAATCGTGCGTGACGAGCAGCACGGGAAGCCGGAGCTCGGCGAGCAGCTCGCGCAACTCGGCGCGCACAGCCGCACGGGTGTGCGCGTCGAGCGCCGACAGCGGCTCGTCGAGCAGCAGCACGCCGGGATCGCGGGCGAGTGCGCGGGCGAGAGCCACCCGCTGGCGCTCGCCGCCGGAGATCTCGGCGGGACGTGCGCCTGCGAGCTCGGCGATGCCGAGCTGCTCGAGCAAGGCGTCGACCCGAGCGGAGCCGCCGAAGGCGACATTGGCACGCACGGTCATGTGTGGAAAGAGCGCGTACTCCTGGAAGACGAGCCCCACCGAGCGCCGCTCCGGAGGGACGGAAGTGCCGGCGGCGGTGTCGAGCCAAACGCGGTCTCCGAGCGCGATGCGACCGGCGTCCGGTCGGACGAGGCCGGCGATGGCCCGCAGCACGGTCGACTTGCCGGCACCCGACGGGCCGACGAGCGCGACGGTCTCGGCACCCACGTCGAGCGTCAGCTCGAGCGCGAAGGACCGGAGAGCGTGGCGAAGGGAGAGGGTGAGCGTGTCCATCCGGGGATGAGCTTGACGGCGAGCAGCACGGCGCCGCTCACGATCACGAGCTCGGCGCCGATCGCGAGCGCCGTGTCGAAGTCGACGTCGAACTGCTCGTACACGGCGAGCGACAGCGTCTGGGTGACGCCTTGCAGGGAGCCCGCGAACATAATCGTGGCCCCGAACTCGCCGATCCCGCGGGCGAACGCGAGGGCGGCGCCCGCGCTCAGACCGCCCGCGGCCAGCGGAAGCGCCACCCGAAAGAAGGTACGCGCCGGACCTGCACCGAGCGTTCGCGCGGCCCCGGTCAGATCCGGATCGACCGCTTCGAAGGCGGCGATAGCCGTGCGAAGGTAGAAGGGCGCTGCCACGAAGGTGACCGCAAGCACGACGGCTGTCTGCGTGAACGGGAGCGAGAGCCCGAGCGTCTCGAGCGACCCGCCGAGCAGGCCGACACGTCCGAACGCTGCCAGCAGGCCGATCCCGGCGACAGCGGGTGGGAGCACGAGCGGCAGCTCGACGAGCGTGATGGCGAGCGGTCGCATCCGGAACCGGCGCGTGGCGATCAGATACGCGGCGGGCGTGCCGACGAGCAGGATCAGGGCATTGGCGACGAGGTTCGTCTTCAAGGTGACGACGAGCGCGTCCACGGCAGCGTCGCTCCCCATCCGCTCGATCAGGTCGGCGGGGGGCACGCGCAGGAAGATCGACGCGATCGGGAGCAGCAGGAATCCGAGCGCGAGCACCGCAGCCGCCCAGAGGCCAACTGCAAACAGACGGCTCACGGGATCCCGAACCCGGCGCGCCGCAAATGCTGCCGTCCGTCGGGCCCGAGCAGCGAGATCAGGATGTCCTGCGCCGCAGCGAGGCGTTGCGACGACGAGACGATCGCCGCCTCGTACCGCACGGACGGCTGCGCCCGCTGCGGGATCTGGATGACCAGCACCTTCGCCGCCACCGGGTGCACGTCGGTTGCGTACACGAAGCCCGCGTCGGCCTCGCCGAGCGCCACCTTCGCGACGACACCCTTCACGTCGGGCTCCTGGCTCACGGCCTTCCGCAGGACCCGCAGCAAGCCGAGCCGTTTGAGCACCTCGCGCGTGTACAGGCCAATCGGAACCCTCGCCCCGGCAACGACCAGCTTCAGGCCCGGACGGCGGGCGAGATCGGCCACCGACCGGATCGCGGCAGGGTTTCGCCTGGGCACGATCAGCACGAGCCGGTTCGTCGCGAACACGACCGGCTTGCGAACGAGCCCGGCGGCATACAGCTCCTGCGTGTAGACCGGGCTCGCGGAGAGGAACACATCGGCGGGCGCACCCTCGCGGATCTGCTGAGCGAGCTGGCTCGAGCTGCCGAACGAGTGGCGGGCGGCCGGCGCGATCCGCGGGAGCACCTCGGTCAACGACGCAGCGGCCAGGACGACCGGCGGATCGTCGGCCGGCGCTGCCGTCGCGACGAGCGCCGCGGTACCGGCCGCGCACGCGGCTGCCGCCACGCCGACCAGCGTCAGGCGCCTCACCGCTCGACCATGACCGAGGTCGCCTTCACGACGCCCGCTGCGCTCAGCCCCGCCTTCAGGCCCAGCTCCTCGACGGACTCGCGCGTCACGATCGCGACGACCCGGGCCGGCTCGGTCACGTCGATCTCCACCCTGGCGAGCAGGCCGTCGACCTCGACGGAGCGGATCACGCCCCGGAAGTGGTTGCGCGCGGAGAGCTGCTCGGAGCCCGACCCGCCGCGCAGCCGTTCCACCTCGGTCGCGGCGACGACCCGCCTGTTCGCGGAATCGCGCTCGACGCGGAGCTTCCCGGCGCGATCCCAGCGCCGCAGGGTGTCCATGCTGATCCCGAGCGCCCGGGCTGCCTCCGCCGCCGTCAGATTCCGCCTAGGCATCGCCTAAGCAATAGCAGATGCAGCTCCGAGCACGCAAGCAGCGGCGCCAGTAGGGTCGGCGGCGGTGCCTGCGAAGAGCCCGAAGACGCCGGCGGACGAGCGCTGGCTCAACCGGGGGGTCGGCGCGATCGGCAGCGCCAGCCTCCTCTCCGACCTCGGCCACGAGGTGCCGACCTCCCTGCTCCCGAGCCTGCTCACGTCGACGCTCGGCGCTCCTGCTGCGGCACTGGGGCTGATCGAGGGGGTCGCCGACGCGCTCGCCGGCGCCGCCAAGCTCGCGGGCGGCGCGCTCGCAGACGACCCGGAGCGGCGGCGCGCGACCGCCGTTGGCGGGTATACGGCGACGGCCGTCCTCTCGTCCGCGATCGGCCTCGCCACTGCCGCCTGGCAGGTCGGCGTGCTCCGCTCCGGCGCCTGGATCGCCCGGGGCATCCGGGGGCCGTCGCGCAATGCCCTACTCGCGGACGTCGTCGTACCGTCGGCCTACGGAAGGGCGTACGGGTTCGAGCGGGCGATGGACAACCTGGGGGCGATCGGCGGCCCGCTGCTCGCACTCGCCCTCGTCGCCACGGTGGGTGTACGGACGGCGATCCTGCTCTCGATCATTCCAGGCTTGCTTGCGGCAGTCGCGATGGTCGTCGGGATCCGCGCCGCTCCTCGAGCCGAACGACGAACGCACCGGCCGCTGCGGCTGCAGGTACGCCCCGTCCTGCGAGGCAGGCTCGGGCGTCTCTTCGTCGGGATCGGAGCCTTCGAGGCCGGCAATGTTGCGGCGACGCTGCTGCTGCTCCGCGCGACCGACCTGCTCGAGCCCGGCCGGGGACACGACTCGGCCGTGCAGGCGGCGATCCTGCTCTACGCCGGCTACAACGCCGCGGCGACGCTCGCCTCGCTGCCGGGCGGGCACTGGATCGATCGCACCGGCCCTGTGCGGGCCCTGGCGGCCGGCTTCGGGTGCTTTGCGATTGCGTACGGCGGCTTCGCGCTCGTCGGCGGCACGCTCGTGCCGCTCGCGCTGCTGTTCGTGCTCGCGGGGGTCGGGATCGGCCTCGTCGAGACGGCCGAGAACGCGGCCGTCGCCGCTCTGGCCCCCGAGTCGGTGCGCGGGTCGGCGTTCGGTCTGCTGGCCGGCATGCAGAGCTTCGGGAATCTCGCCGCGAGCGGGATCGCGGGCCTCCTGTGGACGGTGGTGTCACCAAAGGCGGCCTTTGCGTACCTGGCTGCCTGGATGGTGATCGCGATCGTCGCGGTCGCGCTCGCCCGGACACGAGGCTAGAGGGGTTGCCCGGGCACCACAGCCGGCGTGGCGACCGGCAGGTCGAGCTTGATGCCCGACGACGGCACGGTTCCAGCGGCCGGGTGTAGCGCGCCGCGCCCCCAGATCAGCCCGGCGGCGAAGTGAATCGTCGCGCACCGGACCGCCACATGGCGGGCGAGCTCGTGCGCCATCGTCCCCGGCTCCTCGTGCTGCGCGTGGAAGGCTCCCACCGCCACGAGTGCGACACCGTGTCCGCCCCATTCGGCCAGGAGACGCTCTGCCATCTCGCGGTCGCGCACGCGCCAATCGTCCGGAGCCGGGTCGGGATCGAGGCGGTCGAAGAGGATCACGCGGTTGAGCCGCTGCTCCCGGCGGAGTCGTTCCAGCAACGTGAAGTGGCCGGCCGTGATGCGCCCGTCGCCGCAGAAGATCTCCGCTGACGGCGGCAGCGCCCACAGGGCCTCGAAGTCGAAAGAGCCGGATCGAAGAAACGACTGCACGACACTGTCCATCTCCTCGTGCGACCATTCGAGCGCGATCGTCCTCAGGTCGAGGGCGCACATCACCGTGTAGAGCACAGCCGGTGTCTCCCGGGCCCCATGCGACTCGCCGATCACGAGCAAGCTCTCACCGAGCAGCTCATGCCGCAGCTGCTCGAGCTGTGCCTCGTCGAGCGCCAGGCGCTCGAGCGGATGCGCCCGCACCGCGTCGGCGAACTCGGTGGACGAGCGGACCACCATCGCGCCGATCGTATCCCGGCGTACGATCGGGAGATGCGCGTCGTCGAGCCGGAGTCGTCAGAGGAGTTCCTCGAGCAGGCCCGGGCGCTGTTGCTCGCCGACGAGGCACGGCACAACCTGCCGCTCGGAGTCCTCTCGACCATCGTGTCGCACCCGGGCATCTATGCCGAGCCGCGCTACTGGCTCGTCGAGCATGCCGGCGGGGTCGTCGCGGCAGCCCTACGAACGCCTCCGTACAACCTGCTGCTGCCGCGCCCCCACGACGACCGCTCCCTGGCAGCGCTTGTGGCGGCGATCGAGGGGGAGCTCCCCGGCGTGACCGCCGCTCTTCCCGAGGCGGACGCGTTCGCCGAGGCGTGGTGCCCGGGCCGGCGCCTGCGCCCCCGGATCGTGGTCGCGCAGGGGATCTACCGACTCGAGCGCGTTCGCCCCGTCGAGGGCGTAGCAGGCGCCGGGCGCCCCGCGACACGCGACGATCGACTGCTCGTCGGCGAATGGTTCCGTGCCTTCATCGCCGAGGCGCACCCCGAGGGCGGCCCTGCGGACGCCGATGCCGACGCGCGGCTCGAGCGGGCCCTCGCTGCACGGATGAGCGGTGGTGGCACCTCCTCGGGCGTCACGCTCTGGGAGCATGCCGGCGAGGTCGTCTCGCTGGCCGGCGTCGGCGGCGAGACGCCGAACGGGATACGGATCGGCCCCGTCTACACACCGCCCGAGCATCGCGGCCACGGGTATGCGAGCGCCCTCACCGCCGCGGTCTCGGCGCAGCAGCTCGCCGCGGGCCGTCGCTTCTGCTTCCTCTACACCGACCTCGCCAACCCGACGTCCAACAAGATCTACCGTGCGATCGGCTACGAGCACGTCTGCGACTCGGCCGAGATCGTCTTCGAGCCGG
>Ga0209798_10001647_pt1 | contig 13337 bp, 13 predicted proteins | sample DOMMetBare3Fresh_FD_187475 | JGI IMG/M metagenome (GOLD analysis project Ga0209798, IMG submission 187475) | Wetland sediment microbial communities from St. Louis River estuary, USA, under dissolved organic matter induced mercury methylation -... | ecosystem: Environmental > Aquatic >...
GCCGCAGCTGGAGCGGACCGTCGCGAGCCTCGTGAACGACGGCAACAAGATCATCTTCGGGACGTCGTTCGGCTTCTTCAGCAAGAAGCTCGCCGCGAAGTACCCGAACGTCCTGTTCGAGCAGGCGACGGGGACGGACATCGCCAAGAACCTGTCCGAGTACTTCGGCGCCGGCGAGGACTCGATCTACCTCTCCGGCATGGCTGCGGGCGCGGCCACGAAGAACGGCAAGATCGGCTACATCGTCCCGTTCGCGATCCCCGAGGTGATCCGGCACGCGAACGCGTTCGTGCTCGGCGCCCAGGCGGTCAACCCGAAGGTGCAGGTGAAGCTGATCTGGACGAACGCCTGGTTCGACCCGGCCAAGGAGAAGAAGGCGGCCGAGAGCCTCGTCACCTCGTGGGGCGCGGACGTGCTCGGGCAGAACGTCGACAGCCCGGCCGCGGGCCAGTACGCGCAGTCGAAGGGGATCCCGTGGGTCGGGTACGACGCGAACGCGAAGAAGTTCGCGCCCACGTCGTGGTTGACGGCCGCGGTCTACAACTGGGGCCCGTACTACCTCAGCCGCGTCAAGGCGGCCATCGACGGGACCTGGAAGTCGGGCTTCTACTACGGCAGCATCAAGGACGGCTTCACCGATCTCGCCCCGTACGGGCCGAAGGTCAGCGCGAAGACGAAGTCGATGATCGCGGCCAAGCGCGCGGCGATCGTCAAGGGCACGTTCAACCCGTTCAGGGGCCCGCTCTACGACCAGAGCGGGAAGCTGATGGTGGCGAAGGGGAAGACGCTGAAGGTCCTGCCCGACCTCTACGCCATGAACTGGCTCGTGAAGGGCGCCGTCGGGAGCCCGAAGGGCTAGCAGTCGCCGGCCGGGGGAAGCGGCGCGTCCGCCTCCCCCGGCCGGTGCCGGTCCCCGGTATGGAGCCCACGGCCGAGTCTCAGGCGGTCGCCCCGGCCCGCACAGGTGCGAGCCCGGCGATCGCCTGCCGTGGCATCACGAAGCGGTTCCCCGGCGTCGTCGCGAACGACGCCGTCGACTTCGAGGCGGCCGAGGGCGAGGTGCACGCGCTGCTCGGCGAGAACGGTGCCGGCAAGAGCACCCTCTCCAACATCTTCACCGGGCTGTACCGCGCCGACGAGGGCGAACTCGAGGTGCACGGCAGGCCCGTCTCCTTCGTGAGCCCGCGGGACGGGATCGCCGCCGGCATCGGGATGGTGCACCAGCACTTCCGGCTCGTGGAGCCGTTCACCGTCGCCGAGAACGTCATGCTCGGCGACCAGAGCGACGTCGGCCGCTCGTTCCGTCTCCACCCGCGCGCGATCGAGGACCGCGTGGCCGAACTCGGGGAGCGCTACGGCATGGCCGTCGATCCGCGCGCCCGCATCTGGCAGCTGTCCGTGGGGGAGCAGCAGCGCGTCGAGATCCTCAAGGCGCTGTACCGCGAGGCGCGGATCCTGATCCTCGACGAGCCCACCGCCGTGCTGACGCCCCAGGAGGCTGCCGCGCTGTTCCAGACGCTGCGCGCCATGGCAGCGGACGGGCGCACGGTGATCTTCATCTCCCACAAGCTGCACGAGGTGAAGGCGGTCTCCGACCGGGTCACGGTGCTGCGCGACGGCCGCTCCGTCGCGACCGTCGACACCGCCGCCTCCACCCTGCGCTCCCTTGCAGAGCTGATGGTGGGGCGCGAGCTGCAGACCTACAACCGCCGCGAGGGGAGGCGAGAGGTGGGTGAGCTTCGCTTCGAGGTCGACGGCATCACCGCCGCCGGAGACCGCGGCGTCTCGGCGGTGCACGACGTCTCGCTGCGGGTGCACGCGGGCGAGATCCTGGGGATCGCGGGGGTCGCCGGCAACGGGCAGCGCGAGCTCGCCGAGGCGGTCACCGGCCTGCGCCCGCTCCAGTTCGGCGCCATCCGGGTCGGGGGCGTCACGGTGCACCCGGGCGACCCGCGCTCGGCGATCCAGGCGGGCATCGCGCACGTGCCGGAGGACAGGCTGCACACCGGCGTGGCTCCGAGCCTCAGCATCTCGTCCAACGTCGTCCTCAAGTCGTACCGCTCCGACGAGAACTCGGCGGGGCCGTTCCTCCGCTTCCACCGGATCCGGGACTGGGCGGTCGAGCTGATTCGGCGCTACGACGTGAAGGCCCCCGGGCCCGGCGCCTCGGCCCGCCAGCTCTCGGGAGGGAACCTGCAGAAGGTGGTGCTCGCCAGGGAGTTCTCGGGCACGCCGAAGGTGCTCGTGATCGCTGCGCCCACGCGCGGCCTCGACGTCGGCGCGATCGAGACGGTGCACGAGCACTTGCGCGACGCGGCAGCGAGCGGCGTCGCGATCCTGCTCATCTCCGAGGACCTCGACGAGCTGATGACGCTCTCCGACCGGATCGCGGTCATGTACGAGGGCAGGATCGTGGGCGAGGTGGACGCGGCCACCGCCGCCGTGGCGGAGATCGGGCTGATGATGGCCGGCGGGGGCGGCTCGTGAGCCTTCGCATCGAGCGCCGCCTCACGCAGCCGCGCTGGCTGTCGGTCGCCGTCCCCCTCGGCTCCTTGGTCGTCGCGTTCGTGCTGATCGCCGTTGTGCTGCTCGCCACCGGGCACAACCCCGTCACGACCTACAGGGACATGTTCGAGGCGGCGTTCACGGCGCCCGGGGCCCTGACGCAGACGCTCATCGGCGCCACGCCTCTCCTGTTCACCGGCCTCGCCGCCGCGGCGGCCTTCCGCATGAACCTGTTCAACATCGGCGGCGAAGGCCAGCTCTATTTCGGGGCGATCGGCTCCTCCGCGGCGGGGCTGCTGCTCGTCGGGCAGTCGACCACCGTGCTGATCGCGGCGATGATCGCAGCCGGCATGGCGGCGGGCGCGGCCTGGGCGCTCATCCCAGGCTTCCTGCGGGCCTACCTGTCGACCAACGAGATCATCACCTCGCTGATGCTCAACTACGTCGCTGGGCTGATCCTCACCTACCTGATCTTCGACAGCCACTCGTACTGGCGCGACACGACCTCGGCGAGCGCGGCCGTCTTCCCCGTCGGCAAGGCGCTTCCCGACGCCGCCAACTGGCCGACGCTCGGCTCGGGCGTCGTCGTCCCCTTCGGGCTCATCGTCGGGGTGGCGGCGGCCGCGCTCCTGTGGGTGCTGTACTCGCGCACGCGCTTCGGGTTCGAGGTGCAGGTGATGAGCGACTCGCCCCGCGCCGCCCGCTACTCGGGCATGCGCACGCGCCGCAAGATCCTCGCCGTGATGGCGCTCTCGGGCGCGCTCGCCGGGCTCGGCGGCGCGAGCCAGGTGGGCGACTTCCTGCACACCCTCGACGCCGATCCCAAGGGCCTGCGCGCGTACGGGTACGGCTACACGGGGATCGTCGTCGCCGCCCTCGCCCGGTACAACCCGTTCGCCGTCGTGCTCGTGGCCGTCCTGCTCGGCGGTCTGCAGAACGCCGGCTCGGCGCTGCAGGGGCCCGACTTCCCCTCGGGCCTCGTCGGTGTCATGTCGGGGATGATCCTGTTCACCACCCTGGGCGGCGAGCTCCTGATCCGCTACCGCGTCCGACTGCAGCGCAGGCAGCGCGAGGCCGTGGCACCCGCTTCGGAGGGCGGCCGGTGAACAACTCCATCCTCGTCGTCGTGATCGCCTCGGGGGTCGCGTACGGGACGCCTCTCCTCTTCGCGGCGCTCGGGGAGCTGCTCGCGGAGCGCTCCGGCGTGCTCAACCTCGGCGTCGAGGGGATGATGCTCTCCGGCGCCGTGATGGGCTTCTGGGCCGTGCAGCGGATCGGCGGCCCGGGAGGCACCGTGCTCCTCGTCGCCGTGCTCGTCGCCGCCCTTGCCGGCGCCGCCGTGTCGCTCCTCTTCGCGTTCATCGTGATCACGCTCCGTGCGAATCAGATCGTCTCCGGGCTCGCGCTCACGATCTTCGCGGGTGCGGCCGGCCTCTCGTCGTACCTCGGCAACGACCTCGGCCTCGCCGACGCGCCGGCCAAGCACCAGTTCGCCCCCGTCGACCTCTTCGACCTGGGAGACGCGCCGATCGTGGGCCCGATCCTGTTCGAGCAGACGTGGCTCGTCTACGCGTCGTGGGCGCTCGTCGCGCTCACGGCCGTGTACCTCTCCCGCACCCGGCCCGGGCTGAACGTGCGCGCGGTGGGCGAGTCGCCGCAGACCGCGGACGCGGTCGGGATCAGCGTCACCGCGTACCGTTACGCGCACGTGCTCGCCGGCGGCGCCCTCGCAGGCGTCGGCGGCGCCTGCTTCAGCCTGGCCCTGACGCCGCAGTGGGTCGACGGCATCACGGGCGGGGCAGGGTGGATCGCGATCGCGCTCGTCATCTTCGCCTTCTGGCGGCCCGAGCTGTGCCTCGTGGGCGCCTACTTCTTCGGCGCGTTCCAGGCGCTGCCGTTCACCCTCCAGGCGAGAGGCGTGACGCTCGCGCCGGAGCTGTTCCAGGCCCTTCCCTACGTGATGACCGTCGTCGTGCTCGTCGTCGTCTCGTCCGGGATCGCGAAGCGGCGGCTCGGCGCCCCGGGCGCCCTGGGAGTACCGTTCGTGCGAGAGGAGCGCTGAGGCCAACCGGATGGACGTCCACACACCCCGAACGCTCGACGAGGCGCTCCGCGTCAAGGCGGATTCTCCCGACGCGCGCTTCGTGCAGGGCGGCACCGACGTCCTCGTGGAGCTGAACTTCGACCGCTCGCGTCCCCCGGCACTGATCAACCTCAACGAGGTGGCGGAGCTGCGCGGCTTCCACAGGGACAACGGCACGCTCGTCCTCGGCTCGGGCCTCACCTACGCCGAGGCGATGCACGGGCCCGTCGCGGCGGCGCTGCCCGCGCTCGCGGAGGCATCTCGCACCGTGGGCTCGCCCCAGATCCGGAACCGCGGCACGATCGGCGGCAACCTCGGCACCGCCTCGCCCGCCGGCGACGCGATCCCGCCGCTGCTCGCCGAAGGTGCCGAGATCGAGGTTCGCAGCCTCCGAGGCGAGCGGCGCATCCCGCTCTCGGAGTTCCTCGTCGGGGTGAAGCGGAACGCGCTCGAGCCCGACGAGATCATCACCGCCGTTCGGGTGACTCCGAGCGGGTCGCGGCAGACGTTCATGAAGGTGGGCCCCCGCAACGCGATGGTGATCTCCGTCTGCTCCCTCGCGCTCGAGGTCGACCGCGAGCGCGACGAGATCCGGGCGGCGTTCGGCTCCGCCGCGCCCACCGTGCGGCTCGTGACGGCGCCGCTGCACGCGGCCGACGGCTTCCCCGAGCAGGTCGCCGCCGCGGCGAGCCCGATCGACGACGTGCGGGGCACCGCCGCCTATCGCCGTCACGCGCTGCGCGTGCTGACCCGCCGCGCCCTCGACAGGTGCCTCTCGTGAAGATCGAGCTCACCGTCAACGGCGAGCGCCGCGAGGCGGACGTCTGGGGTGGCGAGAGCCTCCTCTTCGTGCTGCGCGAGCAACTCGGTCTCCCCGGCTCGAAGAATGCGTGCGAGCAGGGCGAGTGCGGCTCGTGCTCCGTGCTCCTCGACGGAACGCTCGTCTGCGCGTGCCTCGTGCTGGCGGCGCAGGCGGACGGGCACGAGGTCGTCACCGTCGAGGGCGTCGGCAAGGAAGGGGCGCTGCACCGGGTGCAGGAGGCGTTCGTCGCGGCCGGGGCGGTGCAGTGCGGCTTCTGCACCCCCGGGCTGATCGTCGCGACCGTCGGCCTGCTCGAGCACAACCCGAGCCCCTCGGACGACGAGATCAGGGAGGCGCTGTCGGGCAACATCTGCCGCTGCACCGGCTACCAGAAGATCTTCGACGCGGTGAGGGCGGCGGCGTCATGACCGAGATCGAGGTCGCCACCGAGACCGCGCTCGTCGTCGAGAGCGCCACCGACACGGTGATCGGCGTCGCGCGTGCGGCCGCGCGGCCCGACGTCCCGCCGAAGGTGCTGGGGGAGTTCGCCTACTCGAGCGACCTCGGCGCTGCCGGCATGCTCTGGGGGCACACGCTGCGCAGCCCGCACGCCCACGCCCGGATCCGGGCGATCGACATCTCGCGGGCCGTGACGATGCCCGGTGTGCATGCCGTGCTGACGCACGACGACGTGCCGGGCCGCAAGACGTACGGTCTCGAGTTCCCCGACCAGCCGGTGCTCGCGATCGACCGGGTGCGCTACTACGGCGAGCCGGTCGCGCTCGTCGCGGCCGAGCACCCCGAGCAGGCGCGCCGCGCCGCCGAGGCGATCGTCATCGACTACGAGCCGCTCGAGCCCGTGGCCGATCCCGAGCGCGCGACCGAGCAGGAGCCGCTTCACCCCGACCGGCCGACCATGGGTCACGGCTACCGCGACGACCCGCGCCCGAACGTCCTGCGCTCGCTCGTGATCCGGCACGGCGACCCGGACGTCCAGGGCGACGTCACCGTCCAGGGCTTCTACGAGCTCGCCGGCCAGGATCAGGCGTTCCTCGGCCCGGAGTCCGGCCTCGCGCTCCCCGACGGCGAGGGAGGCGTCGACGTGCACGTCGCCACCCAGTGGCTCCACGTCGACCGCGACCAGGTGGCGCCGTGCCTCGGCCTGCGGCCCGAGCAGGTGCGCATCCACCTCGCCGGCGTCGGCGGGGCATTCGGCGGCCGCGAAGACCTCTCCATGCAGATCCACGCTGCGATGCTGGCGCTGCACACCGACCGGCCCGTGAAGATCGTCTACAACCGGGAGGAGTCGTTCACCGGCCATGTGCATCGGCATCCGGCGAGGATCTGGGCGGAGCACCGCGCCACCCGCGAAGGGCGCATCGTCTGCGCCCACGTGAGGATCCTGCTCGACGGCGGCGCCTACGCGTCCAGCTCGGCAGCCGTTATCTCGAACGCTTCCTGCTTCGCGCTCGGCCCCTACCGCGTCGACAACGCTCTCATCGAGGGCACCGTCGTCTACACGAACAACCCGCCGTCCGGCGCGATGCGCGGCTTCGGCGCCGTCCAGGTCTGCTTCGCGGCGGAGGCGCAGATGGACAGGCTCGCCGAGGAGCTCGGCATCGACCCGGTCGAGCTGCGCCTGCTGAACGCGCTCGAGCCCGGCGACACCCTGCCGACGGGCCAGGTGCTGACGGGGTCGCTGCCGGTCGCGGAGGTGATCCGGACGGCGGCCGCGATCCCGCTGCCCGAGCCGGAGCCGTTGCCGCGCGACCCGATCCGCCTTCCCGGCGGGGCGGGCAACACGACGCGGGGCGAGGGCGTCCGCCGCGGCGTCGGCTTTGCGGTGGGCTTCAAGAACATCTGCTTCTCGGAGGGATTCGACGACTACTGCTCCGCCCGGGTGCAGCTCCACGCCGACGGCAGCGCCGTCGTCCATTGCGCCGGCGCCGAGGTGGGACAGGGGCTCGGCGGCGTGATCCTGCAGGTGGCGTGCCACGAGCTCGGCACGGACGACGTGGAGCTGGCGGCGAGCACGACGGCGACCGTCGGCTCGTCGGGCTCGTGCTCGGCCTCGCGCATGACCTGGATGGCGGCGGGCGCCGTGCGGGACGCCTGCCGCGCGGCGCTCGAGGAGTGGAAGGCCCGCGGCGGCGCCGACGTCGACGTGGAGCGCGTCTACCGCCATCTCCCCACCACGCCGCTCGACCCGGAGACCGGGCAGGTGACAGGCGAGCGCGCGCACGTCGCGCTCGCCACCTGCGCGATGCGGGTCGTGGTCGAGGTCGACGTCGAGCTCGGCCTCACCCGCGTCGTGTGGATCGGGGCCGCGCAGGACGTCGGCCGGGCGCTCAGCCCGCAGGGGGTCACCGGCCAGATCGAGGGGGGCACCGCGCAGGGGATCGGCCTCGCGCTGATGGAGGAGATCCAGGTCAGAGACGGCAGGATCGTCAATGCGAGCTTCACCGACTACCTGCTTCCGACCGCGCTCGACATGCCCCCCGTCGAGTCGGTCCTGATCGAGGATCCGCAGCCGGATGCGCCGTACGGCGTCAAGGGCGTCGGCGAGCCGCCCACCGTCGTCTCGACGGCTGCCGTCGTGGCGGCGATGCGGGACGCCACCGGCAAGCCGCTGCGCCGCGCGCCCGTGCGCTGCGACGAGATCGTCGGGCTTTAAGGCGCCGTCTCGAAACGTTCGACTCAAAACGGGCGCGCGAAGCGCACTACGTCTCGATCAGCGGCGGGTGGGCGGTACCGGGCCGCCGAGGCTGCTCGCGGCGGATCACGATGGCGACGGAGGTGAGGATCACGGCGGCTCCGGCCGCGATCTGCCACGTGACCGCCTCGTGCAGGAAGAGGACGCCGAGCACGATCGCGACGAGCGGGTTCACGTACGCGTACGTGGCGACGGTGCCGAGCGGGACGTTCGCGAGCAGCCAGACGAAGGCGGTGTAGCCGACGATCGAGCCGAATACGACCAGGTAGACGAGACCCAACAGAGAGCGGCTCGACCAGCTCCCCGGATCGAGCGATTCGCCGCCGGAGAGCGCGACGCCGAGGGGGATCAGGAGGATGCCTCCGGAGAGCGCCTGCACGCCGGCCGTCGTGACCGCGTCCCCCGGCATCGGCAGCCGCGACGAGAGGAACGTGCCGAGCGCCCACGCCAGCGCCGCCCCGATCACGAGCAGCACCCCTCGTGCCGTGACGTCTCCCCCCGGGCGCAGCAGCAGTGCCACGCCGAGGAAGCCGACGGCTGTGCCTGCGAGCGAGGCGCGTGGCGGGCGGTCGCCGGTGGCGGAGCGGAGCACAACGAGCCAGAGCGGCACGGAGGCGATGATCAGCGACGCGAGGCCGATCGGCACGTCGCGCTCGGCGACGAACAGGAGCGCGTTCGAGCCGATCAGGAGCAGCCCACAGAGCACGGTCGACCCGTACTGCCTCCGGTCGAGCCGGAACGACGCCGTTCCGTGCCGCAGCAGCATCCAACCGGTCAGCACCACGCCGACCGTCGTGAAGCGGACGCCCGCAGCGAAGAGCGGCGGGATCGTCTCGCCGGCGAGCTCGATGCCGAGGTAGGTGGAGCCCCAGAGGATGTACACCGTCCACAGCGCCGCCCAGGTGCGCGCGCCGTGGCTCACGCTTCCCTCACTTGCGGAGCGTCAGCGCCGCGCCCGCCACGAGCAGGGCGAGCCCGAGCCCTCGCGCCCACCCGATCGGGATACGCTCGAAACCGATCCAACCGAACCGGTCGATCGCCGTCGCCGCGACGAGCTGTCCGGCAATGAGGAGGCTGACCGTCGCGGTCGTGCCGATCGCCGGCCCGGCGACCGTGATCGAGAGCACCACGAAGGCTCCCATCACCGCACCGAGCCACATCCACTTCGGTGCGCCGAGCGCAGCGGCGAGGCGGCCGGCCCCGCGCCGCAGGATCAGCAGCCCGATCAGCGCCAGGAGCGCCGAGGCCGCGAGCGAGAAGACGAGCGCCTCCCACGACCCGATCCGCTCTCCGAAGCGCCCCATCACCGCTACCTGCAGCGAGCCGGCCAGGCCGGCTCCGACGGCGATCACGGTGGCGAACCCGGCCGAGTGCATGCGCGGCAGGCTAGCGGTTCGCTCTTGCCCACGGGCCTGTGCGCTCGCCTTGGCGCCGGCGGGACGATCCGCACCACTCGGCCGCCGACGAGGCTCGTCCGGTCGGATAGGCTCGTCCGGTGGACGAGATCCTGAGCACTCGTCGTGGGGCCGTGCTGACGATCACACTCAACCGGCCCGAGGTCTACAACGCGTTCAACCGGGAGCTCCAGCTGGCGCTGCGTGCGGCGCTCGAGAGCGCCGCCGACGACGCCGTCCGCGCGGTCGTCGTCACCGGCGCTGGGCGTGGTTTCTGTGCGGGGCAGGACCTGCGCGAGTTCGCGGAGCTGCCCGGCTCGATCCTCGACGCGCTCGAGCAGACATACCATCCGAACGTGCGTCTGATCCGCGCGCTCGAGAAGCCCGTGATCGCCGCCGTCAACGGGCCGGTGGCGGGCGCAGGGCTGTCTTTCGCCGCCGCCTGCGACGTGCGGATCGCCTCCGACGCCGCCTCGTTCGTGCCGGGCTTCGCCGGCATCGGGCTCGTCCCGGACGCTGGCGGCACCTGGTTCCTGTACCGGCTGCTCGGCTTCGCGCGCGCGTTCGAGTGGATGAGCTCGAACCGGCGGCTCACGGCCGACGAGGCGCTGGCCGTCGGCCTCGTCTCCGAGGTCGTCCCGGCCGGGACGTTCGACGAGCGCGTCACCGAGATCGCCGGTGCCTGGGCCGAGCTGCCGACCCGGGCTGTGGCTCTGACCAAGCGCCTCTTCGAGAGCGCGCACACCGCCACGCTCGAGGAGCAGCTCGCGCTGGAGGCGGAACTGCAGCAGGAAGCCATGCAGACCGCCGACTTCGCCGAAGGAGTCGCCGCGTTCCTGGAGAAGCGACCAGCGAGCTTCACCGGCTCATAGCCGCTCTCGAGAGGAGCCCCCGTGTCCGAGCCCGTGCCCCCTGTCGCCCAGGACGCTCCGGCGTCCCATCCGATCCGCCTCGTCGTCACCGACGACCTCAAGCGCAGCCGCCTCACCGTGTTCTTTCGCCTACTGCTCGTGCTCCCGCACGCGATCGTGCTCGCCCTCTGGGGCATCGCCGTCTGGCTGCTCGCGATCGTGGCGTGGGTGATCTGCGTCTTCACAGGACGACTCCCCGATTCCCTGCACGGGTTCTTCGGGTCGTTCGTCACCTATTCGACCCAGGTGTCCGCATACGCTTCGCTTGCCTCAGACCCGTTTCCCGCCTTTGGCGGGCGACCCGGCTATCCGGTAGACCTGGAGATCGCGGCAGCCCAGCTCCAGAGCCGGCTGACCGCCTTGTTCCGGCTCCTCCTCGCGATCCCGGCCTTCATCGTCCTCTACGTGCTCCAGCTCGTCGCCCAGGTGGTGTCCTTCCTCGCGTGGTTCTACGCGTTGTTCACCGGGCGGATGAACAAGGGGATGCGGGACCTGCTCGCCTACCGGCTGCGCTACGAGGCGCAGACGTACGCGTACGTGCTCTTCCTGACAGGGCGGTATCCCAGCTTCTCGGACGAGTGAGCGGGACGCCGTGACGGCGATCCGCACGGTCGACTACCACACGGGCGGAGAGCCCTTCCGCATCGTCACGGGCGGCGTCGAGCCGCTGCAGGGACGCACCGTCCTCGAGCGGAGGCGAGATGCGCTCGCACGTCTCGACCACGTGCGGCGGCTGCTCGTCTACGAGCCGCGCGGGCACGCCGACATGTACGGGTGTCACGTCGTTCCGGCCAACGACGACGGCGCCGACCTCGGTGTCGTGTTCTTCCACAACGCCGGCTACTCGACCGCCTGCGGGCACGGCACGATCGCGCTCGTCACCTGGGCCCTCGACGAGGGGATCGTCGAGCGCCGCGAGGGTGAGAACCGCGTCGTCGTGGACGTGCCCTCGGGGCGCCTCGAGACGTGGGCACATGTCGAGGGCGGCGCCGTGCGCTCGGTGCGCTTCCGCAACGTGCCCGCGTTCGTCTGGGCAACGCGCGTGCGCGTGGGCTCGCACGACGTGGATCTCGCCTTCGGCGGCGCGTTTTACGCCTCGCTCGAGGAACGGGTGTTGCCCGCGGAGCTCCCGCGCCTGATCGAGCTGGGACGCACGATCAAGCGCGAGCTCGAGGCTGCGCACGAGATCGTGCACCCGCTCGAGCCGGAGCTCCGCGACGTCTACGGGGTCATCTTCTGGCAGGAGGAGGGCGAGGAGCCGCTGACGCAGCGGAACGTCACCGTCTTCGCCGACGGCGAGGTCGACCGCTCCCCGTGCGGCTCCGGCACCTCCGCCCGCCTGGCCCTGCTCGACTCCTCGTCGCGGCTCGCTCGCGGCGCCAGCCTGCGGCACCTGTCCGTCGTCGGCTCCGAGTTCACCGGGCGCGTCGTCGGCGAGACCGAGGTGGCGGGACGCCCGGCCGTCATCACCGAGGTGGAGGGAAGTGCCTACCGCACGGGGACAGCGGCGTTCACGCGCGATTCGCGCGACCCGCTCGGCGAAGGGTTCCTGCTGCGCTGAGCGCAGCAAGATCAGGGTCGCCTCGGATGCGCGCCCGCCGGCGAAGCGGTACAAGAAACGTGCCAAGGAGGTGAGGGCCGTGAAAGCTTTCACCATGCTGACTGGTGGGGCGTTCGTCGTTCTGATCGCCGCCCTGCTCGTCCCAGCAGCGCTCGGTGCGGTCCGTCCCGACGACAGGGAGGGTGTGCGCGGGGTCGGCGCCGCTGTTGTGGCCCAGGGGGTCCGTCCTGACGACAGAGGGGGTCTGCGCGGGGCCGGCGCCGCTGTCGTGGCCCAGCCGGTCCGTCCCGACGACAGAGGAGGTCTGCGCGGTCCTGGAGCGGCTACGCCAGCGCCTACGCCTGCAGTCGCGCCGACCGTGGAGTCTCCGTCGGGGTACGACTGGGGACAGATCGTGCTCGTGATCGCGATCGTCGCCGGAGTCGTGCTCGTCGCAACCGCGCTCACGCTGACCCTGCGCCAGCATCGCGGCCCCGGCAGGCCCGTGCCGCACTGAGCTCCAGGTGAGGCGGCCGCACCTGCGGCCGCCTCACCTGATTGTCTGGAGCAAGGCCGTGATCTCGCCCGGCTCCGGGAACCTACCCCGCTCAGACGGGGCAGTGGAGGATCTCGACGGACATGCGGAGGAGCGCAGCGGCGCCGCGCGCCGGGCTAGAGGCTTGATGTGGGTTAGAAGCACGTCTGGATGCGGCCCTGCACGCCGCGGCTCGCGTCCGCCGGGGACGGCGCCAAGGCCACCAGCCTTGTCACCGCCCCCGGCGAACACGCTCCTTGGTGCATGACCGCCCCAGCCGCACTCCTAACCCACATCAAGCCTCTAGAAGACGGTGCGACCCGCACCCGCCAGCGCGATCGCGTGGGCCACGTCCGGCGGGAGGCCCTGGCGCCGGGGCGCGAGCGCCGTCTGCAGGTCGATCTCGAGACGGCAGGCGAGGTCCAGCGCCTGCTCGGGCGTGTAGCCGGCCCGCTCCAGCGAGGCCCGGCGCAACGCGACGACGCGGTCCCGGTCTGGGACAGGTCTCGAGGTACCGCCGTCGCTCACGATCGCCAAGCCTACGCTGCTCGGCCGGCAGGTAGAAGATGCCGCTAGAGATGCGTGTGCTCATCGTCAACCCGCTCGCCAGCGGCGTCTCCGAGCGTCGGCTCGAGGCCGTGGAGCGCGCCCTGCCCTCCGACACCGAGACCGTGCTCACCCTCGACCGGGGACATGCGACGGAGCTCGCCCGCGAATGGGGGCCGCGTGTCGAGGCGATCTACGTCTTCTCCGGCGACGGCACCTACAACGAGGTGCTCAACGGGATCGAGGTAGACGTGCCCGTCGGGCTGATCCCCGGCGGTGGCACGAGCGTGCTGCCGCGGGCGCTCGGG
>Ga0209798_10001648_pt1 | contig 13335 bp, 16 predicted proteins | sample DOMMetBare3Fresh_FD_187475 | JGI IMG/M metagenome (GOLD analysis project Ga0209798, IMG submission 187475) | Wetland sediment microbial communities from St. Louis River estuary, USA, under dissolved organic matter induced mercury methylation -... | ecosystem: Environmental > Aquatic >...
TGACCTTCCTGCGCTCGCCACCCGCTGCTGCGATCATCAAGAAGAAGGGAATGGATCCGGTCTAGACGACAAAGAACCAGACAACACCGCGTCAGGTCGTGTCGCGATCCATGACGTGAAAGATCAATGACGTGAAACAAGGGAGGACGTCCATGCGTGCGATTGCGCGTTGCCTGCTTGCCATACCGGCTATCGTCTTGCTCGCGGGCCAGGGAACACATCCCGCGGTCGCGCAGACCCGCGAGATCCCGAAGTTCGAGGTCGACCCGTCCTGGCCCAAGCTGCCAAGCAAATATGTGTGGGGCCAGGTGTCGAGTGTCTCGATCGACGATCGCGGTCATGCCTGGATCCTGCAGCGCCCGACCACCGTGCGGGCGGACCAGCGCGACAAGGCGGCGCCGCCGGTCATCGAGTTCGACGAAGCCGGCAACTTCATCCAGGCGTGGGGCGGGCCGGGGCAAGGCTATGACTGGCCCGAAGTGGAACACGGCATCTACGCCGATCCCAAGGGCTTCATCTGGCTCGGCGGCAACGGCCGCACCGACCATCACCTGGTGAAGTTCACCCGGGATGGCAAGTTCGTGATGCAGATTGGCCGCAAGGGCCAGAGCAAGGGCAACAAGGACACCCAGAACGTCAAGCAGGCGGCCGACACGTTCGTGCACGCCGCGACCAACGAGCTGTTCGTCGCCGACGGCTACGGCAACCGCCGCATCATCGTGTTCGATGCCGACACCGGCGCGTTCAAGCGCATGTGGGGCGCATTCGGCAACGAGCCGCTCGACAACGTGCCGGAGCCGCCGAAGGTGCCGGAGGATGAGCGCATCCCCGCCAAGGAGGCGACCGGGCCGGGACCCGATCAGTTCGTTCAGCCCGTGCACGCCGCGCGCGTATCGAAAGACGGCCTCGTTTACGTTTCCGATCGCGGCGGCAAGCGCGTGCAGGTGTTCACGCTCGAAGGCAAATACGTGACGCAGGTCTTCATCGATCGTTATTGCGAGGCGCCGCATTGCGGCAACGGCCAGACCGTGGCCAGCACCGCGTTCTCGCACGATCCGGAGCAACGGTTCCTATATGTGGCCTCGCGCAGCCCGGCGCGGGTGTGGGTGCTCGATCGCAAGACGCTCGAGCCGCTCGACTCGTTCGGGCGTAACGGCGTCGCGCCCGGTGAGTTCTATGTGATGCACCACATGAACGTGGACGCGAAGGGCAACCTGTATGTAACCGAGGTGCAGGACGGCAAACGGATCCAGAAGTTCGTGTTCAAGGGCCTGACCAGCCGATAAGGCTGCAGTCTTGTCCCAATGGGAGGAGTGCCATGCGTTCTAGTGACATGCGTTATCTCGTCGGACTTTCGGCCATCTGCATGATGCTGTGTGGTGCGGCCGCGATCGCCCAGCAGAGCCAGTTTCCGCTGGCGGCACCGGCGGGCGTCGACAGCAAGGCCAGAGAGGTCGCGCCGGCGGGGGCCGTGAACCAGGGCCCCTATGATATGGGCACCTGGAAATACGGGTCAGCGTTCAATCCGCCGGCGGGCACCAAGATCTGGAACCCGGTCAAGATCAAGATGATGCAGGGCGGCAAGGTGACCGGCGGCACGGTACGCGCAGCCGCCGATCCAACCACCTATTGCGCGATGGCGAATGCCGGCTACGACTTCATCTGGACCGAGATGCAGCATTCGCCGACGACCTGGGACAGCGCCGTGAAGGCCTGGACGAGCTGCCCGCGCGCCAAGGCAGTGCCGGGCGCGCGCGTCGCCTACACGGACGAAAAGGAAATTCAACAGGCGCTCGACGGTGGCGCGCTGGTGCTGGTGGTGCCAACCGTCGATACCGTGGCAGAAGCGATCCAGGCGCGGGACTGGGCGTTCTTCCCGCCGCTCGGCAAGCGCAGCCTCGGCGGCGGCGCGGCCTTCGCCCCGGAGATGTGGGGCAGCGTTCCCGGCGGCTATCGCAACACCATCAATGACAATCTGGTCCTGATCCTGATGATCGAGACGCTCGAAGGCCTCAAGAACGCGGACGAGATCGCCAAGGTGCCGGGCGTGTCCGCCATCTTCGCGGCCAGCAGCGACCTCGGGAATTTTTCCGGCTACCGCCAGGGCGATCCGGACTATGAGCGTGCGATCAACATCGTGCATGACGCCGCGATCAAGGCCCGCGTCAAGCTTTGCGGGCCGTTGGCCTGGAAGGACCGGCCGGACTTCACCTGCTTTCAGGCCGGCAACGAAACAGCGCAGATCGCCCGCGGTGCCCGCGCCGAGCTCGGCGACCTCTACAACACCCAGGGCAAGCCGGAGGTCGGGCCGTTTGCCGGCAGGTGACGATTGACGGCAGCCGCAAGTTTCACCTCACCCCTGAAAGAAGAAGGGCCGCCCCTCTCGAGGCGGCCCTTCCATTGTCAGACCGTGGTCCGGCTGACGCCGTGCCGTCGCACTAGGCGACGCGGACCTCGTGAGAGGCAAGGATCCAGTTCACGGATGCCGGCGACCGCGGCGAAAGACAATGAGACACTGGATCACCTCCTTTCGGTTGTTAACGACACCCGCAATGTAGGATGTGATTCTTGATTCTGGAAGGTCGAATTTTGCCCACATTGCGGCACCTGGCAGCCTAGCTTGTGGGCCTGCCACGAAAGCGACAGAAATATGAATCGTCTCTGGGCGTTAGCTGGTCTGGCCCGAGCTTCGGCGGCGGACGGGCCGATCAAGTCGGGGGCCCATTGCCATTTTTCTGCTGGCCACTTTCACTCTGTGCTTTGATCGTGGCCAGGCTGAGGTGCAATTTGTGGACTACCACTGACAGGAGACGAGGATGGCTGAGAAAGAGTTTGCTCCCGTCACTCCCGGCGAGATGCTGAAAGAGGAGTTCCTGGCCGAATACGGTTTGTCACAGAACCAGCTTGCCAAAGCCATTGGCATTTCGCCCAACCGTATCGCCGAGATTGTCAACAATCGGCGGCGCATCACGGCCGACACCGCGCTTCGGCTGCGTCTGTATTTCGGGAACAGCCCTGAGTTCTGGATGAACCTGCAAACCAACTACGACCTGAAAATGGCGCGGCGCAATCTGAAGCCGGAAGATGCGAAGCGAATTAAGGCGCTGCGAGCCGCATGAGTGGGCCGCTAACTTGCGGCTCGGCCCGCACTGCTGCCCCTAGTCATTCGCAATGATCGCCCGCGTCTCCTCAACAACATCCTTCGGCGTGGAATACAAATCCTTCAGCAGCGTTTCGATGCTCTGCCATCGGATGTGATCGACGTCGAGCTTCTTGGCCTTCATCTCGGCGAGCAGCGCCGGATCGGCCATGGTGGCGTCGAACGCCTTGCGCAGCGCCGCGGCGCGATCCGCCGGAATGCCGGGTGGAGCCGCGAAAGGACGCCCCAGCGTCTGGGCGTTGAGCACGAACTTGAGAATCTGCTTCTGGCGCTCGGTGGTGGCGAACTCCATGATGGCGGGCACGTTCGGCAACTCGGGGGAGCGCTCGAGCGCCAGGACGTTGAGGATCTTGATTTTCTTCTCGGCGATCCAGTCCGGTTTCGAGATCTTGATGCTCGAATAGGCCCAGCCGCAGCGCCCGTCCAATTCGCCCCGCTCGACCGCAAGGGTCAGCTCGGCGCCGCCCGGATAGCCCGAGACCAGATGAATCTTGAGTCCGAACAGCTTCCTGAGAATCTTGGAGTACATGTCCTCGTCGGAGCCCGGTCCGAGACCTCCCAGCGTGAACTGGGTCTGCCTGGCATCGGCCATTGTGTTGACCTTGGGATTGCCGAGGAGGCCGCAGACCGTCAGGTCGCTCGCCCCGCTGCCCAGCCAGGTAAACTTTGTGGCATCGAATGCCGCGCCGCTCGATCCCACCAGCGGCTCGATGACGGGCGATCGCGTCAGCGAGATCACGGTGCCGTCCTTGGGGGCGACGTTGTAGAGGTGGTTCGCAGCCCGCATGCTGCCGGCGCCGGGCATGTTCTGCACGATGATCCGCGGTTGCCCTGGAATGTGCCGGCCGAGATGGTTCGCGACGACGCGCGCATAGAGATCGAATCCGCCCCCGGATGAATAGCCGGCGATGATTGTCACCGCGCGGTCCTTGTAGAAATCCTCGACCGCATCTGCGCGCGCGGGCTGCGTCAGGGCAGCCGCCAGAAGAAGTCCGCTCAAGAGAAGCCCGCTCAATCCGTTCGAACCAGGGACGCGCATTGTCGTATTCCTCGTGTCCAGCGCCAAGCTGGGATGTCGTCGCAACAAGCTTCGGGGACGTGTCGAGAGATGCGCAACATCGCGAGGTGATCGATGACGTTGCGCCGCGTTTTCGCAGGACTTTTGGGCGAAGTGCCGAGCGCTACTGAACCGCCGCGTGCGCGCGGCTCTGCACGTCCATGTTCACAAGCTGGAGCGGCGACCCGGTCTCTTCCAGCATGCCCCAGCTCTTCACCCACTCGTAAGTGCGCTTGAGCTCGTCGGCCGGGATCGGCGCCGGATCGACGACAACAAGACGCCCTTCGCGCAGATCCTGCGGCTTGAGCGTACCGATCTCCGGATCCCGCGCTTTGTGATAGTCGATGAAGTAGCGCATGTAGGCACTCTTGTTGGCGTTGATGCGGCGCACCGCCTCGCGCACCGCGCGGTTGAAGGCGGCGTAGGTTTCCGCATCGACCCGGTCGGAAGCGACCTCGGTGCCGTGGAAGAACGCCGAGCAGATGGTGCGGCAGCCCTTCTTCTCGGCCAACGTGATGTAGGGCTCGGTCAGCGTGGTCGCCTCGAGCTCGCCCTTCATCATCAGATTGAAGCGATTGCGCGAGCCACTCGGTGCGCGGCAGACTTTGATCTGGTCGCGCGGTAGGAATCCCTCCAGGAGATGCAGCGCGAGATAGTGCGTGCCCGCATAGAACGGCACGCCGACCGTGCGCCCAGCCAGCTGTTGCGGCGTATAGACCGGCGAATCTGGTCGGACCACGATGGCCGCATAGCTGATAATGGCGCGGCGGCCGACCTGTCGGCTGCCGACGCCGGTGGCGTCGGCGCGGCAGTAGTTGCCCCATTCGCAGGCGTTGTACATGTCGGCCTTGCCCTGCTCGAGCAGCTTGCCATGGCTCGCGAACGGGTCGGCGCCCTTCACGTCGCGCAGCGATGTGTCGGCACTCTTGACGCCTGCCTCGTCGCGGTCGGCCCATTCGACCTGCAGGCCTTCGCGGGCGAACAGGCCTTCGTCATAGGCCACGAGCTCCGGCAATCCCTGGAACGGGGAGGTGGATTCGAGAACGAGCTTCCGCACGATGGTTCCTCCTCTGGCGGCTGCCGGCTCACACACTGGCCGCCAGTCCAATTGGCACAGATGCGCGGTACAATACTATCAAGGCTTTGACGCTGAAAGAAATTGAAAAAAACGGCAATACGTGGCGTTGGAATGGGCATCGAGGCCGCGCGAGCCGGGCCCGAGCAGACCTCAGCGCACAGTGTCGGCGGCGCGGCCCGGGGCGTAGCCGAGCTTGCGTGCCGCCAGGCCAAGCTCGCAGCCCTCGCAATAGCGGTGGTCTTTGAAATCGATCCAGTTGTGCGCATAGATGTGTTCGGACGGGATTCGATAGCGCTCCTGCAGGAACGGAAGCAGCGTCAGCCAGGCCTGCATCTGCGCGGACGTCACCGGTCTACTGACATCGGGGAAGTTGCCGACGAACTCGACCCCGAGCGAATTCGTCCTCACCACGATGTGATAGGTCTTGGAATTGTCGACATACTTGTTGTCGTTGCGGTTGGCGCCGTCGCCGTGCGTGGGAATTGCCGTCTCGGCGGTTGACCAGAACACGGTTCCATCGGTTTCCACCCAGATGGTCACGCCGCGCTTGGTCGGCGTTTTGGACTGTTGCAGCGCCAGGCTGCGGGCGCTGCCCGCCGGCCCTTCGGTCTGATGGGCGATGATGTGTTTCCAATGCCGGGCGTCGTCCGGATTGCCGAGCGGATGCAGGTACTCGATCGTGAGATTGGGGATCCGCGGCTCCCCGGACTGCCGTGCGAATTCGGCATAGCCGGCGGCGCCTTGCTGTGCGGAGGCCTGCTGAGGCAAGGCTCCGGCGACGAGCAGCAGCGCCATGATGATTCGCGCAACGTTGCTGCGGCCGTGCATCGAATCTCCCGAGACCGCTGTTTTGGCGGTATGAAGATGGGCTTCAACGTGCTGAGCTGATTCGACAATAGCCCATGGCGGTGGAGCCGGTCACCGGCCATCCGTCGATGCAGAGAATCGTGCTAGGTTCAATTCACGAATCACCAGGGGTTGCTCATGAACGTCATCGTCTTCGCGTCGCGCAAAGGCGGCTCGGGCAAGAGCACGCTGGCCGCTCACCTTGCTGCGCAGGCGCACAAGCCGCCCTGTCGCGTGCTGATGATCGATGCCGACCCGCAGGGATCGCTGACGCTGTGGCACAAGCTCAGGACCAGCGGTGAACCGCCGATTGCCGACGCCACCGAGAATGTGCAGGAGGCCGTCAGGCAAGCTAAGCGCGCCGGCTACGAGTGGGTCTTCATTGACACGCCGCCGAACATGTCGGCGATCGTCGCCGATGCTATCGAAGCGGCGACGTTGATCGTCATTCCGGCGCGCCTCACGCTGTTCGATCTTGCCGCCATCAAGGAGACCATGGTGCTCGCGCGCCAGAAGAAGAAGCCTTATGCGGTCGTGATCAACGGCGTGCCGGCGCGGCGTGACAATACCGAATCGCCGTTCGTGCGCGAGGCGCGGGCGGTGCTCAACAGCCTCAATGTTCCGGTCTGGTCCGGCCAGATCACCCAGCGCAACGCCTATTCGCTCGCGCTGGCGGAGGGCGAGGGCGCCGCCGAATATGACGGCCAATCGGAGGCCGCCGCCGAGATCACGGCGCTGTGGTCGGCGATCGAAAAATCCGTGAAGGCCATTCATGGGGCCTACGAGGGTACCGCCATGCATCGTGTCGCGGCGTAGTCGTCGAAGCCGGCGCCGCGAACCGCGAGAAAGGCCGAAGCCGGGTGACCCGGCTTCGGCGCATGGCGCTTACTTCAATTGGTCCGCAACTTTGTCGATGCCGGCCTTCACGCAGGCCTCGTCCTTGTCGCCGCCCGGTGCGCCGGAGACGCCGGCCGCCCCGATGACATCCTCGCCGACCATGATCGGCAGCGCGCCCTGAGCCGCGATGATGTTGGTCAGATGAATCTGCGAGAGCTGCGGGTTGTCCTTCAAGCGCTTGACCAGCTCCCCTGAGGGGACCCGCAACGTGCGCGAGGTATAGGCCTTGCGCATCGAGTTCTCCATTGTGTGCGGCGAGGAGTTGTCGCCGCGCACTTGCAGCAGAACTTCGCCGCTGCGGCCGACGACCGTCACCGACACGCGATAGCCCTGCTTGGTGCAGGTCTCGAGCGCGGTTTGCGCGATCGTCATCGCCATGGTCGCGGACAGGTCTTTGCGGGCGAGAAGCTGGGCGCTGGCGGGGACGGCGATCGCGCAGGCGAGGCCGATCGTGGCGAGACGCAGGGTTGCTACTGACATGGCACTACTCTCCTTGTGACGTCTATGTGTTGCAGCCGGGCCCGGCTGGGTTGTGTTGACGTGGGCGAGCCTAGTCGGTTGCGGCGGCGATGTCGCCTCCGATTCCGATGCGCAAACGGATCGGCCATGCTATGAGGGCGGTATAAACGGAGGAAACAAATGATCGCTGTTCCGCAAAGAACGATGATTCTGGCCGCCGCCATGGTTGCGGCGGGCGTGAGCTTGGCCGTGAGCCTCGGCGCTGTCCTGGCGCAGGGCGTTCCCGATTTTGCCGCCATCATTGCGGCGCCCGACCGCGCCGCGGCCGACCGCGACATCGACAAGCGCCGCGACCCGGTCAAGCTGCTGGCGTTCACCGGCGTACGGACCGGCATGAAGGTGCTCGATATGGGCGCCGGCGGTGGCTACAGCACCGAGCTGATGGCGCGCAGCGCCGGCCCCACGGGCGTGGTCTATGGCCAAAACCCCACCGACCTCGGCGCGCGCGCCAAGGAGCGCTTCGAGGCGCGCATGCAGACCCCCGCGATGAAGACGGTGGTGAGCCTGGTGCGGCCGTTCGACGATCCGCTTCCGGCCGAGGTGCGCGATCTCGACCTGGTGACGTTCTTCTTTTACTACCACGACACGGCCTACATGGAGGTCGACCGCGCGGTCATGAACCGCAAGCTGTTCGCAGCCTTGCGGCCGGGCGCGTCCCTGGTGATCACGGACCATCACGCCAAGGCCGGCGAAGGCGTGACCGTTGCGCGCACGCTGCACCGGATCGAGGAGGCGGTGCTGCGCCGCGAGGTCGAAGCCGCGGGGTTCAAGCTTGTCGCCGAGGGCGATTTCCTGCGCCATCCGGGGGATACGCGCGACTTCAACGTGAACCGCCCGACCGGGCCGGTTGACGAGTTCGTGCTGCGTTTTGAGAAACCGCGCTGAGCGCCTAGTGCCCCGCTTCCGAAGTTCGTGATACATCGCGGCACCCGCTGACACGGACTTCGGAAGCAAAGGGGCACTAGCAACTTTTATGGTTCTAGTGCCGCTTTTCGATTTGAAGTTCCTAACCGAGTTTGCCGCCACTGCTGTAGGAACTTCAAATCGGCGGCACTAGTCGCCAACGACGTCCAGACCGGCGCTGGTCCAGATCGGCCGCGAGGCCGCGCGCGCGAAATACTTGAGCAGCGCGAGCGCCGGCTCTGGCGCCGCGTTGCTCGCCGGCACCGCGGCGTCGTAATTGATGTAGACCTGCACGGCCTCCGGTACCGGTCCCGCGGACACCACGCCCGGGAAGCGGGCGATCTCGCTGAGATTGTAGAGCCCGATGTCGACCTCTCCGTTGGCGATCAGCTCCCGGCCATTGGCCAGGATCTTGGTCCGGTCCTTGAGCGCGTCGGTCAGGCCGAGGTTCGCAATCACCTTGGCGGCGTTGATGCCGCTCAACCCGCCGGTTCGGGTGTCGCTGTAGGTGATCGCCTTGGCATCGAGCAGCACCTTGCGGGTCGACTCGACGGTCGAGAGATCGAGCTTGGTCCCTTCACGCACCGCAAGCCCGATGCCGACGCGCGCGAACGGGCGGCGGCTGCCGGCGCGCAGGCGGCCTTCTTTCTCATAGGCCTCCATCGAGGCCGTGGCGTTGATGATGATGTCGTACACCTCGCCCGCCTTGACGCGCTGATCGACCAGGCCGGGCGAGACGCCCGTAAAGGTCACCTGGTGGCCGGTCTCCTTGGTGAAATTCGCCGCGATCTCCCGCATGGCGATCGTCAGAGCATTGGCATTGACAATCTTGATCTCGGCGGCCGCGGCACCCGCGGTCATCGCCAAGAGCATCGTGGCAGCGATAAAGGCCGAACGTCGACAGACAGAGCGCATCGGAAATCCTCCTCCCATCGCGGGCATCCGCTGGGGCGCCGCGTTACAGCTATTTACAGCATATCCCGGTGAAGGGGATACCGGTTTCCGTCCCGCGCACGCCTCGCACGCCATTGACCTGAATCAATGTGGGTCTGGCGCGAGTCTGGATATTGGCGCCACCCCCTAAACCAGCACAGGAGTTGCATGCCATGAATTTGCGATCGCTCATTCCGATCGGCCGCAGCCGCGACGTTGCGCGCCGCGACTATACGCCGTTCTGGTCGCTCCAGCGCGAGGTCGAGCGTCTGTTTGACGACTTTACGCGCGGCCTCCCGAGCATGGCCGCCACTGGAGGGCAGGAGCTGATGCCCGCGATGGACGTGACGGAAACCGACACCGATATCGAGCTGACGGCGGAGCTGCCCGGCCTCGAGGAGAAGGACGTGCAGATCAATCTCGCCGACAACGTGCTGACGATCCGCGGCGAGAAGAAGTCGGAGCGCGACGAGAAGACCAAGGACTATCGTTTGGTGGAGCGCAGCTACGGCTCGTTCTACCGCACGCTCGAGCTGCCTTCAGGCGTCGACCCCGAGAAGATCAAAGCCTCGATCGCCAAGGGCGTGCTCAAGGTTGTGGTCCCGAAACCGGCGCCCGCGCAGGTCAAGAAGATCGCGGTCAAGACCGCGGCGTGAGCCGACATCCCTGATCCCAATACCGCGCCCTCTCGCTCCAGGCGGGAGGGCGGCGCTTTTTGTGCCCGGCTCGAAGTCGCCGGCGCGGGTCCGTAACACTTCATTAACCACTTCGGCTCCAGGCTCCTTGCTGCGCGCAACGAGGAGCGCTCGCATGAACGTCATCACGGTGGCTTCGCGCAAGGGCGGCGCGGGCAAGACCACGATCTGCGCGCAACTTGCCGCCCATGCGCATGCGCAGGGCCTTCGCACGCTTGTGATTGATGCCGATCCGCAAGGCTCGCTTGCGCTGTGCAACTCGCTGCGCTCGCACGCGCTGCCGCTGGCGACCGCCGAGCGCGGCATCGACCGCGCGCTCGCGCTCGCCATGGTCGACGGCATCGAATGGGTGTTCATCGACACCGCGCCGACCATGTGGGTGGTGGTGCAGGAGGCGGTGCGCGCCGCCACGCTGGTGCTGATCCCGGCGCGCCCCGGCTTTCTCGACCTCTCCGCCGTGCGCGAGACGGTCAAATGCGCGCGCGAGCGTGACAAGCCTTATGCGGTGGTGCTCAACGCCTGCCCGGTCAAGCGCGGCCAGAAGGAAGCGCCGGCGGTGGTGCACGCGCGCGCCTGGCTGGAGAAGAGCAAAATTCCGGTCTGGTCCGGCCAGGTCAGCCAGCGCGCCGGCTTCGTGCTGTCGCTGTCGCAAGGCGCGAGTGCCGGCGAGGACGATGCCCGCTCGCTCGGAGCTGCCGAGATCACCAAGCTCTGGAACGCGGTGGAGAAGAGCGTCGAGGCGGTGAACGCAGCGCGTGCCGCGGTCGCTCCGGGCCGCGCCGCATAGGGCTCGTGGCATAAGGTTCGCTGGTGCCGATCAGATCGTGAATTCGCGCGCGACGATCTCGTCCCATTCGTAAGGGCACTTCGCGGGGAACGACGCCTCGTCGAGGCCGACGTCGTTGGCGGCGTCGGCGCGCGCCTTGCGATAGCAATGCGCGATGGCCTCCGCAATGCGCGGCGTGAGGCCGGGGTTGCGGGCCAGCACATCGACGACGGCCTGGCGCTGCGACTGGACCGACTGGCTGCGCCCGCGCGAGCGCCGGATCGCGGCGTGATCCCACTTCAAGAGATGCGTCAGCAGCACATGCATGGCGCTTTCGAGCTTGTTGAATTGCTCCTGCGCGAGCGCGTCGATCTCCCGGGCGAGATTCTCCCGATCGACCGCCTGCCAGTCGCCGTCGCGCACAAGGTGCGCCTGCTCCACAAGCCAGGAGTAGAGATCCCGCTCATGGTCGGCGGCCGCGCCGACGGTGTCCTTGCTGCGTGAAGCCATGAATCACCTTTGACCCAATGGTAGGTCAATCGCGCCCGTGCGCGAAGCCCCGGCGCCGGGGGCCAGGGCTTGGAATTGTGCAAGAAACGTCTGCTGTTCAGGGCTGGCCGCCGGGCCGATTGGGGAGCCACGGCTGGTGTTCTCAGTGAAGTATGGCCGTGCGACCTGCGCCAGTTACAGCCGCGGCCCGGGCGAGTTGGGATCGTAAGGCAAGCCGTGGTCGCGGACGGCACCGGCCACCACCAGCCGGTTCCAGATGAACAGCACGATCAAAGCTCCGAGCGTTGCGGCGATGAAGCCGGCGCCCTGATCGGCGCGATACCACCCGATTGTCTGGCCGATGAAGGTCGCCAGGAACGCTCCCCCAACGCCGAGCGCGACTGTGAGGATGAAGCCGGCCGGGTTGTTCGGTCCAGGGGACAAGTAGCGCGCAATGATGCCGGCGACGAAACCGACCACGACAATCCAGATGATGCCCGACATGATCTATCTCCGCTCCGGCATGGATCTAATTGTGATTATCCACGTTAAGTACACTGCGTGTCTTAGGTTCCCGTATTTCAGATGGTGCCTCGGTAGGATGCGCGGCTGCAAGTAGGCGTCGCCAATTGTGCACACGCGATTGGCGACTTTCGTTCGAACGCGCCGGTGAGATTCGAATGGCGCCAGCAGAGATAGTCTGCACATATCAAGGTCTGCACATATCATCATATCAGAGGAGGCATCTCGTGAGCATATTCGGAACCATTGTGTCGGCGATTTTCGGCAGCAAGCCCGCGGCCGCTGGCACACCCGCTGGGGCTCCGGCGGGGGCCGGCAGCGCGACGGCCAAGGCGATGACGATTGAGCAAGTCAACGAGATGATCGAAAAGCTCGCGGAGGACTCGGACGAGGACCTCAACTGGGAGGAGTCGATTGTCGATCTCATGAAGCTGCTCAAGCTCGACAGCAGCCTCTCGGCGCGCAAGCAGCTGGCGCAGGAACTCGGCTACACCGGCGCGCTCGATGGGTCGGCGCAAATGAACGTGTGGCTGCACAAGCAGGTCATGGCGAAACTCGCCGAAGGCGGCGGCACCGTGCCGGCCAGCCTCAAGAAGGCGTAATCGTTTCCGATTGAGGTGGCGGCCGTCATGGTCTCTTTGGCCGTGGCGGCCGTGCGCTATTTGGGCTGCTACCAGCGCCCATAGTCGGAGCCGCCATAGCCGCCCGCGCGAATAGGGCTCGTAGCGGGGCCGCCCGTTTTTTGCTTGATCAGCTCAGGGCAATGGCTTGCCGCGCACGTCGGCCGCGCGCTCGATCTTGATCAGCACGCCGATGCCCTTGTCGGCGCCGTCGTGCTCCTGCTCGCGCTTGGTCAGCCGCTGGAAGATCGCCTCGCGCACGGGGCCGGACTCGTGCAGCTCGGCGGTGCCGTAGAAGCGCAGGAAGCCCGATTCCAGCACGCCGTCGCGCTGCGCCTTGAAGTTGGCATAGATCACCGCGACACGGAGGTCATGGCCGAGGTTCTCCAGCGCCTGCCGCTTGGAGCGCTCCCAATAGGCGAGGTGCTCGTCGTCGAAGACCAGCATCGAGCCCTTGGGCGAGATGTTCGGCCCATTCGGCCCCTGCGTCGCCAGCAGGCACGGCGCGCCGTCGGTCCAGGCGTTGTAGACGAGGTCCTTGATCTTCTGGCTGATCGGCATCGTGTCCCCTTGCGAACTGTGTCGCGAACCTCATAACCGCCCTGGCTGGCTGGGCGCAATGGCGTGCGGCTCCTTCAATCGGCGGGAAGGTCTCTCTCATCACGCCTCGCCGTACCCCGCGCGCGTGAGCCGCATCAGCGCCGCATCGAGCGCCGAGAGGAAGCGCGAGCGGTCGCCGGGCGCGAACGGTTTCGGGCCGCCGGTGATGGCGCCGGCGCTGCGCAGGTCGCTCATCAGGTTGCGAGTGGCGAGCGTCATGCCGATGGCGTCGTCCGTGAACGCTTTGCCG
>Ga0209798_10001649_pt1 | contig 13335 bp, 8 predicted proteins | sample DOMMetBare3Fresh_FD_187475 | JGI IMG/M metagenome (GOLD analysis project Ga0209798, IMG submission 187475) | Wetland sediment microbial communities from St. Louis River estuary, USA, under dissolved organic matter induced mercury methylation -... | ecosystem: Environmental > Aquatic > Freshwater...
AGCCGCCGCAGCCGGTGCCGGCGGGCGGGCCGCCGGCCTCGACGCACATCACGCCGTTGTAGCCGGGGAAGACGAAATCCTCGACGCGCAACTCCTCGGGGTGGAAGTCCACAGTTTCGAGCACGTCGATCACCGTCGGCAGCATCTTCTTGGTGAGCGTGAAGGTGCTGTCGTGCTTCGGGTCGCAGCCGATCTGCAGCACGCGCTTGCCCATCTTCGAGAACGCCGCCGAGAGGTTCGACGAGGTGGTGCTCTTGCCGATGCCGCCCTTGCCGTAGATCGCAAAGACCTTCGCGGTGCCGATCTTGACGCTGGGGTCGAGCTGCACCTGCACGCTGCCCTCGCCGTCGGGCGGCCGCGGACCGCGCTTGATCGCGCTCGGGCTGATGGTGGCGACTTCGCTCATGCTGCGGCCTTCTGCGGAGTGGAGGGAACAAAGACGCCTTCGAGGCGGTCTTCGAGTTCTTCGCCGGCGCGTTTGAGCGCGGCGAGGGTTTCGGCATCGGGCCGCCAGTAGTTGCGGCGATGCGCTTCTAGCAGGCGGTTGGCGACCTTGTTCGCGGCCGCCGGATTCAACGCCGCAAGGCGCTCGCGCATCGCGTCATCGAGCACGAAGGTCTCGCTGATGCGCTGATAGACCCAGGGCTGCACCTGGCCCGTGGTCGCGCTCCAGGCAAAAGTGTTGGTGACATGCGCTTCGAGATGCCGCACGCCTTCGTGGCCGTGGTCGAGCAGCGCTTCGAAGAACTTGGGGTTCAACATGCGCGTGTGCGTTTCGAGCGCGACCTGCTCCGACAACGTGCGCACGGTGCCGCTGCCAAGATCGCCCCTGGTCTGGTCGCCGATATAGACCGGTGCGACCTCGGCGCCCGCGCCCTTGGCGCGCTGCACCGCGCGGCTGATGCCGCCGAGCGTGTCGAAATAGGTGTCCACCGAAGTCACGCCGAGTTCGACTGACTCGAGGTTCTGGTAGGCCAGCTCGACGCCCCTCAACACCGCGCCCAGCAGCTCGGGCTGCTTGACCGGGCGGCCGTTGCGGCCGTAGGCGAAGCCCTTGCGGCGCGCATAGGTCTCGGCGATCTCGGTCTCGGCATCCCAGCGGCTCGAATCGACCAAGTGGTTGACGTTGGCGCCGTAGGCCCCTTCGGCGTTGCCGAAGACGCGCAGCGAGGCCGTCTCGATGTCGCCGCCATGCTCGCGCTGGAAGGCCAGCGCGTGCTTGCGGATGAAGTTGCGCTCTTCGGGTTCGTCGGCACTGGCGGCGAAGAACGCTGCTTCGGCGAGCAGCTTGGTCTGCAGCGGCAGCAGGTCGCGGAAGATGCCCGACAGCGTGATCATCACGTCCACGCGCGGGCGCTGCAGCTGTTCGAGCGGGATCAGCTCGGCACCCGCCAAGCGACCGTAGCCGTCGAAGCGCGGCTTGGCGCCCATCAGCGCCAGCGCCTGCGCGATCGGTGCGCCTTCGCTCTTCAGGTTGTCCGTTCCCCACAGCACGAGCGCGATCGACTCGGGGAAGGCGTGGCCGTCGGACTGGTGGCGCACAAGCAGGCGCTCGGCCTGCAAGGCGCCGTCGCGCACCGCGAACGCGCTCGGCAGGCGGAACGGGTCGAAGCCATGCAGGTTGCGCCCCGTCGGCAGCACGCTCGGCGTGCGCAGCAGGTCGCCGCCAGGCGCGGGGCGCACGAAGCCGCCATCAAGCGCGTGCAACAGCGCCTTTGTTTCGTGGTCTTCGCAGAGCAGGCGGTCGGTGGCGGCGAGCGATTGCAGTGCCTCGCCCTCGACCGCCTGGCCGCGCACGATCGCTTCGACCGCGGCACGCTCGGGCACCAAGCCGTGCATCGACTCGCCCATCGCCATCAGCATGTCGATGCGCTCGGCCGCGCTCGGCGCCTTCCCGAGAACGTGTAGGCCATGCGGGATCAGCGCATGTTCGAGTTCCGACACACGCAGCGACAGCGCGTGCACTTCGTCGTGCGAATTCGCGCCCCAGGTCGGCTCGGCTGCGGCGAGTTCGACCGCGACCGCCTGGGCCTGGATCAGTGCGGCCAGCTCGTCGCGCTCCTGGCGGTTGGGTGCGTCGTTGGGCGGGATGCCGCGCCAGCGTTCGATGCTCGCCTTCAGATCGGCCAGGCCACGGTACAGACCAGCCTGCGCGACGGTAGGCGTCAGGTAGCTCACCAGCGTCGCCGCGGCACGGCGCTTGGCGATCGTGCCTTCGCTCGGATTGTTCGACGCGTAGAGATAGACGTTCGGCATGTCGCCGATCAGGCGATCGGGCCAGCATTCGGCGCCCAGTCCGGCCTGCTTGCCGGGCATGAACTCGAGCGCGCCGTGGGTGCCGAAGTGCAGCAACGCATCGGCCCGGAAATCCTCGCGCAGCCAGCGGTAGAAGGCCGAGAACGCATGCGTCGGCGCGAAGCCGCTCTCGAACAGCAGGCGCATCGGGTCGCCTTCGTAGCCGAACGATGGCTGCAGGCCGACGAAGACATTGCCGAAGGCCGCGCCGAGGACTTGGATCGACGCCCCGTCGGCCTGATGCTTGCCCGGCGCCGGGCCCCACTGCGCTTCGATCTGCGCCAGGTGCGGCTCGGCGCGCACATGCGCGTCGGTGGCGATGCGCAGGTGCACATTCGCCGCGGCGCCGTAGCGCGATGCGTTGCCGCACAGCAGCGCGTCGCGCAGTGCATTCACGTCGGCCGGCACATTCACCGTGTAGCCGTCGCGCTCCAAGGCCATGAGCAGGTTGAACAGCGACTCGAAGACGGAGAGAAACGCCGCCGTGCCGGCCGCGCCCGCGTTCGGCGGGAAGTTGAACAGCACGATGCCGACCCTGCGCTCGGCATGCGTGCGGCGGCGCAGTGCCACCCACTTGGCGACGCGCGCGGCCAGCATCGCGGCGCGCTCGGCCGCGACCACCATGTCGTGTGCCGCGCCTTGCGTGGCACCGTCGGCACGGCCGCCGAAGACCATCGAGCCAGTGGCGCCGTCGAGTTCGGGGATCGCGACCATCATCGTCGCTTCGACCGGCAACAGACCGCGCGACGAACCCTGCCATTGGCCGAGGCTCTGGAACTCGACCGGCATCGCTGCGAGGTACGGCACGTCGAGCTTCGCCAACATTTCCTCCGCCGCCTTGGCATCGTTGTAGGCCGGACCGCCGACGAGAGAGAAACCGGTGAGCGACACGACCGCATCGACCAGCGGACGGCCTTGCGCGTCGAGGAAGAAGCGTTCGACCGCCGGCCGCGAGTCCAAGCCCGACGCGAAGGCCGGGATCACGTTCAGGCCGCGCGCTTCGAGCGCCGCGATGACGCCGTCGTAGTGGCCGGCATTGCCCGCGAGCAAATACGAACGCATCAGCAGCAGGCCAACCGTGCCCTGCTTGCCTTCGCGCGGCAACGGCGCGGCGACTTCGCTCATGCGCTCTCGCATGGCAGGGTGATAGACGCCGACCTCCGGGTACTGCACCGGCGCCTTGGACTTGACGAGCTCGCGCAGGCCGTGCCTCGGGCCATCGGCATAGCGCTCGACCAGGAGGCGCAGCAGGTTGGCGATGTTGTCTTCCGAGCCGGCGAGCCAATACTGCAGGGTCAGGAAGTACGCTCGCACGTCCTGCGCGGTGCCTGGGATGAAGCGCAGGATCCGCGGCAGGCGGCGCAGCATCTTCATCTGCGCGGCGCCGCTTTGCGGGGCGCCGTTGTCGGTCTTGGGCTTGCCGCGCAGGCGCTTGAACAGTGCCATCGGGCCGCTCGCCTTGGCGTCCATCGCGAACTTGCCCATGCGCGTGAGCTTCATCACCTCACCGGCCGACATGGCGCAGACCATCGCGTCGCAGTCGTTGCGCCGCGCCTGCAGCGCCGGCAGCACGGGCAGGAAGTGCTCTTCCATGAAGAGCATCGTCGCGATCACGAGGTCGCCGCGCGCGATGTCGTCCTTGCAGCGTTGCAGCGCGGCGCCGTCCTCGCCCCACTCGCTCGCAGCATGCACACTGAAGACGAGGCCAGGCAGCTCGCGCACCAAGCGCTTCTCTGCGCGCGCCGCGGCACCGGCAACGTGGCTGTCCAACGTGACCAGCACGACCCGGATCGGGACGCCTGCCGCGTCAGCGGCTGAAGTGCGCTTTGGCATCGTAGAGCGTCTCGACGGTGATGGAGGACAGTCCGCGCTCGCGCGCGAAGCTTTCGGTATTGCGCCGCGCCTTGCCGCGCACGAAGAACGGAATCTTGTGCAGCTCGCGCTCGGCCTCCGTGGCCCAACTGACGATGATCGGTTCGCTCGATTTCGGCGCGGCGGCCTGCGCTTCAACGGCCACCGGCTTCGCGCCGCCCAGGTGTGACGCCGGCGCATCGCCATGGAACTCGAAGTCGTCGCGGAACATGTGCAGCAAGTGCTCTTCGAGACCCATCATCAGCGGATGCACCCAGGTGTCGAAGAGCACGTTGGCGCCTTCGAAGCCCATCTGCGGCGAGTAGCGCGCCGGGAAGTCCTGCACATGCACAGGCGCCGAGATCACCGCGCAGGGGATTCCCTGGCGCTTGGCGATGTGGCGCTCCATCTGCGTGCCGAGCACGAGTTCAGGATGCGCGGCCTCGATGGCCGCTTCGACTTCGAGGTAGTCGTCGCTGATCAGCGGCTCGACGCCGTAGCGCTTGGCCTGCTCGCGAACGTCGCGCGCGAACTCGCGGCTGTACGTGCCCAGGCCGACGACCGTGAAGCCGAGTTCTTCGGCCGCTACGCGCGCGGCGGCCAGCGCGTGCGTGGCGTCGCCGAAGACGAAGACGCGCTTGCCGGTGAGGTAGGTGGAGTCGACCGAGCGCGAGTACCAAGTGGCGCGTGCATCGTTGTGCGCAGGGGCTTCGATGCCAGCCAGCGCGCAGACCTCGGCAATGAACTCGCGCGTGGCCTGGGCGCCGATCGGGATGGCCTTCGTGAACGGCTGCTGGTGCGTGCGTTGCAGCCACTGCGCCGCCGTGTTGGCCGTCTCGGGGTAGAGCACGACGTTGAAGTCGGCGTCGGCCAAGCGCGCCAGGTCGGCCGGCGTTGCATCGAGTGGCGCGACGACGTTGATCGCGATGCCGAGCTGCTCGAGCAGGCCGCGGATTTCGCGCAGGTCGTCGCGGTGGCGGAAACCGAGCGCGGTCGGGCCGAGGATGTTGCAGCGCGGCCCCGGGCTGCGCGCGGCCGGCGCCGTCGGACACAGCGTGCGCACCAGCCGATAGAAGGTCTCCGCTGCGGCCCAGTTCTCCTTGCGCTGGTACGACGGGAGCTCGAGCGGGATCACCGGCACCGGCAGGTCGAGCGCCAGCGCCAGGCCGGCCGGGTCGTCCTGGATCAGTTCGGCGGTGCACGAGGCGCCGACCAGCAGCGCCTGCGGCTGGAAGCGATCGTAGGCGTCGCGTGCTGCGGTCTTGAAGAGTTCAGCCGTATCGCCGCCGAGGTCGCGCGCCTGGAAGGTCGTGTAGGTAACTGGCGGGCGGTGGTTGCGGCGCTCGATCATCGTGAACAGCAGATCGGCATAGGTGTCGCCCTGCGGCGCGTGCAGCACGAAGTGCACGCCCTTCATCGCGGTGGCGATGCGCATCGCGCCCACGTGCGTGGGGCCTTCGTAGGTCCAGAGCGTCAGTTGCATCTAGGCGACCAGGCGTGAACGCCTGTCCAAAGGCCGCGTGAAGAGCGAGGCCAAGTCAGCCGCCTGCTCGAAGCCATGCACGGGCGAGAACACGAGCTCGATCGACCACTTGGTCGTCATGCCCTCGCCTTCGAGCGGGTTGGCCAGGCCCAGGCCGCAGACCACGATGTCGGGCCGGGCGGCGCGGCAGCGGTCGAGCTGGCGTTCGACGTCCTGGCCTTCCGACAACTGCGTGCCCTCGGGCAGCAGATCGAGTTCGCGGTCAAGCAGCGTGCGGTGCAGGTATGGGCTGCCGACCTCCACCAGCTTCATGCCGAGTTCGCGCGAAAGGAAGCGCGCGAGCGGCACTTCGAGCTGCGAGTCGGGGAAGAAGAAGATGCGCTTGCCTTGCAGTTCGAGACGGTGGCGCGCAAGCGATCGCGCCGCGCGCTCGCGCTTCGGGCCGACGACATTGGCGAAGCGCGTCGGCTCTGCGGCCTGCCGCCCCCAGGCCGACCAGGCCGCACGCAGCCACTCGGTCGTGCCTTCGGCGCCGAGCGGGAACGGCGCCGCGAGGCGTGTCGCGCCCCGCGCCTGCAACGCCGCCAGCGTGTCGCCGAGGAAGGGTTGCGCCAGCAGCACCTGGGTGTGGGCACCGACGGGCGGCAATTCGGTCGAGCGCCGCGGCGGCAGGAAGTTCACCGGAGCGATGCCGAGTTCGTCGAACAAGCGCCGGACCTGGTCCTCGACCACGTCGGCCAGTGCACCGACGACGAGCAGGTTGCGCTCGTCCGTGTTCGGCAGTTGCGGCACCAGCGAAGCGAGGCATGCGTCTTCACCCTGTGTGAAGGTGGTCTCAATGCCACTGCCCGAGTAGTTCAGGATGCGCACGTTGGGTGCAAAGCGCTGCGACAGGCGGGACGCGGCGCGCGACAGGTCGAGCTTGATGACCTCCGACGGGCAGGAGCCGACGAGAAAGAGCATCTTGATGTCAGGCCGGCGCTCGAGCAGGCGCGTCACGACGCGGTCGAGTTCTTCGTTCGCGTCGGCGAGGCCGGCGAGGTCGCGCTCGTCAATGATCGCAGTGGCGAAGCGCGGTTCGGCAAAGATCATCACGCCGGCGGCGGACTGGATCAGGTGCGCGCAGGTGCGCGATCCGATGACGAGGAAGAACGCGTCCTGGATCTTGCGGTGCAGCCAGACGATGCCGGTCAGGCCGCAGAACACCTCGCGCTGGCCGCGCTGCTTCAACACCGGCACGCTGGCGCAGGCCTCGGCTTGTTCGGCAATGAGCGGAACTACGGGACTCATGCAATCACCTCGGCGCCACGCACCGTGTGCGCTTCATCGCGCCGTGCCGCGCGCAGCTTCAGCAGGAACTGCACCGCGTTGACGACGTAGGCCGTGTAGGCGGCCAGCGCGAGCAGCATCTGCGCACGCGCCTCGAGCCAGCCGGTGGCCATCGCGACGAGGCAGGCCGTGTGCAGCGCCAGCACCAGCATCGAGACCACGTCTTCCCAGAAGAAGGCAGGCGCGAATAGCCAGCGGCCGAAGACGACCTTCTCCCAGACGCTGCCGGTGCCCATGATCAGGTAGAGCAGCGCGCACTTGACGACGAAGGACGCGCTGGCGGCGAACAGGCCCTCGCCCGTCGCGAGCCAGCGCAGAACCAGCACCACGCTCACGGCGCAGACGATGAACTGCACCGGCGCGAGCACGCCCTGCACCAGCGTCCACGGCGACGCATCGCGCCGCCGACGCTCATCGGCGGTGTACAGCGGCTTTGCTTGCCTCGTCTTCATGTTCAGCGTCGCATCCATCTCGGGGCTCGCCTCCTGGGCCTGACTCTGACCTGATCGACAGCCTAGAGGGACTGGAGCAAACTGTCAATCTAGATGGACGTAAACATATCTTGACATTGGGCTTTGTCTTTTCGATCATGGACACGGGCTTGGCAATCGCACCGTGCAGCGCCCGCGCGCAGCGATTGCTGCGCCGCGACACGAACGCAGCGCGGGAAAACCCCGCCTGATTTTTTTTGACGCTCGCCGCCTCCAGGAGTACAAACCATGCGCGCTGTATCGATGCCAGCTCAGGTTGAACTGAAGGCTCCTCTTGGCGACACGCGACGCGCACTGTGGTTTGCAACGAACGCCTTGCATCGGAATTGGCCGATAGCAGACGCGACGCAGGAGACGGCCCCCATGCAGTCCGGCCCATCCCGGGAGAGTTCGCCCTTGGAGTGCGAGTCCTCGCCCACCCCCTGGACCCCTTCGGGGCATGCGGTCGGATCCACGTGGCCCACAGCCGCGGCGGAGCGGGTGGACGCGAAGTCGCGCCTGTCGCGCCTGGCCAAGACGCTCGAATCGGATGTCATACCGCGCTTGGTTGGTACTCACAGGAAGGCAGCTCGCGCGCCGGTGCACCTCGAGGCTCGCGAGATCGAAAGCTTTGTCGGCCTGCTGCGCAACGCGAGCGACGCCGAACTGGCGGCGTTGGTCGAAGCCACGCAACGGCGCGGTCTGTCGGTCGAGGCGATCTTTCTCGAACTGTTCGCACCGGCGGCGCGCCATCTCGGCGACCTGTGGGTAGCCGATCGTTGCGATTTTTCAACGGTGACGATCTGCCTCGGCCGCCTGCAGCGCCTGCTGCGCGAGTGGAGCCCGGCCTTCGGCACCGAGGTCGAGCACCCGGCCAACGGACGCCGCATCTTGCTCGCCCAACACGCTGACGAGCAACACAGCTTTGGCCTGTCGATGGTCGCCGAGTTCTTCCGCCGTGAAGGGTGGGAGGTGCTTGGCGGCGTGGGCGGTGCGGTGCCCGACCCTTCGGCCCAGGTCTCGCGGGAGTGGTTCGATGCCGTGGGTTTTTCGATCGGCAGTGAAACGCGGATAGACTGGCTGCGAGAGCGAATCGCCAAAGTGCGTGCGGTAACGCGCAACCGTTCGGTGGTCGTGCTCGTGGGAGGGCCGTTGTTCGTGCTGAAACCCGCGTGGGCCCAGTCGGTCGGGGCAGACGCTTCAGGGCACGAAGGCGGCAAGGCGCCGAAGATGGCGGAGGATCTCCTGGCGGCACGACTCGGACAGCGCTGACACCCTGCGTCGGGCGCGATGGGCCTCGCAGCCAGAGGACTTGACCGATGAAATCGGTGGCCACCCCGAGCCGCAGTCACCGCAGTACCCCGAACCGTAGTTCCTTCTTTCAGGCCCTTCGCGCATGAGCCGGGCCCCCAAGTCGTCCGCCAATGACGCGCCGCAGATGCCGCGCGAGCTCGACGCCGACCAGGCCAGGCGCCTGATCGAAGCCGCCAGCGACGTGGCCCTCGTACTCGACGGCAGCGGCCTCGTGCTCGATGTGTTCTCGCACGACCTCGAACTGCAGAAAGCGATGCGCCGCGAGTGGCGCGGCCGCACCTGGTCCGACACGGTGACGATCGAAAGCCGCGACAAGGTCAAGGCCCTGCTCGATGCCGCGCTGGCCGACACGCCGACCGCGCCGCGCCAGGTCAACCACCCGGCCAAGACCGGGCCGGACTTGCCGATCTTGTACGCCGCGGTGCGCGTGTCCGGCGGCGCGCGCACGCGCGAGGCCGCGCGTGTGGTGGCGGTCGGCCGCGACCTGCGCGACACGGTGGCGCTGCAGCGCCGCCTGGTCGATGCGCAGCAGTCGATGGAGCGCGACTACTGGCGCTTTCGCGAAGCCGAGACGCGCTACCGCAACCTGTTCCAATCCTCCGCCGAAGCGGTGCTGATCGTGGACGGCGCCACGCTGCGCGTCGTCGAGGTCAACCCCGCGGCGATGACGCTGCTGTCGGGCGGCGCCGCCAAACCGGCCAAGGTGGTCGGCGTGGCGCTCGGCTCGCTGTTCGCCGCGGAAGCCGCCGAACCCTTGGCCGCCGCACTGGCCGCCGCCCGCAGCGTCGGCAAGCACGAGCGGCTGTCGGCCCTGCTCGTCGGTGTGCGGCGCAGCGTCAACCTCGCCGTTTCGTCGTTCCGGCAGGATCAGGCCTCGTTCCTGCTCGTGCGCTTGGCGCCGCTGGCCGATATCGAAACCAAGGCCCAGCGCGGCGCCACGGCCGCGCGCACGCCAACGGCCGACGGCAGCGGCGACAACCTCGCCTCGGCCTTCGTGCGCGGCACGAGCGACGCGCTCGTCTTCACCGACGGCAGCGGCCGCGTCGTCGCCGTCAACCGTGCCTTCGCCCGCATGGCGCAGCTCTCGAGCGAAGACCAGGCGCGCGGCGAGTCGCTCGACCGCTGGCTTGGCCGCACCGGCATCGAGCTGTCGATGCTGCTGGCCAACCTGCGCGAAGGCGGCTCAGCAGGCTTGTTTTCGACCGAGCTGCGCGGCGCTCTGGGGCTTGCGACTGAAGTTGAGATCGCTGCCTCAGCGCTCGAGCCACCTGGCGCCGCGACTTTCGCGTTCTCGGTGCGCGATGTCGGCCGACGCCTCGCGCCCAGCGAGCGCGCGTTGCCGACCAAGGTGCCGGCCTCGGTGCAGCAGCTGACAGAATTGGTCGGTCGCGTGCCCTTGAAGCAGATCGTCGCCGAAACCAGCGATCTGATCGAGCGCCTTTCGATCGAGACCGCGCTGGCGATGACCAAGGACAACCGCGCGATGGCCGCGCAACTGCTCGGCCTGTCCAGACAAAGCCTGTACGTCAAGCTGCGTCGCTTCGGCATGGGCGGACTGGAGTCCGGCGACGACGCCTGAGCCTTTTCATGCACCAACAAGATGTAAATCAAAGTTGACGAAATGATGTGTCAGGCGTACGATGCGCCGATGCGTCTGCCTGCCCCGTCGGCGGTTGCCGAACTCCTGAAGCCCATCACCTGGTTCCCGCCGATGTGGGCCTTTGCCTGCGGCGCGGTGGCATCGGGCGCGTCGGCCGACGGGCGCCTGTGGCTCGTGGCCGCCGGTGTGCTGCTCGCGGGGCCGCTCGTCTGCGCCACGAGCCAGGCCGTCAACGACTGGTTCGACCGCGAAGTCGATGCGATCAATGAGCCGCAGCGGCCGATCCCCTCGGGCCGCATGCCGGGTCGCTGGGGCTTGTACGTCGCGCTGATCTGGACGCTGCTGTCGCTGGCCGCGGCGTGGGCGATCGGGCCTTGGGTCTTCGCCGCCGCGATGTTCGGCCTCGCGCTGGCCTGGGCCTACAGCGCGCCGCCGCTGCGCCTGAAGCAGAACGGCTGGTGGGGCAATGCCGCGTGCGGCCTGTGCTACGAAGGCCTGGCCTGGATCACCGGCGCCGCTGTCATGGCCGGCGGTGCTCCGAGCCTGCGCTCGCTGATCCTGGCTGCGCTCTACAGCGCAGGCGCGCACGGCATCATGACGCTCAACGACTTCAAGTCGATCGAAGGCGATGCGCGCATGGGTGTGGGCTCTCTGCCGGTGCAGCTCGGGCCGCAGCGCGCGGCGCTGGTCGCGTGCTGGGTGATGGCCTTGCCGCAACTCGCGGTGATCGGTCTCTTGCTCGACTGGGGCCAAGCGCTGCACGCGGCGGGTGTGGCTGCGCTGCTCGCAGTGCAGTTGGTGATGATGCGGCGCTTCCTCGCCGCGCCGCGCCAACGCGCGCTCTGGTACAGCGGCTTCGGCGTGCCGCTGTTCGTGCTCGGCATGCTCGTCTCGGCGTTTGCGCTGCGCGCGGTGGAGCGGCTCACATGAACGGTCTGTCCTGGTTCGGTATCGCGCGCTTGGGCCTGGTGCAGGCAATGCTCGGCGCCGTCGTCGTGTTGACGACCTCGACCCTGAACCGCGTGATGGTGGTCGAGCTCGCGCTGCCGGCACTGCTGCCCGGGCTGCTCGTGGCGCTGCACTACGCGGTACAGATCTCGCGCCCGCGGATGGGCTTCGGCTCCGATGTCGGCGCGCGCCGCACGCCGTGGATTGTCGGCGGCCTCGTCGTGCTCGCCAGCGGTGGTTTTCTCGGCGCGGTGGCGACGGCGTGGATGTCCACGAGCACGGCGGCCGGCACCGCGCTGGCCGCACTCGCCTTCGTGCTCGTCGGCCTGGGCGTCAGCGCCGCCGGCACCTCGCTGCTGACGCTGCTGGCCAAGCGCGTCGATGCGCCGCGCCGCGCCGGTGCCGCGGCGCTCGTATGGACGATGATGATCGTCGGCTTCGCCGTCACCGCCGGCACCGCAGGCAAGTTTCTCGAACCGTATTCGCCCGAGCGGCTGATGGCCGTGTCGGGCACCGTGTCGCTGATCGCCGTGCTGGTGACGATGGTAGCGCTGTGGCGGCTCGAGGGCGATGGGCCCTCCATCGTCGCTCCTGCCGGCACGCCGATGACGGCCACGCGTTTCCGCGCCGCGCTGGCGGAAGTCTGGGCCGAATCCGGCGCGCGCCGCTTCACGACTTTCGTCTTCGTCTCGATGCTGGCCTACAGCGCGCAGGACCTGATCCTCGAACCGTTTGCCGGCCTGATGTTCGGCTTTACCCCCGGCGAAACGACGCAGCTTTCGGGCGTTCAGCACGGCGGCACGCTTGCCGGCATGCTGCTCGCTGCGCTGGCAGGGCGGCGCGTGGCCGGCGTCGGCTTCGGTTCGCTGCGCGTCTGGACGGTCTGGGGCTGCGTCGCCTCGTGCCTCGCCCTCGCCGGCCTGGCGTTTGCGGGCTTCGGTGGCGACGCGGTGACCGCGCAATGGCCGCTGCGCGCCAATGTTTTCCTGATGGGCGTGGCCAACGGCGCGTTCTCGATTGCGGCCATCGGCTCGATGATGGCGCTGGCCAGCCACGGCCGCCCGCTGCGCGAAGGCACGCGCATGGGCCTATGGGGCGCGGCGCAGGCCATCGGCTTTGCCGGCGGCGGCCTCGTCGGCACCGCGGCGAGCGATCTCGCGCGCTGGTGGCTCGGCGCGCCCGGCCCGGCCTATGCCTCGGTCTTCGCCGCCGAGGCGCTGCTGTTCATCGCGTCGGCGCTGCTGGCGCGTCGCATCGACCTGCCTGCCGGCGTGACCGGCGCCGACGCGCTGCCGGTGCTGGGCAGCGCACCCCCCACCGCAGAGGAACGATCATGAGTTCAAGCGCGATGCACACCTACGATGCGATCGTCGTCGGCGGCGGCCCCGCCGGCGCCACGGCTGCGAACGACCTGGCGCGCGCCGGACACAGCGTCCTGCTGCTCGACCGCGCCGGCCGCATCAAGCCCTGCGGCGGCGCGATCCCGCCGCGCCTGATCGCCGACTTCGCGATTCCGCCGCAGCTGCTGGTGGCGCACGCCACCAGCGCGCGCATGGTCTCGCCGACCGACAAGCGCGTCGACATCCCGATCGAAGGCGGCTTCGTCGGCATGGTCGACCGCGAGCACTTCGACGAGTGGCTGCGCCAGCGCGCGCAGCAGTCGGGCGCCGAGCGCCGCACCGGCCGCTTCGAGAAGATCGAGCGCGATGCCGACGGCACCGCGGTCGTGCACTGGCGCAGCGAGGACGACGACGGCGTTGCGTCGCAGGCTCGCGCCCGCTGCATCATCGGTGCCGACGGCGCCAGGAGCGGCGTCGCCCGCGCCGAGATCGAAAGCTGGGACCGGGGCAAGTTCGTCTTCGCGTACCACGAGATCGTGCGCAAGCCCGACGCCCCGCCCGCGGGCTACGACGGCTCGCGCTGCGACGTGATCTACAACGGTCGCTTCTCGCCCGACTTCTACGGCTGGGTCTTCCCGCACGGCGATCAGCTGTCGATCGGCACCGGCAGCGCCGACAAGGGCTTCTCGTTGCGCCACGCGACTG
>Ga0209798_10001651_pt1 | contig 13332 bp, 9 predicted proteins | sample DOMMetBare3Fresh_FD_187475 | JGI IMG/M metagenome (GOLD analysis project Ga0209798, IMG submission 187475) | Wetland sediment microbial communities from St. Louis River estuary, USA, under dissolved organic matter induced mercury methylation -... | ecosystem: Environmental > Aquatic > Freshwater...
CAGAAATTATATTGTAGATACAGATGAAGGAGTACGTGCCGATACCAATGTTGAATCACTTGCAAAACTGAAACCGGCATTTGCAGTAAATGGAACTGTAACTGCTGGTAACTCATCTCAAACAAGTGATGGTGCAGCTTTTGTAATTGTTATGAGTGAACGATTAATTAATCAATTGGGTTTAAAACCGATTTCCCGTTTGGTGAATTGTGCAAGTGCAGGTGTTTCTCCACGTGTAATGGGAATTGGCCCTGTTGAAGCAGTACCTAAAGTTTTAAAACAAGCAGGTTTAAATTTAAATGATATTGATTTGTTTGAATTGAATGAAGCATTTGCATCGCAATCTCTTGCAGTAATACGTGAATTAAAACTTAATCCTGAAATTGTAAACATCAATGGTGGTGCTATTGCATTGGGCCATCCATTAGGATGCACCGGAGCAAAACTTACTATTCAGATAACAAATGATATGAAACGCCTTAATAAGAAGTATGGTATTGTTACTGCTTGTGTTGGTGGCGGACAAGGTATTGCAGGCATTATAGAAAACATCAGCTAATCATTAGTATGATTGAAGTTTGAGTGCGTGAGGGATTGAAGTGGAAAGCCCGCATACCGCCTTAGCGGTAGAGGACTTGGAACGAAAAGCCCGGCCCGAAGGGGCACGCCCAGATTGCTTAAATAAAATTTCTAAGATTTTATACTTAATAATGAAAGAAAAGGCGGTCATTGATCGTCTTTTTTGTGCATATATCTGTCATATACAGCGTTTAGCTTACCAATTATATCTCAAGAGAATAGAATAATGAATATTCTTTTGTAAATTTCAAAACAAGAGAGTTTTCAGAATTCTAATAAAAATCAAAGCTGCTATGGATCGCAGAGAATTTCTTAAAGCCGGGAAAAAAACCGGTTTGATAAAACAAGTTAAAAAAGCTGATGTTGTAAGAACAACATCGGGTTTACAACTATATACTGGGCAGTGGACAAAAAAAGAAGTTGTTCATTTATTAAAGCGTACCATGTTTGGTGCAAAAGCTTCTGATGTTTCTTATTTTCTTGGATTAACAATGAGCCAGGCAGTTGATGAATTATTGAATCCTGTTTCAGCATTACCTAATCCTCCATTAAAAGAATATGATGCATCAATTGCTGCTTTGCCAGATACAGAAGTTGCACCAGGAACAACGTGGATTAACAGTACCAATACAGATGGCACCATACAAGCTTTACGAAGAGCTTCTTTAAAAAAATGGTGGACCGGAATGATGATAAATCAAGACAGAAGCATAAGGGAAAAGATGCTTTTATTCTGGCATAATCATTTTGCTACTGAAACCGGTGATGTTGGCCATGCAAATCTTTTATACAAACATGTTAATCTTCTACGAACAAATGCATTGGGTAATTTTAAACAGTTGGTGAGAGAAATTACATTAGATCCTGCTATGTTGTTTTATTTAAATGGCCGATATAATACAGCATCTGCACCAGATGAAAACTATAGCCGTGAATTACAGGAATTATTTACACTTGGAAAAGAAAATAATCCAAATTATACAGAGAACGATGTGAAAGCGGCTGCAAGGCTGTTAACCGGTTGGCAGGTAAATACAACTGTTAATACCTTTCTTTCTTACTTTACTTCTACACGACACGATACATCTAACAAACAATTTTCTTCGTTTTATAATAACACTGTAATAACAGGAAGAACAGGCTCAACTGCCGGTGATCTTGAACTCACTGATCTTTTGAATATGATTTTCAGTAAAGACATGGAAGTTTCAAAATTTATTGCCAAAAAAATTTACCGGTTTTTTGTTTATGCTGAAATTGATGCAGCTACAGAAACCAATGTAATAGAACCAATGGCGCTTGCATTGCGTACAAATAACTGGGATATAAAACCCATGCTTTTGCTATTATTTAAGAGTGAACATTTTTTTGATGACTTAAACAGAGCCGTACAAATTAAAGCACCGCTTGATCATGTAATTTCTATATGCCGTGAATGGAATATTGTTTTCCCCAATGCAGTTACAGAATATGCCGATGCTTATGTAATGTGGAATTATATTATGTCTGTTGCCGCACTTGAACAACAGAATATTGGTGATCCGCCAAGTGTAGCCGGATGGCCTGCTTATTACCAAACACCCCAGTATTACGAGTTATGGGTAAATACCGATACACTTCCAAAACGAAATCAATTCAGTGATTTAATGATTGGCAATGGTTATACAAGAAACAGTAAAAAAATTGTAATTGATGCGGTTGCTTTTACACATTCATTACCTAATGCAAGTGATCCTAATCAATTAATTAACGATGTGCTGGATATTATTTTTCAAATGCCGTTAACACAGCAATCAAAAGATCAGCTGAAGAAAGATTTTCTTTTAACAGGTCAAACTCAGGATTATTACTGGACCAATGCCTGGCAGTCTTACCTGGCTGATCCATCAAGTGCTAATTATAATATTGTAAATACACGTTTACGTGGCTTGTATAAATATTTTATGAACCTGGCAGAGTACCAGCTTGCATAACCCTATAAAAAAATTCAACTCTTGTATATATGAAACGCAGACAATTTCTCAGCAATACAATACCGGCAGCTATTCTTCCTTCGTTGGTTGATGGCATGTCAGTAAGAGTATTGGGAGATAATCCAATTATGTCGGCACTATTAAATACGTATGTTGAATCTGACAGGGTACTGGTGATTGTTCAATTGAATGGTGGCAATGATGGATTGAATATGGTAATCCCACTTGATCAATACTCAAACTATGTAAATGCAAGATCAAATATTGCTATTGCACAGAGCAAAGTATTATCACTTACCGGAACAAATGCAGTTGGGCTACATCCATCTATGACGGGTTTACAAGCCATGTATAATGCAGGAAAAGTAAGATTGGTACAGGCAGTAGGATATCCCAATCCAAATTTTTCACATTTCCGGGCAACAGATATATGGATGAGTGCAGCAGACAGTACACAACTATTAACATCGGGTTGGGCAGGAAGATACCTGGCAGATCAATATGCGAATTATCCCGTAGGTTATCCTAATACCAATATGCCCGATCCTATAGGTATACAAATTGGATCATCAACTTCATTAACTTTTCAGGGCCCATCTGTAAATATGGGTATTAGTATTACCAGTGCTACCAATTTTTACAATCTTATAAATGGTGTTCAGGATCCTGCACCAGCTACACCAGCAGGTGATGCATTGCAGTATGTTCGTTTGGTTGCACAACAATCAAATCAATATGCAGCTCGTATTGTTGCTGCGGCCAATAATGTTCCAATACAAGGTACTTATCCCCCACCCAATACCAATACACTTGCTGATCAATTAAAAATTGTAGCAAGATTAATTAAAGGAGGATTAAAAACCAGGGTATACATGGTTAGCATGGGCGGTTTTGATACACATTCTCTTCAAACAAATTCAACAGATACCTCAATAGGTACACATGCAACGTTAATGCAACGATTAAGTGATGCCATTAAAGCTTTCCAGGATGATATAAAAGGATTAGGTGTTGAAGACAGAGTATTAGGAATGACATTCTCTGAATTTGGACGGCGAATAAAATCCAATGCCAGTGTAGGCACCGATCATGGTGCTGCTGCTCCTTTGTTTGTTTTTGGAAGTAAAGTAAATCCCGGCATAACTGGTGTAAACCCAACTATACCTGTAAGTACTACAGTGAATGATAATATTCCGATGCAATATGATTTCAGGAGTGTATACTCAACCATTTTACAAAACTGGTTTTGTGTTGATCAAACAACGCTTCAATCTATAATGTTGCAGAACTTTCAACAGCTGGGGTTATGTGCAAGTGGCAATTGTGTAACTACGGATGTGAACGATATAAGAAACGCTGGTGTTTCATTAATATCAAATTATCCAAATCCGTTTACACAATCAACAACCATCAGTTTTACAACGAAAGGAGGGCATACTCTTGTTCAAATCATAGATACATTAGGAAGAGTGATCAGCACTCCGGTTGACAGAGATTATACTCCGGGAAATTATAAAATCAGTTTTGATTCTTATGGGTTACCAACCGGTGTTTATTATATGCGTTTCCAGAATGGAATAATACAACAGGTAAAAGGCATGTTAAAAGCCAGGTAATAAGTGTAAAGTTTTTTTTGAAAGAAGAGCACTTGGATTTACATTTGCAACATTGTTTCAAAAAGAATTATGCATAAAGTAATCTTCATTTTTTTTATAAGCTTTTGTTTTTTTCAAGTTCAGGCTCAAACAAAGACTGCATCTTTAAAGGGATTGGTTTTAAATACTATTACCCAGGAAGCATTACCCGGTGCTTCGGTTTATATTCCAGATATACGCAGAGGAACTATTGCCGATGAAAAGGGGTTGTTTCAAATAAAAAATATTCCGTTAGGTAATCATTTAATAGAAATCTCTTTCAGTGGCTTTAGCAGTATTGTTGAAACAATTTTTATTACCGGAGAAACAGATCTTACGTTTAATTTAAAGCCAACAATAGCAGAAAATAATGAAGTAGTAGTTACGGGTGTTTCAACAGCAACCTCATTAAAAAAAATGACAACTCCTGTTGTTGTTATGCGTAAGCAGGAATTTTTACAAACGAGTTCATCAAACATCATTGAAGCATTAACAAAAAAACCCGGTATCAGCCAAATGGGAACTGGTCCTGCTGTAAGTAAACCTGTAATACGTGGTTTAGGTTATAACAGGGTTGTAGTAATTAACGATGGATTAAGGCAGGAGGGCCAGCAATGGGGCGATGAACATGGAATTGAAGTAGATGAATACAGTATACAGAAAGTGGAGATTTTAAAAGGCCCGGCATCATTAATGTATGGATCTGATGCAATAGCCGGTGTAATTAATTTTATAACCAATGCACCCATTTCAGAAGGAAATATAAAAGCAAATCTGTTTTCCAACTATCAAACAAATAATCAACAACGAGGCTTTTTTGGAAATGTAGCAGGTAATAAAAACGGGTTTTCATTTAATGTTTATGGATCATTAAAGGCAGCCGGTGATTATGAGAATAAATATGACGGGAAGGTTTTTAATTCAAAATTTAATGAAAAAAATACCGGTGGTTTTATTGGGTTGAATAAAAAGTGGGGGTATAGTCATTTAGTGTTCAGTTCATTTAATCAGCGGCTTGGTTTAGTTGAAGGAGAAAGAGATGATTTAGGGCGGTTTATTAAATATGGCGGAACGAGTCTTGAAGATGTAGTAACAGATGCTGATTTTAAATCCATCAATCCATTTATTCCTTTTCAGCATATTGTACATCAGAAACTGGTGAGTGATAACAGCTTTTATTTAAAAACAGGAAAGTTGAATATAAATGCAGGTGTACAACGAAATCAACGGATGGAATTTGGCAATGCAGAAGATGAAAAAGAAAAGAGCTTGTATTTTGATTTGAAAACAATCAACTATAACATACAATACCATTTAAATTCTTTTCATGAGTGGAAGTTATCGTTTGGTTTTAGCGGAATGAATCAACAAAATTTAAACAAGGGAGTAGAAGCCATCATACCAGAATATCGTTTAAACGATGCAGGTGCTTTTGTATTTACTCAAAAGAAATGGAAGCAATTAAATTTAAGTGGCGGCATCCGTTTTGATTACAGGCATATAAACAGTTCTGAATTGATAGAGGGGACTGATGTAAAGTTTAATGCATTTAAAAAGAACTATTCAAACGTTTCGGGTAGTGCAGGGTTTACTTATGAATTTCCGAAAGGATTATTATTACGTTTTAACCTGGCCAGAGGTTTCAGGGCACCTAACATGGCAGAGCTTGCCAGTAATGGTGCTCACGAAGGAACAAACCGTTATGAAGTTGGAAATAATAGTTTGTTATCAGAAAATAGTTTTCAGGTTGATGCCGGTGTAGAACTTAATACAGAACATCTTTCATTTGGTGTTTCCTTGTTTAATAACAGCATAAAAAATTATATCTACTTTACCAAAACACCTTCACAAAATGGTGCAGATTCAATTGTAATTGTTGACGGTGAAGAGTTTTATTTATTTCGCTTTGATCAGCAAAATGCAAATCTTTATGGTTTGGAATTATCAATAGATATTCATCCTCATCCGTTAGATTGGCTTCATTTTGAAAACTCATTTTCTTTTGTAAGAGGATTGCTTGCAAAACCTGTAGAGGATAACAGAAATATTCCTTTTATCCCGGCTGCAAGGTTGCAAAGTGAATTGCGATTTGATTTGTTTCTTAAGAAAAAAGGTCAACTGCAAAACAGTTATTTTAAAATTGAGTTTGATCAGAATTTCAGCCAAATGCATGCATTTACATCATTTAATACAGAGACAACTACTCCTGCATACTCATTATTTAATGCCGGTATGGGAACTGATTATTTAAGAAAGGGTAAAACAATATGCAGTTTCTACCTGGTAGTTACAAATATTTTTAATGTTGCATATCAAAGTCATCTTAACCGTTTAAAGTATACAGCTGAAAACCCGGCAACATCACGAACCGGAATTTTTAACATGGGCAGGAATGTAAGTTTTAAATTGAATATTCCCTTAAGTTCAGTATGGAAATAAGCAACAAACTAATAAAAGCTTCTTTCATTGTTGCTTTCAATTTGTAATTTCATAAAATGGAACTATCAATTAACACACCTGCATTATTATTTCCTGCCATTACCTTATTAATGCTGGCTTATACCAATCGGTTTTTAGCCTTAGCCAGTTTGGTAAGAAGATTGCACATTGAATACAATCAGCAGGAGCAAAGTTCCATGCTTCAAAAACAGATCAACAATTTGCATGTACGAATCAGGTTAATACGAAACATGCAGGCATTGGGGGTATTGAGTTTTTTGCTCTGTGTAATTTGTATGTATTTAATATTCCGTAGTTATCACCTCGCTGCAAATTGGGTTTTTGCTGCAAGTTTATTAAGCCTGCTTATATCGTTAATATTTTCATTAATGGAAATATTTTTAAGTACAAGAGCAATTGATCTTGAACTGAGTGATATGGAATTGGGAAAACAAAACCTCCTGCGGAGAATGCTTGATACTGATGAAGAAGAAGCGTAGCAACTAATTATCGAAAGTTTGCGGAGCAGTGGTTTCATAATCTTCATCATAGTGTACAAAGAAATACAGATAGATAGTGCGGCTGAGGCGCATAATCCATGGCTGCAGCATTAAAAGTAAAAGTGAATTTAAACCCAACCACCAGAATACTCTGTTATCATTAATTGAAACACCAATTAATACCCACCAGGCAACAAAAGTGGCTACTGAAATAGCCACAGTTAAGGCATAGCTCACATAACCGGTACCATACCAAAAGCCCGGTTCCATATCATATTTCTGTTTGCAAACATCACAGGTATCATGCATATCAAACGTATGCTTGAAATTGTAAGCACTGTAATTTTTAAACAGTTTTCCCCTTCTGCAACGGGGGCAGTTCATATTTAAAATACTCAGAAAATAATTGGGCCGCTGCTTGACTGAAGGCATTGAATAAATTTCCGCAAATGTACTTGCAAATTGAGTTGCTCAAAGTGATTTCTATCACTTTGTTTTAATGAATTATGATTGTAGTACAGATTGCACTTTCTTGCGCTCACCAATTTGCTGACGCCATAATGCATAATAAAGTCCTTTTTCTTCAAGCAATGCACTATGCGATCCTGTTTCAACAATTTCACCGCCCTCCAGTACATATATCCGATCGGCATGCATAATGGTCGATAAACGATGGGCAATTAAAATGGTAATCTGGTTTCGTTGCAATGAAATATCACGAATGGTTGATGTAATTTCTTCTTCTGTAATTGAATCAAGCGAAGAAGTAGCTTCATCAAAAATTAACAAGTGCGGATCACGCAATAGAGCACGTGCAATTGACAAGCGTTGTTTTTCACCTCCGCTTAATTTTAAACCTCCTTCACCAATCATGGTATCTAACCCGTTTTCTGCTCTTGAAAGTAATCGTTGACAACTTGCTTTATTTAATGCTTCAATAAGGTCATCTTCCTTTGCATCTGGTTTAACGAACATTAAATTTTCTTTAATGGTACCGCTAAACAATTGTGTATCCTGTGTTACAAAACCTATTTGATTGCGCAGGTCTTCAAAATTGATGGAGTTTTCATCCATACCATTATATAAAATGCTTCCTTCCTGTGGCCTGTATAAACCAACCAGCAATTTCATGAGTGTTGTTTTTCCGCTGCCTGATGGACCAACAAATGCAACGGTTTCGCCAATATTTACATTAAAACTGATATTGGTAATTGCATTTTGTGATGCTGTTTGATGTTTAAAAGAAACATTTTTATACTGAAGATTTTTTATTGAGCCAAGGTGCAACGGATTTGCAGGAACAGATTCAGGTTTCTTTTGCATGAGCACATTAAAATTATTTAATGAAGCCTGTGCTTCACGGTAAGCAAGTAAAATGTTTCCTATTTCCTGCAAAGGCCCAAAAACAAAAAATGAAAATATCTGCATGGTAACCAATTGTCCGGCATCCATTTCATTTCTAAAGATGAGATACATTAAGATGAATAAGATCACCTGCCTTAATGTGTTTACAAATGTCCCCTGTAAAAAACTGATGCTGCGTATGCGTTTTACTTTGGTTAATTCCAACCCGAGTATTTTATAAGTATTCTTGTTTAACCTTCCAACTTCCTGTTCAGTTAATCCTAAACTTTTTACCAATTCAATATTTCTCAATGATTCTGTTGTTGATCCTGCCAATGCAGTTGTTTGACCAACAATAACCTTTTGAATAGATTTTATTTTTTTACTCAGCAAGTTGGTGATAATGGTTAACAGTGTAATACCAACTAAATAAGCAAGGGGAACATACCAGCTGATATAAAGTGCGGCGTAAACAAAAACAAATCCAATACCAATTAAAATTCCAAGAAGTACATTAATACAATAAGTAACAAATTTTTCAACATCGGTTCTTACTTTGGTTAAAATGCTCAGTGTTTCACCGCTTCGCTGATCTTCAAACTCCTGGTAAGGAAGTTTCATGGCATGTTTTAATCCATCAGTAAAAACTTTTGCACCAAATTTCTGAATGATCACACTTAAAAAATAATCCTGAAAGTTTTTAGCAATACGGCTGATCATTGCAACTGTGATGGAAAAGATCAGTATCCAGAATACACCCAATTCCCAATAATTTTTCCCGTTTCTTACAATATTTGCATTCTGCCACCAGAAGTGTTGATCCGTCATTGTAGTGGCAGTTCTGAAGCTTTCTTTATAATCTGCAGAAAGATTAATGAGTTTACCCAGTAAAATGGGATCCATCAAAGAAAAGCCCATGTTAATGGCAGCCAGAACCATGGTTAAAATAACCAGTCCTTTATAAGGAGTAAAATATTTTACAAGTAATTTCATAAACAGTTAGATAAAAGAAGATTCAAATTCAAAAGTGTATCCAGTTTTAAAAATAAGACAAGTTTGCAGTAATTCATGCTATTGTTGATGTAAACATGTGCTTGTTTGTTTTTTTATGACAGATTACTGCTGAATTTCTATAATTGGCAGGGTTGTATTTAAAGCGTGGTATTAAAAAAAGTAGGTTCTTTGGCAACGATTAATTTTAAAAACTAACAAAGGTTTATATTTAATCAGCAAATAATTTCTTTCATGAAAATAACGGGTATCACAATTATAAGAAATGCAGTGCTTAATGATTTTCCGGTTGTTGAGGCAATTACATCTATACTTCCTGTAGTAGATGAAATGATTGTGAGTATTGATAAAGGCGATGATGATACTGATGGTTTAATCAAATCCATTCAATCAAAAAAAATAAAAATAGTTTACAGTACATGGGATATGAACTTACGTAAGGGAGGTGAAGTATATGCTATTGAAACCAATAAAGTGATGCAACAGGTTTCTGAAGATACTGATTGGATTTTTTATATACAGGCCGATGAAGTGATACATGAAAAATATCATGTGGTAATAAGACAAACTGCAGAAAAATATTCAACTAATTCAAAAGTGGATGGCTTACTTTTTAAATACTTGCATTTTTACGGAACCTATGATTATGTTGGAGATAGCAGGAAGTGGTATATGTATGAAGTAAGGATGATAAAAAATAATCCGGAGATAAAATCATATAAAGATGCCCAGGGATTTAGAAAAGGAGAACAGAAAATTAGTGTGGTGCCTGTTGCAGCAGAAGTATATCATTACGGCTGGGTAAAAAGCCCTGTGCAAATGAAACAGAAATTAAATCATGTTTCCAGGTTCTGGAATGAAGATGAAGAGTTGGCTGCAAAAAAAACAAATGAATCGGATGTGTTTGATTTTAATGATTTCGATTCTTTACGCAGGTTTACAGGAACACATCCTATAGTTATGCAAAAAAGAATTGAAAGCCACAATTGGAAATTTGAACTGGATATTCAAAAAAAGAAGTTTTCAATAAAGGAAGGACTGTTATACTTCATTGAAAAACTAACAGGGAAACGTCTCTTTACATTTAAAAATTACCGGATTATTAAAACAGTTTAAACCATCGTTTTATTTTTTCTTTTCTTAAAACTGAAGAAGGTGGTTCATTTAATATACCACGGAAAGGCTGGCCTTTCATTATAAAATAGTTGTTGAAAGCAGAATTGCTGATGCCCCATTTTAAAAGAAATTGTTTTCTGCCATTATTTTTTTTAATGCGCCCGGTAGATTTTGTTTGAAAATGATACACAAAACTTTTGCCCACACCTTTGTAATATCTGCATCCAACCTGCCAGAGCTTCATTGCTAAATCATCATCACTGGCCATGCCCGGACTGAAGTCGATACTAAAACCACCAATGATATTCCAGTATTTTTTTGAAATAACACAAGGCGGCCACGATGATCCGCTCCAGTCGTTCTTTTGAAATCCGTTCAATGCATTTAATAAATCGGTTTCTTTAAAAGATGAAACATCTGTTCCAAAGTCTGCAACAACAACTGCCGCATTACCCGTATCAATCGGTTCAATCATGGTTGCGGATAACATAAAATTATCCGTTTTTATTTCTTCAATTTCCTTTGCTAAATAAGTATCCCAACCAGGGCAGCAATACATATCATCATTCATATAAACGATGTAATCTTTTTCAGCATAAGTTGCAGCCATATTTACTGCTATACAAATGCCGGCATTAGTTGGAGTATAAGAGTAAGTAAGTCCTTGTTCTTTCGCCCATTCAAGTGTGCCATCATTCCCTTCATTGATGTGCAAAATGATCTGATTATTGTAACCTGAATTTTTACGAATACTTTCAACACATAGTTTTACATAAGCATAATTATTCCATGTGGGAATGATGATTGAAAACATAAATGCAATATTAATGAACCTTTTTTTATTAACCTGCCCAACCCTCTCTGTCTAAACTTCTGTATTGAATAGCTTCTGCAAGATGTTCAATTTTTATATCATCACTTTGTGCAAGATCAGCAATAGTACGGCTTACTTTTAAAATACGATCATAAGCCCGGGCACTTAAATTCAATTTGTCCATAGCAGCTTTCAATAATGTTTGCCCTGCCTGTGAAATTGCACAAATTTCTTTCAGTTGTTTACTGCTCATTTGTGCATTGGCATATACACCATCATCTGCTTTATAACGTTCGGCTTGTATTTCTCTTGCAATCATTACCCGTTCACGAATAACAGCACTTGATTCACTGTTTTCAACTCTTGATAGTTCACTGAACGGTACTGGTGTTACTTCAACATGTAAATCTATACGGTCGAGTAACGGCCCCGAAATTTTATTGAGATATTTCTGTACGGCTCCGGGCGGACAGGTACATTCTTTTTCAGGATGATTATAAAAACCACAAGGGCATGGATTCATTGATGCAAGTAACATAAACGATGCAGGAAAATCAATGGCTACTTTTGCTCTTGAAATGGTAACTCTTCGTTCTTCCATTGGTTGGCGCATCACTTCCAGTACAGTTCTTTTAAACTCAGGCAACTCATCTAAAAACAAAACACCATTATGTGCTAATGAAATTTCTCCCGGTTGTGGATTGGTACCGCCGCCTACCAATGCAACATCACTGATGGTATGATGTGGTGAACGAAACGGACGTTTTGAAATTAATGTAGAATTCTCCGGTAACTTACCGGCCACACTATGAATCTTTGTTGTTTCCAATGCTTCCTGTAAACTCAATGGCGGCAATATAGTTGGTAAACGCTTTGCCAGCATGGTTTTACCGGCACCGGGCGGACCAATTAAAATAGCGTTATGGCTTCCTGCTGCTGCAATTTCTAAAGCCCGTTTAATATTGCTTTGTCCTTTCACATCAGTAAAATCAAAATCAAAATTGTATTGTGCATTAAAAAATTCTTCTCTTGTATTTACAACAACAGGTTTTAATGAAGTTTCATCTTTAAAGAAGTTGATGACATCATTGATGTGTTCTACTCCATAAACATACAGGTTGTTTACCATGCCTGCTTCCTTAGCATTTTGTTTGGGAACAATTAACCCTTTGAAATTTTCTTTGCGTGCCTGTATGGCAATGGGCAATGCACCTTTAATGGGTTGAATGCTTCCGTCTAAACTCAACTCACCCATAATTACATAATCACTCAATCTTTCCGGGTTGTCAATTTGTTCAGTTGCACCTAGGATGCCAATAGCTATTGAAAGATCAAATGCAGTACCTGTTTTTTTAATATCGGCAGGAGCAAGATTTACAACTACTTTGGTACGTGGAAAATAATGGCCTGTTGTTTTAAGAGCGCTTTCAATGCGTTGTTCACTTTCTTTTACCGCATTATCGGGCAGGCCAACCATAAAAAATTTTTGGCCGCTGCTCACATTTACTTCTACCGTAATGGTAATGGCATTTACTCCGTATACAGCGCTTCCAAAGGTTTTAACCAACATGAATTTGAAGTGTGAAATTTAAAAAGACAAGTTAATAAGAATTTGGGAGATCAACAGATTCGTACTTTATTAAGAATTGTTCAGGTTAGTTGGAAAATAAATTGATGGGTGCATCAAAACCATAAGGCTTCATGACCAAGCCATACCTGCCATATCAGAGTGATAAAAGCAAGCAGAGAGTATAGAATTTTTCTTGTAAAAAACCTGATGGCTTTCTTGTTTGGCTTAAAGCCTAGGCGCTCAAAAAAATCTGAGAAAAAAGTACTGCCATCTTCTTCCGAAACACCGTGCTGTGAAAGAAGCAAACATCTCCCATATATAATATGTTGTACTACAGTTAGTGCAAGAATAG